>OGYE01002762.1_pt1 | contig 10491 bp, 9 predicted proteins | sample 1576471 | NCBI WGS metagenome assembly OGYE01 (sample SAMEA3541532, study PRJEB24748) | human gut metagenome | biome: human gut; feature: human-associated habitat; material: faeces | place: China | collected 2012 | reverse complement strand
CATTTGTTAGCAAGCCAGCGTCCGTAGAGGGTGTAAGCACCAAACAGACACACGGCTGCGATCAAAACGATGACCAGCGTGTTCATTTCTTTTACCTCTTTCCTTTGCTTTTCATGCGGCAAAGAGGTCACGCTGTGGCTCCTTTGCCTGAAAATTGTGTATACTTTATCCCCATTTTCATAATTTGTCAATATATTTCGGAGCAGTTCAGAGGATGTGCTAATTCGACAGAAAATCCGGCAAGAAATTTTAGGTGATTTTATTTCACTTGTGAAGAGAAGAAAACTGTGGACACGTTGAATTGAAAACGATTCACGCAAAAGACTTGACTTCCGCACTTTCGTGTGCTAAAGTGATAACATGATATGATTCTTTCTGTCAGAAGTTCCGGCGTTTGCCGCAGAGGAGACCTCAATGACTGAGAAAAATTCCAGAAAAAACGAGACCGTAGATGCACTGTTCGATGCCATCCTGAGCCTTGAGAGCCGGGAGGAGTGCTATGCTTTTTTTGAGGATCTGTGCACAGTAAAGGAAATCTCCGATATGGCACAACGGCTGGAAGCGGCAAAGCTGCTGCTTGGCGGCCAAGCGGAAGGAGCTGGAACGATGAAAAAGCAGCTGAACATCAAAAAGCTCATTTTGCTGAATCTGCCGTATATCCTGATGGGGCTTTTCTCCACCAACTTCGGTGAAGCGTGGCGGATGGCCGTGGGTGCGGACGCTTCGGCAAAAATGCTCTCGTTCTTCTCCACGCTGCCGGTGGCGCTGGCCAGCTGGTGGCCCAGCCTGCACCCGCTGGACCTGCTGGTGGGCCTGTGCTGCGGCGGCGGCCTGCGGCTGGCTGTGTACCTGAAAAGCAAGAACGCCAAGAAGTACAGGCACGGCATGGAATACGGTTCCGCCCGGTGGAGTGCATAATCTTAACTGTAAGCAACACCTATATTGACGCAGGAGGATATGCACATGAATGATTACAGCAAAATCACAGCCCTTTACTCCCGCCTATCCGTGGGGGACGAGGACAGGGACGGCGGCGAAAGCAACTCCATACAGAACCAGAAGAAATTTCTGGAAAGCTACGCCAGACAGTTAAAATTAACCAATATCCGGCACTACATTGATGACGACGAAAGCGGCAGATTTTTTGACCGTTCTGCCTACTCCCGCATGATTGAGGACGTGGAAAACGGAAAAATCGGTGTCTGTATTATGAAAGACATGACCCGCTGGGGGCGCGACTATCTCCAAGTGGGAAACGCTATGGAGATTTTCAGACGGAACAACGTGCGCTTTATCGCGGTAAACAACGGGATAGACAGCGAGAAGCCCGACACGTTGGAGTTTGCGCCGTTCATCAACATCATGTCAGAATGGTATGCAAGGGACATCAGCAAGAAAGTAAAAACGGGTATCCGCACAAAAGGCGCAAGCGGAAAGCCAATCGCAACCGAAGCCCCATACGGATATGTCAAAGACCCCGGCGACAAGGATTTCTGGTTGATTGACGAAGAAGCCGCCGAAGTTGTCCGCCTTATTTTCCGCCTGTTTCTGGACGGGAAGAACCGAAACCAGATTGCCGTATATCTGAAAAATGAGCAAGTCCCAACCCCTACTTTCTACATGAAAGACCGGGGGCGGGGAACGGCAAAAAGCAAGCCGCTGAACGAGGAAAACCGCTATAAATGGAACAAGACGACCTTGACAAAAATCCTTACGCGACAAGAGTATTGCGGTGATGTAGTCAACTTCAAGACAGCAAAGCATTTCCGGGACAAACGAAACCACTATGTAGACAGAAGCCAGTGGCAGATTACGGAAAACGTGCATGAGCCGATTGTTGACCGCGCCGATTTTGAGAACGTACAGCGGATTTTGGAAAACATTCCCGTCAAACGCCCCAACGGGGACGGGGAAATCCACCCTTTGTCGGGCTTGCTTTTCTGTAAGGACTGCGGCGCAAAAATGCACATACGGATAGATTACAGGAACGGCGGCAAGCGGCATATCGCCTATTGCAGTGAGTACCACAAGGGAAAAGCCAGAAACCCCAAGTGTAATTCCCCACACATCATGGACGCGGATTTACTCATGCAGACCGTTTCCGAAGTGCTGAAAAAAATCGCGGAATACTCTATCAGCAACCGGGCAGACTTTGAAGCATTAGTGAAAAAGAGCCTTGACGTACAGCAGACCGACCGGACGAAGAAACAGCAGAAACGTGTCCCGCAGATTACAACGCGGCTTGAACAAATCGAAAAGGTTCTGGATAAGCTGTACGAGGATAACGCCCTCGGCACGATTGAACAAGACCGTTACGAGCAGATGTCGCAGAAGTATTCAGAAGAATACTATACACTGAAAACGGAGCTTGCGGAAATCAAAGAGCAGTTATCGGCTTTTGAGAACGCGGGAGGGCGGGCGCAGAGGTTTGTGAAGCTGACAGAACGCTACGCCGACTTTGCCGAACTCACCCCTGCTATCCTCAACGAGTTTATCAGCAAAATCGAAGTGCATGAGCGCGACCAGAAACGGGCAAGATACGCCATTCAGCATATCGGGATATACTTCAACCATATCGGCAGGTTTGAGAACGAACTGACACAGCTTGCAGAGCCGACAGAGCAGGAAATCATACAAATGAGGGAGGAAATCGAAGAAGCGAAAAAGGAAAAGAGCCGCGCTTACCACCGGGAATATTCCAGAGCCTACCGCGCCAGAAACATTGAAAAGCAACGGGAGTATGACCGTATCAAAGCGAGGGAATACCGGGCAAGGAAAAAGGCGCAAGCCGCCGCAACCGCACAGTAAAACTGAATAGCCAACAGCCGGGAGGGATTTTCCAATCATGGGAAATCCCTTTTCCGCGCCCACAGAAAGGAGCGACCCATTGACAGAAAAGAGAGAAACGCCCACCCTGCCCCGAAAGCCGGACGGTATCATCACGACACACAGGAACGGGCAGACCATTGTTGCGGAGTTGTTTTTCAACCACAACGGCACAGAAACATTCCGCGACAAGCTGTTGAAAATGATACTTGCCGACAGGCAGGAATAAAACGGGAAACCGATTGTCTGTAAAAATCCATTCCTATCCCATCCATTCCATTCCACGCCAGACATGAAAGGAGCGATTGACGCATGGCAAAGACCAAAGCCGAAAAAATCACAAGCATTGAGGAAGAAATCCGACAACTTGAAAACAGGCGCAGACAGCTTGTGCAGGAGCAAAAGGCACAGGAGCGCAAGGACAGGACGAAACGCCTATGCCGCCGCATGGGGCTTTTTGAAAGCCTTGTCCCCGACACGATACCGCTGACAGAGGAACAATTCAAGACCTTTCTTGAAAAGACGGTAATGAGCGACCAAGCCCGCCGCATACTGGACGAATTGACCGCCCGGAACGCCCCCACAGCCCCCGCACAGGACGCGGAAACGGCGGCACAGGGTAACACGCCACCCGCCGCTAAAACCGCCCATACAGCCCGCGAGGACAGCGCAGACGGGGACGCGGGCGGGGGCGGTCTACAAGGGTAACGGGCTTACGCCCATACCCTTGCTTAAAGCAAGGGCGCACTTATATACCACATGAATGTGGTATGTGCGGTCTTGCAGACGGCGTTTTGTGCCTGTCGGCACAAAAGAAAACGGCGGGAGTTGCCCGCAGAAAGGAGCGCGGCGCGTGGCAATCTACCATTGCAGTATCAAAGTCATATCCCGCGGCAAGGGCAAATCCGCTGTTGCCGCCGCCGCTTACCGGGCGGGGGAGAAAATCACAAACCAGTTTGACGGAATGACCCACGACTACACCCACAAGGGCGGTGTCGTCCACACCGAGATTTTACTACCCGACCACGCCCCCGCTGAATATGCGGACAGGGCGGTTTTGTGGAACGAAGTGGAGAAAATCGAGAAAGCAAAAAACGCCCAACTTGCGCGGGAGATTGAAATTTCCTTGCCCCGCGAACTGACGAGGGAGCAAAGCATTTCCCTTGTCCGCGAGTATGTGAAACGGCATTTTGTGGCGGCGGGAATGTGCGCCGATGTATGCCTACATGATACGGGCGGCGGCAACCCCCACGCCCATATCATGCTGACAATGCGCCCTTTTGACGAGGGCGGCGAGTGGGGAGCGAAGCAGAAAAAAGAGTACATTCTTGACAGGGACGGTAATAAAATCTATGACCCGAAAAAGCGGCAGTATAAATGTAAATCCATTCCCGCTACCGACTGGAACGAGCAGACCAAAGCCGAGGAATGGCGGGCGGCATGGGCGAGGCTTTGTAATCAGACATTGGAACAGTACGAACACGCCGAGCGTATCGACCACCGCAGTTATGAACGGCAGGGAATAAACCAAATCCCCACCGTCCATTTAGGCGTTGCCGCTTCCGCTATGGAGAAGCGCGGCATCCGCACCGGGCGCGGCGACCTTAACCGGGAAATCGAAGTGACGAACCAGAAGTTGCGGCAGTTAAAGGCGCGTATCTCCAAACTGCAAAACTGGTTGAAAGAAGAAGCCGGGAACACCGAGCCGCCCACCCTTGCCGACTACATTCAAGGTATACTGTCACGCAAGGCACAGGCGGGGAAAACGGGATATTCCCAATCCCTGTATAATCTCAAAGACGCGGCAAAAATGCTGAATTTCCTGCAAACCAATAACATCATGGATATGGCGGGGCTTGATGAAAAATTCAAGTCCATGATAGGGGAACAACTGGATATTCAAGGGAAACTGAAACCCGTTGAACGGCGGCTTGCCACTCTGAAAAAGCACTTAGAGCAAGCCGACATTTATTTCAAGTGTAAGGGAAAGAAGCCGCTGACCGAAGCCGAGCAAATCTTATTCACAACAGCGAAAGATTATCTCAAAGGCGTGATGAACGGCAAGACCACAATCCCGACAAAGACATGGAAAGAAGAATACACCAAGCTGACCGCCGAGAGGAAAACGCTTAATCAGCGGTATCTTGCATTGAAAGAGGAAGTGAAAGAAGCCGAGAAAATCAGAAAGAGCGTTTATAGTATCTTGCGGCAGGAACAGCGAGAACAGCAACCCCACAGAAAGCAGGATGTGGAGCGATAACGGACAGGGCGGCGGAATAGTCAACGCTTCTGCCCTGCCGCCCTGTTTTGGACTTTTATTAGACCGATAAACTGGAATTTGTCAATCTATCATACCATATTCTTTATTCATCTTTCAACTCTCCAACATTTATTATTTTATTTAATCCTGCAAGATACATTTTATCTAATTTTTTTGCTCGTCCCTCAAGTATTTGCTCAATGGGGTAATATTCATCATTCAAATTTGCTTTCAAAATTGCTATATTTATATTTGGATGATTATAATATTCCAAAACTCTTAAACCAAATTCTCTGCCAATTTCTTCACTGCTATTCTCAAGCAAATATATAAAATCCTTATCTCTGTCAGTAATAGCAACATCTCCAAAATCAATTATACCAACAGCCTTGTTGTTTTTAATTATAATATGATTACAGCTTAAATCATTATGGCATAGGGCTTTAACATATTGAGAAATTCGTTCATCATTTAATATCCTTTTATATAAATCATCTATCCATTCTTTTGAACGATCAGGTATTTTATGATAGATTATTTCCCGTAAAATGTCATAATCACTTTTATAATCATCAATTACATTCAATTCTAACCCATCAATATTAGGTAAAGGCATAGAATGCATTTCTCTTAGAAACAATGTAATATCCTGTACCAACTTATCCTTTTCATCATCACTCATATTTTTGTAAATAATAGGGCTTAGTTTATTACCTTTGATTTCTTTATAACCACATACACCATATTCTTCACTATAATATTCAATATTAGGTATCTGTAATGTAATTTTACCTTTCAGATAATTTAATACTTGTATCTCCTTATTCAAATTATTTTTGGCTTCATCATTTTTTGACTGTTTAAATACATATTCATCATTTACAAGATATGCAATACTATCAAGCCCCTGACCTAGAACAAAAATATCATGAACTATTAAGCCAAATTCACATTCAATGATTTCTTTAATGTCCATAAGTTTCCTCCTTAAGTCAATATATAAATCTTGTTCGTTAAATTCCGATTTATCGGTTTGTACTGGGGAAAATTATACCATACCCAATTACGAAAAGCAATCCCCCGTTCTACGTCCGTTCCGACTATCCAGACCGTCAAGGGGCGAGTAGTTTTTTTTCGCAAAGTGCGCGAAAAAATCTCCACTCTTAAACCCTTGACCGTCTGGATTTTTGCCGTTGCCATTTCGCCGCCGAAAACGGGGAACAGGATAAAAAATCCTGCCCCGCTTTCGTCTGCTCCATTCTAACGGCAAAACCGTCTGCACTACTTCGGCGGCTGTCGGTAGGTTATGCGGTGGCTCTGCCCCCGCGCCCCCGACCTCTCCCAAGGAACAGAATGGAGTGTTACGCAATAGGGCTTAAAAAGGCTTGATTTTTAAGGCGTTTCAGACACGAAAACCCACCGGGTAAGGGTTTTATACTACCCACCCGCAAAAACGGCTTCTAAGCGTCCACAGGCGCGTTTTGCGCCCCTTTTCCTGTCCCGTTTCCCGCCGCACTAACAAGGGCTTGCGTCAATAACTCAAAAAAGCACTTGACAAAACGCTTCATGGGGAACCCATGAGGACATTACACCCTACATCGACCCGGTATTCCAGAACAATGTGATTCTGACGAAAACGGAGAGCCTGACAATGAACAGCCGCCCCAAGGACCCAAAGACCGCCAGAAACAAAAATGTGCTGGTGATTGGCGGCTCCGGTTCCGGTAAGACCCGCTTCTGGCTCAAACCGAATCTGATGCAGATGCACAGTTCCTATGTGGTCACAGACCCGAAGGGAACCATTTTGGTGGAGTGCGGAAAAATGCTCCAAAGGGGCGCACCCAAGCTGGGGAAAGACGGAAAGCCTATGAAGGATAAGCACGGCAAGGTCATTTATGAGCCGTACCGAATCAAGGTCCTAAATACCATCAACTTCAAGAAGTCCATGCACTATAACCCTTTCGCCTATATCCATAGCGAAAAGGACATCTTGAAGCTGGTAACAACGCTGATCGCCAATACCAAAGGCGAAGGCAAGGCCGGAGACGATTTCTGGGTAAAAGCAGAAACCTTGTTGTACTGCGCGCTTATTGGCTATATCCATTATGAGGCTCCGGTGGAGGAACAAAACTTCTCCACCCTCATTGAGTTCATCAACGCCATGGAAGTCCGTGAGGATGACGAGGAGTTCAAAAACCCCGTAGACCTGATGTTTGATGCACTGGAATCGGAAAAGCCAAACCACTTCGCAGTGCGGCAGTATAAGAAATATAAGCTGGCAGCCGGAAAAACCGCTAAGTCGATTTTGATTTCCTGCGGTGCGCGTCTGGCCGTATTTGATATTGCGGAGCTGCGCGAGGTTACATCCTACGATGAGTTGGAACTGGATACGCTGGGAGACAGAAAAACGGCTCTGTTCCTCATTATGAGTGATACGGATGACAGTTTTAACTTTCTCATTTCCATGTGCTACACCCAGTTATTCAACCTGCTTTGTGAAAAGGCCGATGATGTGTATGGCGGCAGGCTTCCGGTTCATGTGCGCTGTTTGATTGATGAGTGTGCTAACATCGGGCAGATTCCGAAACTGGAAAAGCTGGTGGCCACCATCCGAAGCCGTGAAATCTCTGCCTGTCTGGTGTTGCAGGCACAGAGCCAGCTCAAGGCAATTTACAAAGATAATGCCGATACCATCATCGGCAATATGGATACTTCCATCTTCCTGGGTGGCAAAGAGCCAACAACGCTGAAAGAGCTGGCGGCTGTTCTGGGAAAGGAGACCATAGACACTTACAACACCGGAGAGAGCCGGGGACGGGAGACCTCCCACTCGCTCAACTATCAGAAATTGGGAAAAGAGCTGATGAGCCAGGACGAGCTGGCAGTTATGGATGGCGGCAAGTGCATCTTGCAGTTGCGCGGTGTGCGTCCGTTTCTTTCAGACAAGTATGACATTACCAGACACCCTAATTTCAAATACACAGCTGATGCAGACAAGCGAAATACCTTTGATATTGAAGCATTTTTGTCTGCCAGACTAAAACTCAAGCCTGATGAGGTCTGCGATGTATATGAAGTAGACACGGAGGGCGTGTAATACGGTTCCGCTGAGAAAGGAGTGATCGTATCTATTTGCCGCAACTGCCTCTGTTGAGGCCATTGGCGTACAAAGCGGGCAATCATCAACAAAATAATGAAAAAGGAGGACAGCCGGAATCAGGCTCTCATATATCGAGGGCAGATTGTTCCGGCTTTTGTGCGCTTATGAAACAAACCTAACTAATCATTCAAATGATTCCGGCTAATATTATTTATGGCATTTTTTGAACAGGCAATTACCGTTCTTCAGACTCTCGTTATCGCTCTGGGCGCTGGTCTTGGTATCTGGGGTGTCATCAACCTGCTGGAAGGTTACGGCAACGACAACCCTGGCGCTAATGCTCATGTGCGGTAAAGTAACACACAACAATTTGATAGGCAGCAGCTCCCCTATTCCTAGTGCCAGATACAGCTATTTTTAATAACTGTATCTGGCAATTTTATTTTGAGGATTGACTATGATTATATATATGTTATAATGTACTTGTACATTAAGTACAATTCAAAAGCAAAGGCGGTGAGTTATGGAAATCATCATCAGTAATAACGCCAACAAGCCGATATACGAGCAGATAACATCACAGATTAAAGCTATGATAATGAGCGGCGAGCTACAAGCAGGTGACGCAATTCCCTCAATGCGAGCATTAGCAAAATCAATCCATGTAAGTGTAATTACTGTACAGAAAGCCTATGAGGATTTGCAAAGGGACGGTTTCATAGAAACCACAGTAGGCAGAGGGAGTTTTGTGTCAGCACAAAACAAAGAATTTTATCAAGTTCAGAATGAGTTGGAAGAAAACGGTAATGGGCAAGCCTCTTTTGATTTTTCATTGATTACAGCTTTTCGAGTAGTTGAGAACGTTTCTCAAAAATATTTTGAAGAAGGCTTTGGAAGAGAAACTACCCAAGAAAAGCACAGGAAAGACCCAAGAAAAGCCCAAGAAATATAGAGGATGAAATATTGGATGAAATAAAAAACTTTCCGCAAGTTACAAGGAAGGATTTAGCAAAAAGGTTAAACAGAACAGAGGACAGTATTCGTTATTATCTTAGGAGGATGGTTAAAGAAGGAGTTATCAAGCACGAAGGCTCTACAAAGGCTGGAAAGTGGGTAATAATCAAATAGAATAAGAGAATAGAGTGGCGCGGTACAAAACAGTGTATTTTAGAGTACATTCAATACCCCTTTTTTGGGAAAGCGACAAATACCTAGTGAAGGTTACACGCACGTCCCGAAACACGGGCGCACACGGCTTCTCGGCCAGTATTCGTGCTTGAATGGATGATGTTATCCGTTACACATTCGAGAATGGAAGGCAATGAGCGAATCGCGCGATCCCGCAGGCGACAGTACGACCACGAACAACATGGGGGAGGTGCGGGAAGCCGAACATCAGGGCGCGGCCGTCAAGGCGGCGTTGGGCGCGAACATCGGCGTCGCCATCGCGAAGCTGCTCGCGGCGTTCTTCACCGGATCGTCCGCCATGCTTTCCGAGTCGGTGCATTCCATCGCGGATTGCTCCAACGAAATCGTATTGATGGTGGGTGGACGTTTCTCCAAGCGCAAGACGGACGGCGACCATCCGTTCGGCCTGTACCGTGCGAAGTATCTCGCCTCGTTCGTCGTGGCCACGCTGCTGTTCTTCGTCGGCGGTTTCTTCTCGACGTCCGAAGCGGTGAAGAAGCTTGTCGCGATCAGCGCCGATCCGGCATTGCGTGACGTGAACAGGATGGAACTGCTTGTCGCGTTCATCGTGGTCGTCATCAGCGCATGCCTGGAAGGATTCGGCCTGCACCAGAGCATCAAGGAAGCCAACGAGCGTATGGAACGCACGAACACGAAGCATATGGGCGTGTTCCGTTTCTGGAGACGCACCAAGTCCGCCGAACTGGCTTCGGTGATCATGGAGGATACGCTCGCTTTGATCGGTTTGGCGTTCGCAGGTCTCGGCATTGGTCTTGCGATTCTGCTCGACGATGAGATTTTTGATGCGTTGGGTGGTCTCATGGTCGGTCTGGTGCTGATCGTCGGTTCGCTGTTTCTCGCGTTCAAATCCGGTTCGCTGCTCATCGGCGAGGCCGTGGATTCCGATACGCGCGGGAAGATCGTCGAGGCGGTTACCACCACGCCGGGCGTCGAACGATTGCTGAACATGCAGACCGTGCACATGTCGGAGGACGACATCCTCCTGTGCGTCAAAGTGCAGACCAGCAAGCTCGACCGCGACTATGACGTGGAAACCGTCGACAAGATCGAGAAGGCCGTGCGCACCGCGTTGCCCTGGTACAATTTCGAGATCTAC
>OGYE01002759.1_pt1 | contig 10501 bp, 8 predicted proteins | sample 1576471 | NCBI WGS metagenome assembly OGYE01 (sample SAMEA3541532, study PRJEB24748) | human gut metagenome | biome: human gut; feature: human-associated habitat; material: faeces | place: China | collected 2012 | reverse complement strand
GTGACAAAAAGGCTAACATAGCAAGTATGGATGAGTATATTGAAGAGGCAGACAAGAAGGGAGTAAAAGTTTTAGTTTTCCCTGAAATGTGTGTAACAGGATATGTTTCATCAAGTGATCCAACATCAACTGAATATAAATGGGCAGTTGAAAGTGCAGAAACTAAGGACGGAGAAACAGCTTCTCATTTTGCAAAAATAGCAGATGAAGATGATATGTGGATTATATATGGTGCAACGGAAACAATTGAAAAGGATGGAAAAATTGATAAGAATCATGCGTATAATTCAGCTTTTGTTTGTTCACCGGATGGAGATGTGACAACTTATCAGAAGATTACACCGGTTGAAGGTTCATGGTGTACATCAGGCGACACACCGGTAATTATAGATGCAGGTGAATATGGAAAATTAGGCATTAGTATTTGTTATGATACATATTCAACACCTGAACTTGAAAGATATTATTCAGCAATGGGATGCAATATCTTGATTAATCCAACAGCTACGGGAGGTGGCTGGAGTCAGAGTAATATGTCAGCATGGGAAGAATATTACAAAGTCAGACTTGAAAGCATTGCTTCAAGAGATGGATTCCTTATATTAAGTTCAGATTTGGTTGGAATGAATGAAACACCAAGTAATCCTTCTAAATTCCCTGGTGGTAGTATTATTATGAACGCAGTGTTTAACGGACCTTCATATTTGGCAGGTGCAGATGATGATTCAAATATTATTACAAATCAGGAAGGACTTCTTACAAACAGTAAATCAGTTAGGGCATCAACAGGTTCTACATGTTCTAATGAAGATTTTAATCCTGAATTATATGTTGATTTATATAGTGAATTAGCTGACAAGATGGAAGAAAACAGTGGAGTTCTAAGATATAGTGCAAATACAACAGCTTCAACTAAGGGACCAAAGGCAGCCGTTGTTAATATGACAGGTTATTGGGGCAATAAGACAAAGACAATTGCAAAGATGAAAGAATACATAGAAGAAGCCGGAAAGAAGGGCGTAGACATTTTAGTTTTTCCTGAAACAGTATTAACAGGTTATGGATATTTACAGCCGTCACAGGATCCGTTCTATCAGAAGTTTGGAGTATCTATGCAGGTTTATACAGCTGAAACAATTCCGGGAGCTACAACAAATGAACTTTCAAAATATGCAAAGAAATACAATATGTACATTATCTTTGGTATGACTGAAAAAGATGAAGCGGGAACAATAAAAGATAATGGTGTTGAAAAAGTATATAACTCAGCAGCAATTCTTTATCCTAATGGAAAAATTGATTCTTATCAGAAGATTCATAGAGCAGGCCAGGAAAATAAGTGGTCAGTAACAGGTAAGACACCAAAGATTATCGAAACAAAATGGGGCAAGATTGGTGTTGATATATGTAGGGACGGACATTTTTATCCTGAACTTGGACGTTATTATGCAGCAATGGGGTGCACAATGTTTGTCCATCCTACAGCAACAACAGGAAATGCATGGTATAGATCAACAAGAATCGGTTCATATGTAGACCGTGATGGAATGGCAGCAATTACATGTAACTTACTTGGCGGTGATGGTATTTATGTGGCAGACGGAGCTTACACATACAGCCCTGATGATATTGATGAAAATGGTGATTTCGTTGGTGGCTCAGCAATACCTGAAACAATTTATAATCAGAATGAAATTGAAGATGATCCATACTGGAATAGCAGAAACTGGCTTGGAACAGGTGGTGTATTTAACAGCACAAGTTTTATAGCAACAAAAGGTTCAACAGCTTCAACAGCATTAAAGCCAAGAATTAACTATAACGGCACAGGTGCATATTCAGAAGGCTTCGAAGAAAGAGGTAATACAAGTCCGCTTGGTCTTGAAATAGCTGATATGGACCTTACAGGAACAGGCTTTAGCGGAACAGAGTCAACATTTAAGCCGGCATTATATGCTAAATTATATGATAAACTTGCAACATTATATCGCGGTGGTTATGTATCAAAAATAAAAGATAAAGATAATAGTGGCACAACACCGGAAACAACAACTGCAAAAGATTCTGCAACAAAGACTACAGAACCAAAGACTACAGAAAACAAAAAGGTAGCAACAACCACTGTAACAGTGAACAAAACTTTGGTTAAGAAGGCTACAAAAGTTAAGGCTTCTGCAAAGACAAAAATTTATGTTAAGAAAGTTGTAGGTGCAGCTAAGTATCAGGTACAGGTATCAGCTACAAAGAACTTTAAAAAGGTTTTGGCAACTAAAACATCAACGAAGGCAACATTTACAATTAAAAACAGTAAGCTTAAAAACAAGAAAGTTTTATATGTAAGAGTGAAAGTTGCAAAGAAAGTAAATAACAAATTAGTTTACAGTAAGTGGTCAGCTTCAAAGAAAGTTGTAATAAGTAAAAAATAATTAACAAGTAAATTAGTACAAAAAATTTTATAAAAATCTAATAAAAAGCGTCTTATGTGAGAAAAAATCATATAAGGCGTTTTTTTTCGACAAAATAAATTCAAAAGAGTTAAGTTATATGATAAAATAAAGAGTATTTATTAATACAGAGGAGATTAAAGTATGGGGACTAAAGAAAAAAATAAAAAAGGTTTAAGCATTGCAAAGGTTTATTTATCAAAGCAGATTTTAATAATATTATGCATTGTGGCAGTAGTTCTTGTTGCGTGGTTTGGCACAAGGAAGGTTGTTTCAATTGACAATAAGACTACTAAATTAGGTTTTGAGAATATTGGAGAACTTGCAACTCAGGAAGCATATTGTACTGAAGTTAATGTTACAGATGAGTCAAAGCAGTTGTTTGGAATCGACATTCCTTTTACTCAGAGCAAGTATATTTACAGTTATGATGTAAATGTTAAGGCAGGAATTGATTTTGACCAGATTGACTGGAGCGTAAAGGATAAGACCATAACGGTTAAAGTTCCAAAGGCTAAGATTCTAAGTTGTGAACTTAATAAGGATTCTTTTAAGGTATATCACGAACAAGAAAGTATATTCACAAAGATTACTTTAAAAGATAACAATGAGGCAATGAGCAAGCTTAAGGAGAATGCCAAGAAGGATGCAGAAAGCAATGGACTTCTTGAAAATGCCGAAAAGAATGCCAAGACTATTATAAAAGGTTTTATTGAAAAAGTTTATGATAGTAGTGAGTATGAAATTAAGTTTGTTGAAAAATAATATTAAAAAGCTATAAAAAAAACTATCAAAGTTAGCATAAAAAATTAATAATGAAATTAGCATAAAATTAGTATTAAAGTTTGGATTAGGAGATAAATATGAGTGAAAAAGTAAGAAAACACATAATCTTCTATGGAAGAGTTCAGGGGGTAGGATTTAGATATTATTCAGTATATAAATCCAGACAGCTTGGGCTTACAGGCTGGGTTAGAAATTTGTATGATGGAACTGTTGAAATGGAAGTTCAGGGAGAACAGCAGGTTATAGATCAGTTAATTGTTTTTCTTCAAAATCAGAGATTTATAATGATAGAAGATATGGACATTAAGAAGATTCCTGTTGTGGATGACCATGATTTTTACGAGAGGTAATAACATTGATTATATGGATTGTTACCTGCTTTGCACTATAACAATCTGTCTCAATATTTGCGTATTGTGAAGTTTATGCTTCATTGTATGTTAGTATTGGAACACTGTAATCAATATAATTATATATAAAATGATGATAGATGAGGTTAAGGTTTTGAAAAAAGGATTTGATAATGAGAAGTATTTAAAGATGCAATCAGAACATATTAAGGAAAGAATTGCACAGTTTGGAAACAAGTTGTATTTGGAGTTTGGCGGTAAGCTTTTTGATGATTATCATGCATCAAGAGTATTGCCTGGATTTGAGCCTGACTCAAAGTTACAGATGTTATTACAGTTAAAAGACCAGGCAGAAGTTGTAATTGTTATTAGTGCTGAAGACATTGAAGAAAACAAGATTCGTGGAGATTATGGAATTACATATGACATGGATGTTTTAAGACTTATTGATGAATTTCAGTCAGTAGGGCTTTTTGTTGGCAGTGTTTGTCTTACAAAGTTTGCAGGACAGCCGGCAGCAGAATTATTTATGAAGAGATTAGAAGAACTTGGAATTAAGTCATACAAGCATTATAAGATTCCCAGATATCCAAGTGATGTTAACTTTATTGTTAGTGATGAAGGTTACGGAAAGAATGATTATATTGAAACTGAAAGACCACTTGTTGTTATAACAGCACCAGGTCCTGGAAGTGGAAAGATGGCTACATGTCTTTCACAGTTATACCATGAACATAAGAGAGGAATTAATGCAGGATATGCTAAGTTTGAAACATTTCCTATTTGGAACATTCCATTAAGACACCCTGTTAACCTTGCTTATGAGGCAGCAACAGCAGATTTAAATGATGTTAACATGATTGACTCATTCCATTTGGAAGCATATGGAGAGACAACTGTAAACTATAACAGAGACCTTGAAATTTTCCCTGTTGTTAATGCAATGTTTGAATTGATTTCAGGTAAGAGTCCATACAAATCACCTACAGATATGGGGGTTAATATGGCAGGAAATTGTATCTTTGATGATGAAGCTTGTTGCAAGGCTTCAAAACAGGAAATTATCAGAAGATATTATCAGGCTCTTTGTGAAAAGAGAAGAACGGGAAGTACAAAAAATAATATTTCTAAGTTAGAAATTCTTATGAAACAGGCTGAAATTACACCACAGGATAGAGAAGTAGCAGTTGTGGCTCTTAATAAAGAAAAAGAAACTGACAACAAGCCGGCTGTAGCAATTGAACTTCCTGACGGAAAGATTGTTACAGGTCGCACAACTGACCTTTTAGGTGCATCAGCAGCAGCTTTGCTTAATGCTCTTAAGGCACTTGGTAATATTGATGATGAAGTAGAATTAATTGAAAAAGAAGCAATTGAACCTATTCAGACATTGAAGACTAATTATCTTGGAAGCAAGAACCCACGTCTTCACACAGATGAAATTTTAATTGCATTGTCATCAACAGCAGCTCACAATGAAAATGCAAAGAAGGCTATGGGAGAATTAACTAAGCTTAAGGGATGTGACGCACATTCAACAGTTTTATTGTCATCAGTAGATGAAACTACATTTAAAAAATTAGGAATGCAACTTACTTGTGAGCCTAAATATGAAGAAGATGGTAGAAAATATCATAAACACTAACAAATAGTTCATAGAATATTCAAAATATGATATGAAATATTTGGTATAATATTTTGATGTGAAGGTATTTAAGAAAACGGATTGTAGATTTAGGTATATGGCAATCTGAAATTTAATATAGGGGTTTTTAACTGACAAGGAGAACTTATGAAGAATAGAACATCAAAAGACAATACAATAGTAAGAAAAAAAGTTCAGACAAGAAGATTTAATGCAGATATCAGATATGGTTTAAACAGTGATCAGGTTAATGAATATTTTGAGAATGGTTGGTCTAACGAGCCGGTTGAACCGCCGTCAAAAACTGTTCCGGAAATTATAAAAAGTAATCTGTTTACGTATTTTAACTTAGTATTTGCAGTTCTTGCGGCGCTGTTAATTTTGGCAGGTTCATTCCGTAATTTAACTTTTTTGCCGGTTATTCTGGCAAACTTGTTTATCGGTATTATTCAGGAAATAAGAGCAAAGAATACTTTGGATAAGTTATCAGTATTAAATGCCCCAAAGGCTTTAGTTGTTAGAGAAGGAAGACAGTTTAGTATTCCTGCGGAAGAACTGGTCCTTGACGATATAGTTATTTTTAAGGCAGGAAATCAGATTTGTGCCGATGCCATTGTTGTAGATGGCGAAGTTTCAGTTAATGAGTCATTGCTTACAGGTGAATCTGATGAAATATCAAAGAAGCCCGGCGATGAATTAATGTCAGGAAGCTTTATTGTTTCAGGTGAATGTTATGCAAGACTTGACAAGGTTGGTGAGGATTCATATATATCAAAGTTAACACTTGAAGCTAAGGCAATGAATAGTGAAGAACAGTCTGAAATGATTAGAGTTCTTGACAAATTAGTTGGAGTAGTGGGTATATTGATTATTCCAATTGGACTATTACTTTTTGGACAGCAGTTTTTCTTTTCGGGAGCATCTTTTAGCAAGAGTATAACATCTATGGTTGCTGCTGTTATTGGAATGATACCGGAAGGTTTGTATTTGCTGGCCAGTGTTGCTCTTGTTGTAAGTGTTATGCGACTTGCATCAAAGAAAGTTCTTGTGCATGACATGAAATGTATAGAAACCCTTGCAAGAGTTAATGTTTTGTGTGTTGACAAAACAGGGACAATTACAGAGAATACAATGGAAGTTAACGGAGAGATTCCAATGGATGGATACGACAGTCAGTCCATGGCTCCATTAAAGCAGATTATTAGTGATTTTGCTTCGGCAATGTCTAGTGATAATATTACTATGAAGGCTATGAAGGATTACTTTAATAAGCCTTCAGGTAGAAAAGCAGTGTCAGTAAGTCCTTTCTCGTCACAGTTTAAATATTCAGGAGCAGCCTTTGAAGATGGAAGCTATGTTCTTGGTGCACCTGAGTTCGTGTTAAGAGAGGATTATGACAATTACAGAGAGCAGATTGAACAGTATAGTTCAGAAGGATACCGAGTTCTTGTATTTGGTATTTATGACGGAGTTATTGACGGTAAAGCATTAACAGGAAAGGTTACACCTCTAGGCTTGGTATTTTTGTCTAACCCTATTAGAAAAGAAGCACCTGAAACATTTAAGTATTTTGAAAATCAGGGTGTGGAAATAAAGGTTATATCAGGTGATAATCCTGTAACTGTTTCTCAGGTTGCGTTGCAGGCAGGAATAGCAAATGCAGACAATTATATAGATGCATCAACCCTTACAACAGATGAGACAATTGAAGATGCAGTATTAAGATATACAGTATTTGGCAGAGTTACACCTGACCAGAAACGTAAATTTGTCAGAGCCCTTAAGAAAGCAGGTAGAACTGTGGCAATGACAGGTGATGGTGTAAACGATGTTTTGGCACTAAAGGATGCAGACTGCTCAGTGGCAATGGCATCAGGAAGTGATGCGGCAGCACAGGCGTCACAGCTTGTTTTGTTAGATTCTAACTTTGCCTGTATGCCATCAGTTGTAATGGAAGGAAGAAGAGTTGTAAATAACATTGAACGTTCAGCAAGTTTGTTTCTTGTTAAAAATATTTTCTCATTCCTTTTATCACTATTTTCTGTATGCTTTATGATAAATTATCCATTGGAGCCATCACAGATTTCGCTGATTAGTATGTTTACAATAGGTGTTCCGGCATTTTTCCTTGCCCTACAGCCTAATAAAAACATTATTCAGGGACACTTCCTATCCAATGTGCTTATAAAAGCATTGCCGGCAGGTATTACAGATTTCCTTGTTGTAGGAGCGCTTGTAGTATTTGGTCAGGTATTTGAAGTAGGTGAAACTGATATATCAACAGCCTGCACAATGTTACTTGCAATAGTGGGATTTGTAATTCTTTATAACATTAGTAAGCCTATGAATGCACTTCGCTGGTGTGTTTGGGGCGGATGTATTGTAGGACTTTTAGGTTGCAGTATTTATCTTGGAGATTTATTTGCAATGCGCGGTATGTCTACGAAATGCATTATGTTATTTGTGGTATTTGCCATAATTACAGAACCGGCATTAAGATATAGTACAATATTAATCGAAAAGATTGGTCGAAAGATAGTAGGCTGGATTGAAAAACGAAGAAAAGCAAAAATTATAAAATAAATTAGGATAAGGACTTCGTGTATTCGGGGTCCTTATTATATTATGAAAGTATACGATTACATCAAATAGTTGAGTTACAACAATAGGTGTAATTAATGAAGGAGAGGGATAAAATATGGATGAAATGGTTGTTTTGTTAATACCGTTGCTTGGAACAACCCTAGGTGCGGCAATGGTATTTTTTATGAAAGACAATATTAATGCAAAGATTGAAAAGACTCTACTTGGTTTTGCAGCAGGAGTTATGATTGCGGCAAGCGTATGGTCACTTCTTATTCCGGCAATTGATATGTCTAAGGAACAGGGGAGAATAGCCTGGCTTCCTGCAGCTGTAGGCTTTATGCTTGGAATTTTGTTTTTACTTTTAATTGACAGCATTGTGCCACATTTACATTTGGACAGCGATAAGCCGGAGGGTGTAAAGAGTAAATTTTCAAAAACAACAATGATGATGTTTGCAGTTACAATTCACAACATTCCTGAGGGAATGGCAGTGGGTGTAGCGTATGCAGGAGCGATTATGGGACATAGCAAGTTAAGTCTTACTGCAGCTGTTGCATTGTCAATAGGTATTGCAATACAGAATTTTCCGGAAGGTGCCATTATTTCAATGCCTCTAAAGGGACAGGGAATGAGTAAGATGAGGGCATTTAAGTGTGGGTTCCTTTCAGGTGTTGTAGAACCTATAGGTGCATTTATAACTATACTTCTTACATCAAAGATTATTGTAATATTGCCATATCTTTTGGCATTTGCAGCAGGTGCAATGATTTATGTTGTAATAGAAGAATTAATTCCTGAGTCACAGTCAGGTGAGCATACTAATATAGGAACAATAGGTGCAGCAATTGGATTTGTTCTTATGATGGTACTTGATGTGGCGTTAGGTTGATAAATGTGCTAAAATATACTGACGGTGTTAAAAATTGATAGGGTTCATTAGTTACATATTAATCAAAATTGAGACGAGGAGAAATATTATGAGAAAATCAAAAAAAGTTTTATCGGTTATTCTTAGTTTATCAATGGCATTTAGTATGTCACTTATACAGCCAAATTATCAGGTAAAGGCTGATAACAGTTATTCAGTTTTGGATGCTAATGACAATGGAAAAGAAGAGGGTGCGGAAGTTACACCTATTGATATTAGTTCAGGAAAAGTTCAGATAGACTGGTCTAATGTTAAGGATAGTTATGAGTTTGTTGGAAAGAGAATAACTCCAATAGTGTTATTATCTTATAAAGGAAAGAATTTAAACCCTATGGCTGATTATACAGTTACGTACAAGAACAATTTTTATCCGGGCAAGGTAACTATGATTATTAAGGGAATTGATGGTTATACAGGACAGATAACAAAGGAATTTCAGATTGTAAAAAAAGAAATAGGCAATGTAACTATTAGAACAGAATTTGAAAATAAACAATTGAAAATTACTGTCAATAATGGTAGTTACGCAATGACAAAAGGAACTGATTATGATTATACTGTAGAAACAGATGTAAAGGGTAAGATTACAATTACTTTCACAGGATTAGGTGATGATTATACAGGAACCTATGTTAGAACAATTGAGGCAGAAGACAATCCTAATGCGCCTAAAGAAACAGAAACTATTGAGGTTTCAAAGGCAAAGGTTAAATATGCCAAAAACAAAAAAGGCAAAAAGATTAGTCTTAAGTGGGCTAAGATTTCTAAAGTTACAGGATATAATGTAAGATATGCCACAACAAAGAAAAAGCTTAAAAAAGCTAAGGTTAAAAACATCAAAACCAATACTCCAAAATACACTATTAAAAAACTTAAAAAGAAGAAATATTATGTTCAGGTATGAACAAATAAGTGTAAATATTCAAAGTTCACCAAAAACAAACAATGTACAAGAACATTTAAATGAATATACTAAAATAATTTCAAATTATGCTTACACTGCAAATGGAAATTTAAAAAAGTTCAGTTGTGAATCAATTGAATATAATTCAAACTGCACGAAATGTTAATGAGGAGAAATCTCATGTTGTAGCAAATAAAATTAAGGATATAGCAATATCATTAGAAGCACATAATATTTTATTATTGGGCTTTTCTTATAAAGCTGATACACCTGATTATAGAAATACAAAGGTTCTTGATATTTATAACGAACTAAAGGGATATTTTACAGTTGTTGATTGCTTTGATCCAATTGTTGATAAAAAGAGCATAAAAAATGAATTTGGTATTTCTATAATAACTTCAGAAGATGCCTATCGGTCAAACTATGATTTAGTTGTTAAATTAGTGAATCACAAGGCATTCAAAAAAATAGAATTTCCAAATACCAAATTCATCGATATAAACGAGATATTATGATTCAGCAAATAAATAATCAATCTGTTAGATTTAAAGAAAAAGGGTCATCTGATATAGATTATCTTAAATCATTTTATAATACACATAATGTTCGACGCGCTGAAGTTTGACGTCGCCATGGTCGCGCCCAGGTCTTAATTGAGACTAGAACTGATTGCAATAATCATTGCAAGTTTTGTCCTCATGCTTTCTGTAAGAAACCTTTAGGTATTATGTCATGGGATTGCTATAAGCAAATTATCGATCAACTCTCTGATTTAAACTATAATGGTCGAATAGCACTTATGCTTTCCAACGAGCCATTACTTGAAGAAAGAATGGAAGATATGATTATTTATGC
>OGYE01002758.1_pt1 | contig 10507 bp, 8 predicted proteins | sample 1576471 | NCBI WGS metagenome assembly OGYE01 (sample SAMEA3541532, study PRJEB24748) | human gut metagenome | biome: human gut; feature: human-associated habitat; material: faeces | place: China | collected 2012 | reverse complement strand
AAGAGCAGGCTGATGCAGCCCTTGCTATTGCATTATTTTTAGGCAGCATACTAGTTGTGGTTTTGATGATTGCTTACATGATGTGGGTAAATTATCTAATTATCCATTAAGGGGTAATGGTGATTACCCGTGGAAAAAGTATTATCACATAACTATTCTATCAAAAACGGAGAAAAAACAATGAAGAAGCAAAAAATGGCGGCGGTTTTTGCAAAGATGAAAAATAGAAATGTCGTACAGGAAGATGTAAAAATGGCAGCAATCAAGCTGGCCATGAAACAAATAGAGCTGGGAGAATCACATGGGAAAGCGGTTGAGATGTTTTATACGGATGGCTGGCCCTGTATCCGGTATCAGGATGGACAATGGTGGCATTACAACATAGTAAAAGGAGTTTGGTTTTAATGACGTATCAGGATTTTTTAGAAAGCAAGGTCATAGATGCACCAGAGACAGGGTTCGTAGTCAATCCGCGGGATATCAGCAAGGTACTGAAACCACATCAGAGAGATGCTGTCATCTGGGCATTGGCCGGCGGAAGGCGGGCCTTATTTGAAGCGTTCGGCCTGGGCAAAACCATTCATCTGCGGCGGGATGCCGGCCATTCATTCGCAGCATGTCAGTTACTCTGTTATTAACTATAGTTACGACGAACTGCTTTGTTTTTGGACTCACTGGATCAATAGCCGTAATATTTTCAGCTATTTTCATAAATGCATGATGTACTGCGTCCTCTGTGTCTTGTTCATGATGTAAGCGCTTGTAAGCGACATAATACATAAGGCCACGATATTTCTGGTATATGTCTTCAAACTTGTTTTTGTCTTCCTCTGTTTCGATTACTTGAAGATAAATCAGCATAGCCCTAACTCCTACTTATTATATTCGTATTATATCAAGGTACCAAAAATGTGTCCAGTGATTATGAATTGATTTTCATCAGCCTGACTAAAACCGGAATGCACTTGTCACATGATAAGGGATTGTTAGAGTTCGTTCAGCATAAATCTCTATTACCAAGCGATTTTTAATCCTTGCGTTTTTCTCAATCAATCTGCCCTAACAAAGGCAGATGATGCTTTATTTTTTTGAAAGGCAAGTTTAGAACTCTCATTTTTAAAGGAAAATTCAGATGGTTTTTAATGCTTGGACTTTAGAAGTAATGAAAGCTCGCATGTCTTCAATAGACTTTCGGAGTTGCGAATCATTAAATCTCGTATTATATGTGTTTTCAGAATGTGTCCAGCGATTATAAATTATTTTTCATTTACCAACGATTCTATCCCTTGCGTTTTTCAATTCATCCGCTCCGTCAAAGACAAATAGTGCTTTAATTTTCTGAAAGGCAATCCCTGTTCGGATTAGAATTCTCATCTTTATGGAAGTATTTAAGTGGTTTCCGGAGTTTGGGCTTTAGAAGTAACAAAAGCTCGCATGTCTTCAATAGACCTCCGGAGCTGCGAATCATTAAACCGCGCATTATATGTGTTTTCAGGATGATGAATTTGGTGTCGAATGTATTCTGTCATGCATATCTGCTGCTCTCGCGTTGTGCCATTGGCGCTGATTTTTTTATAAGGAACGGTTGTCTTACCTTGCTTATACTCGTTAAGCCATCCCTGTTCTTCGAGGTAGCCATATAATTCGTCGTGATACCCTTCAGATATCTCGGAAAATGCAAGATAATTGACTTCATTAAGTGAAGGAAAAGGTAACTGTCCCGAGCGCACAGCCTCAACACGTTTTTGAGATCCATCCGCACAAATCAGTCGGATATTTTTGAAGTCGAGCGCATTAACAAGTACCGCGCTATGAGTAGTGACGATTACTTGGACATTGCTTTCAGTGGAGAGTGCGATCAATGCATTGATAAGTTTTTTCTGGTTTTCTGAATGCTGTGACGTCTCCGGCTCCTCAATGGCGTAAATAATGCCGGGAGCATTTGCTTCATCCTTGCGACGCTCAACTTCTGCACGAAAGAAATTAAGCAATATCAGTCGCTTAGATCCGCTACCACGTTTGTTAATAGGAATGCTCTCATCTCCGGAAATAGTGACCGATTTGAACACATCTGCCCATTTCAGGCTCGAAGCAGGTGGAATGACAGGACTCAATGTATTGGCTATATCAGGACTCATCTCTCGCAGCTTTTCAAGAGTACGCGTCGCAACCTCTTGCAGCTTTCCTTCTACAATTTCTGCGACATGATCTAAGGTTTGGCTGATATCTTCATCTTGCAATATCTCTTTTACGGCCGCATGCAAAGGATCTTGAACTTCGCTGTCACTATCACTGTTCTTTCGGTCGGCTTGAAATAAGGAGTAAACCGGAAGGTACTTTTGGAGCTTCTCCCAAATGGGTTTGGCATCACCTTTAGTTACATCAAGCTCGACTGAATTGACCTGCAAATCATCACCGTAATAGCTCCAAATTGCTGTTCGCATTGCAGAGTTTCTCGTCTTATCTTCACATGGGATATCTCTCGTCTCAATTATTTTTCTAAGATCACTATCTTTTTTAGTAAGTAGGTCTGCACATTCCGGATTCGTCGGATGCATCGCACAAATAAAAACTTTTGGTGTACCTGCATTAGGATAACGTTTGACAACTTCAAGCAAGCCGTCCGAATTAAGCAGATACTCTGCGCTAAGTGATGTCTCATTTGTTGTGTCGATAACAATCTTTTCAGGAAGATCTGTAAAGCAGACCCGGATTGAGATATCTGTTTCCTGACGCGCTTTACTTTCAACATTCAGATCTGCCTTGTCCAGTTTTGTTACGCCTTTCCCGTCATTAAAGAAAATGTCAAGCGCCTCTAAAATAGTTGACTTTCCAATATCATTTTTCCCAACGAATGCTGTTAAATCTTCAAAGTCGCTATTAATCTCATCGCTGTAGCCTCTAAAGTTTTTGATAGCCACGTTTTTGATTTTCATAAAAGTCCCTCCATTTTGAATTGCAGCCGTGAAACGACTTCCCACATTTGTGGTGTGTTGCGTGTCGAAAAACGTTGCATATTGTCTACTATAAAATGCTTGCATATTGGAATCTCACAGATTGCTGGATTCCAATATTGCGAGCATCGATAGTGGAGAGGTATACTTGCTATAATGATACCAGATCATAACGGTAAAATAGCAGCGCACTTTGAAAAGCCTGCTCAACATTGACGAAGGGGATGCAAAATGCGGAAAAGGTTTGTCAAATTATTACTTTTTAAGGTGGATACACAATACAGACTTCTCTATGGGTTCAGCAGTGAAACCGAAGAATCCTCATATCCGTGGAAGGCCTTTCCTGCTGACAGGAAGGGGCAAAAGCTGATTGCAAAGGCGATTCTATCGCCAAGCGAAGCAGATAATTTCTTGATAAGTCTGACGGGCACCGAACCAATCATGTTATGCGAAAGGGTAACTCTCAAATCGCCGCAGTTGTATAAAAGAGAGCAGCTCCTATATTCCGATGATGAAGAACAGCAGGCTGTGCCCATATCCGAATTCTGTTATCTCTTTGAATTTTGGAACAGAGAAAAGCTTTCTCTTTTGAGTGAGATACAAAATGAATTCAGTGCAGATGGTAGAACACGCTACGAGCAGACACTTGAACTTCTTAAATGGGCAAAATGCAACTGTGGAATTGACTTCTGTATAGATGGACGTCGTTTTGGCAACTACGAAGTGTATTATCGTACCCCTGAGAATAGCAGTTTTGAAATAGATATCCACAAGGATCAAGGCCTGCGGGTTACAACGATTCGCAAGCGCAAAGATTTTGCAGAAGACATCATTGTTAACTGTATCGGAAAGTATAAAGACTATGTGATCTGTAATCAGACACAAGTATGGCCTGCAAATAAAAAGGAAATCTACTTCGAGGCTAATGAGCCAATGACATCGGTTGTGGTCCACGCATGGAATGCCGCCACAGGAAAGCTAATCGTCTCCCAAAGCATTGCGCTGATGATGGGACTCTCCATCATCTCGAGGTGGGGCGGTACTCCATATCAAATCGGAGACTCTTGGACAAATAAATTATTACATTCTGCAGCAAAGAGCAGCGAACTGATTCGAACTCAACTCATGAAAGTCCAACGCATCACTACGGATCGTGCAATCAGCATTCGCAGCGAACATGAGTCCGTGTTAGATGAGGCGATGGAGGACGGCTACTCTCTTTTTAAAGATTATCAGGGAAAAAAAGAAACTGGGGCATTTATTTCTAACGCCCCCACAACCGGAGAGATCGATAGCTTTTTGCAGGTAAGAGCATATATTGAGCAATCCTCTGTTTGCAAGGCGGTAATTGCCGATCCATACTTCTCTGCACGGGCAGCAGAAAAGCTGTTGACGAGAATACAACGAACAGACCTTGAACTGGAGATCATTACCTCGCTTGGCTCGCTTGATCCGGACACAAATCAAAAAAGTAATGTTTGCGAGGAAACTCGCGCTTTTTTACAGCGGACAGCACCCCTTCTCCACAACAATCTGGTGGTAAGAAATCTGACGCGTGGTGAAAAAGGCGTCTTTCACGACCGATATCTGATTCGATATCACAAGGACGGTACGATCGATGGATTCCTTCTGAGTAATTCTCTCAACTCTATGGCGCAAAAGTTTCCGCTTGTCATAGCTCCGCTGGAGCATCGGGTATGCATGGAAGTTTGTGAGTACCTGAATAGTCTCTCTGATTCCGATATCCAACAGCAGAAGCCAAGAGCATTGAGGATCTCAAATGAGGTTCTTTTTTGCTCTGAGACATACCGGTGTCAGGTTCAAAGCGAAACTTCAGTAGAGTCAGCAGCGGAAAGGTATTTGCGGCAGTGGTATGATGAATCGTCAAAGCAGATATGTATTTGCAAAGATGATTTCTCTACAGTCCTTACGGCCGTAGCAGAGCGAGCACAAAGTGATCGAATAGATGCATGTAAAATGTTCTGTTATGCGCTGAGCAATATCTGCACGAGCCAAGTGGAACTGCTAACGGAAATGCTTCAATCCGCGGGTGGAGTTAAGGCTCTGTTCTTATCAGAGTTTCCAAATTTGGCAAAGGCCGCTGAGCAGCAGTGTGATTATCTGAAGTGTGGAGCATCTTCTCCAGAATATACGCTGTGGGCACTACTAAACGGAAAAGCTCGGCCAAGCCCACAGGGGTACCACTTGCTGATTGACCATGCAGGACATATCCATTTACGCGGACTCACATGGTTAAACTGCGGATACCATATGATGCTCGAATTAGATATTGCAGGATTCCTGACGCTGCTAAGTCAGCTGCGTTCTCCAATGATGTTTGATACACTGGCCTTTCAAATGGCAATCTCGCCACTCGATAGAGAACTATATTGTGCAGCAGCTTGCTCGGAACTGCTATATGTCCGCTTATTGAGTGCAGAATGGCTTTTTAATGCTATTCGCGACGAAAGGTCACAGTTTGAAGTTGCCAGAGAGATTTGGAATCGCTTCGAACCGGATGTGAGAGCTTTACAGGAAGCTATCGTGCTATCTAACGTTGTATTTCACGTTAGGACACGGCGGTTAGAATCAGAGGCGCAGTGGCAAGCAATTCAAGAGGTACTGCTGTCCAAATTAGCATCCGACCTTCCTGCGTGCAGCGGTGAGGTAATAAATACCGCGTTAGATTGGCTGCATGATAGCAATGCCGTATCACGAGCAGTTCTTCTTATGGCACTTGCTGAAAGAATGGAAAACTCTCATCCGCAGAAGCAATTGCTGACAAGGGCAGAACCAATCTTAAAACGAGAAATTCAAGACTGCCAAACCGCCTCGGATATTCCTAGGTCAATAGGACTCTATTTGAACTGCGTAGATGCGCTATACGGTGAAAATGCAGAAAATCACATTTTCAAGGATATTTTAGATTGGAACACATTTGAGGACGCCACAGAGCCAGAACTGCAAAACTACGATTATCATCGCTCGCGCAACGCCTTCATTTTAGCTCAGCGGCAGATTCAAATACTGGAAGGAATGTTAGTAAAGTGGCCTGAATCGGAAAAAGCAAAGGCTTGGCTGAATGCCTGGGCGTGTCGGTTAAAGCAAATACCCGAAAAACTCTGAACTGTTGTTGCATAGAATAAGCAAAGAGGCGCCGGGAGCGGTATACTCCCAGCGCCTCTATGCTTATTCTTGATCGATAAAAGCAGATAGAATTATCGAAACCGCATGATTGCTATGCCTATCTTATTGATCGAATCATTTCTTGGATCAAGGGCACCTTGTCAGGGAACTGCGCTTTCACCATATCCAAGCAACGCTCCAGATTGCTTCTGATATCCTTTTTTGTCAGGCGATAGCGCTCGTTATGTATCTGGATACTGTCGCTCTGCACCTCTTCAACCTGCTGGGCAAGCTTTTGATGAATCGCTTGAAATACCATCCTACGATCAACACGAAAATCCACTCTGTCAGGATACCGTAAAAGCTCGATGGCAGAGAGCCATTGCGGAGGCGACAATTGGGGAGCAGCGTCCTCGTCAGCATTTTCAGGCAAGTGATCAAAGCGCTCTGTCACATTTGTTGCACAGAAGCTGGCAATGGCCGCATCTTTATAGTCATTGCAGCGGTCATGTTCCTGTTTTGCCTGTTCCAGCAGAAGACGCCCCTTCCAGTAATGTCCCATCGCCAGCCCGCCGTTGATGGCAATGTTAAGTGAGGTCAACTGTGTGCTGCTCGATTCGGAGACGTAGCCCTTGAGCACAAGCTCAGCCTTCTTCATGTGAGAATACGGCTGGCTGCCGCGCTGAATGCCGCATACGCTTTGAAGCACACGGTAGGCAAGCGCATAGTTGTCGTTCAAATGCCAACCATAAGATGCGGCATGTTGCTGGACAAAGGCGCCGATATCAGGATGACTCCTAAAAAAAGGAATCCTTGGGTCAGATTCATACTGATTTGCCTGATTGATCAACATCTGTGCCAGCAGATTCAACGCACCACCGCTTGTCCCAATCGCAGCCAAAACAAGGTATGCCTTGCTGACATAACCAAGGCGGGCGATCTCTTGATAGTTCTGATTGTTCTGATTAGCGGCGGAGACATATTTTTCATACGCCGCTTCAAGAATAATCTGAAAAATGTCGCAGCACGCCAGAACATTGCCCAAGCTGGGCTTCCATCGAGGGAATAAATTTCTCCTAAAAGTACGAACAGCTTCATCCCGTTTGTACATCGATCCCTCGTGATAATCCCTGACAGCCTCTCGAACTGCATCAGCCAGCTGAGAGGAAAAAGGCAGCGTACCGTTCATCTTGGTATCCGTCACGTTGAGCAGATCTTCCATACGGGCGTTGAGACATAAGGCCACCTGAAGGTAGCCGTCCGCTTTTGGAATATTTAATTTCTTTTCGCCGTTGATACACTGTTGGGCATACCCGACACATTTGACCAGATCTCTTGTCCCCGCAACCCCCGTTCGATAGTCCCTCGCCAGCATTGATAGCGCAAGCGAGAAAAAGAGACAGTATTTTGTCTGCAGCGGATCACTCTCATCCAGTGCCTTAAAAGACAGCACAAACCTTTCGCAGAGTGTTGATCTAAGCTGACATAATTGGGAGTACTCGTTCTTAGAAAGCTCACCGCGACGGATGACGGCATCAAGAAGGCGAATCAAGATGGCCGGCAAAGCAATCTGTGCGCAGGTGTCAGAGAGGTCGGTGGTGTCTTGCGCGCTGATATCATAGATAGAGAGGCCAAAGTATTGCCGTAAGATCGAAATAGCATCAAAGAGAATGCTGTTATCAAGAGTTTCGAGCTGTAACAGAAATACCTCCTGCGCATCAGGGGACAGCGCAGCAAGATTGATTCCGTTGCAGAGGCCATAGACCACGTTTGCAATATGAAACGCAGCAAAGAAATCTCTATAGTTATCGTGACAGAAGCTGATATTTCTTCCGTGATGACAGAGCAGGCCGGATGGGAAAACAGTATAGGGAATAGCTGCTGTCAAATCAGAAATATCAGGATTACTATCCTGATAGAGTTTTCGCAGAGTGTTCCAAGGTTTTTCCAGCGTCTCAGGGTTCTGATTCTTATATTCATTCCAAATGTCTATGGTCGGCAGATATGCAGAAAGGCACGCATATGTGCGGGCATAGGCATCACGCCTGAAGAAGTTAGGACTCTTTATACAGCCCAGCCGGGCGGGGTCTGCCTGGCAAAGAGCTCCACGCGGGGCAGATCGCCCATCAGGGAAATAATTTTGTCGCGGGCCTCGTCCGGCTTTTTGCTGTGGGCCTCAATCGGGGAAACGATAAATTGATGGATGTTGGCAGCCTGCCGCTTCGGGTGGCCCTTGGTTGCCAGCAGGCAAATTTCTGCATTGCCCCTTGTCCAGAAGCCAAGGCCGTAAAACCAGCTATCCGCCTTCTTGTTCTTTTTCAGCCAGACGAAAGCAACGCTTTTGTAGGTGAAGCCCCAAGCCTCGATCAGCCGGAGCGCCTCCGGGAGCTGCGGGAAAGTGGCCCATAAAAAGAGTGCGCTGTCCGGGGCTGCAAGATCAGCCACAGGCAACGCACATAAATCCTCAATGCTCATAGTGGGATAATGATTTTCCGCCGCGCCCTGTACTTTCTTAGCCGAGTAGCGCCACGGCGGGTCAGCGTAAATGATAGAATACTGCTGGATAATTACACTCCTTTCTCGCCGGAGCTTTTTACTGCCTGCGCCGCACGGATGCGCTCACTGGCGGCGGCATAAAAGGACGGGGCCGTTTCAAAGCATACAAAGCGGCGTTCTGTGTTGATGGCTGCAATCGCGGTTGTGCCGGAGCCAACGCAAATGTCCGCGACCAGTTCTCCGGGACGGGTGTAGGTGCGGATCAGGTACTCACAAAGCTCCACAGGCTTCTGTGTAGGATGGATGCCGCCGGACACCGTAGGCACAAATAGTACATTTCCGGGATAGCGGCGGCCATCGTTGGACTCCGATCCCTGCCGTTCAAATTTCCCATAGTTGGAGCTTGTACCGCTTCGGGAATGTACGCGGGCATAAGGCTTGCCATAAGTAAACTGCGGATTGTAGACCGGGGACTTCTGGTAAAACACCAAGATATTCTCGGACTTTTTCAGTGGAGCCCGGTTTGCATTGAGAAAGCCCGTTCCGCGCTCCTTGTACCAAATCCACTCATAGCGGAGCATGGCGAGGTTGGATGCGCCCAGCACCTTGTCAAAGGGGCACTGTGCGAAAAACAGCACTGCGCCATTCGGCTTGACCGCCCATTTCACCGCCTCCCACAGCTCCGGGAGCGGCAGGGGCACATCCCAATAATTCCGGGTTGTGCCGTAGGGCGGATCAGTCAGCAGCATATCCACGCTATGTTTTGGCAAAGAACGCAGGCCCTCGATGCCGTCCATGAGAAACAAGCCCTCCTTCGGGACACTTTGTCCCAAAGTGCGGCTATCGGTCATTACGGGCCTCCTTTGCCTTGGCAGGCGCAGGCCGGGCAGCGTTTTCTTTTCCCGCTTGCTTTGCAGCCTCGGCCATCTGCTCCTTGATCGGGGCAGGCCGTACCGCCTGGGCCCGTGCAACAAGCTGTTCCACCGCCGCATGATACGCCTCCACATGTTTATTAACCGTCTGGCTCGTATCAAGACAATCGATATTATTCCCAATGATCCGGAAACAGGCTTCCCTTCGACTTGGCATACCATTCATGATAATATGGACCATATCGACAAGAATACGCTGAAAGCCGTCGGACAGACAGTGCTGGAAGTGATTTATAATGAAAAGTAAATAGTTAACTAGTAAACCGTAAATAACTTCATGTCAATTAATGAATTACAAGACGAAGTGATTGCTGAATTCAGCGACTTCGATGACTGGATGGACCGCTACCAGCTGCTCATTGACTTAGGTAATGAACAGGAACCGCTCGACGAAAAGTATAAGACCGAACAGAATCTGATCGAAGGCTGTCAGAGCCGTGTATGGCTTCAGGCGGACGATGTGGATGGAAAAATCGTGTTTAATGCGGAAAGTGACGCTTTGATTGTGAAAGGAATCATTGCTTTATTGATCAAAGTCCTTTCGGGGCATACGCCCGATGAAATACTGAATGCTGATCTTTATTTTATCGATAAGATAGGTTTGAGAGATCATTTGTCTCCTACCCGTAGCAATGGGTTGCTGTCGATGGTAAAGCAGATACGTATGTATGCGCTGGCATTTAAGGCAAAAGAAGGGAAATAAAGATAATAAATTTAGGCACGGATTACGCGGAAAACACGGATTTCACAGATTTTCTTTATTCTTTTTCTGTGAAATCCGTGTAATTTTTGTTTGATAAAGGAGCAAACAGCGGGCGTTTTTTATTTTGACACATCCTCTTTTTCCCTCAGTCCGGCACGTATGCGGCTTAATGATTGCGGAGTGATATACAGGTATGAGGCCAAGTATTTCAGTGGTACATCCTGCAATAGTTCCGGATTCTCTTCCATTAATGTCAGATAACGCTCTTTGGCGGTGGGTGGTGTCCCATAAGCCAG
>OGYE01002757.1_pt1 | contig 10510 bp, 5 predicted proteins | sample 1576471 | NCBI WGS metagenome assembly OGYE01 (sample SAMEA3541532, study PRJEB24748) | human gut metagenome | biome: human gut; feature: human-associated habitat; material: faeces | place: China | collected 2012 | reverse complement strand
GGGCGGCGAGGGCAACCTGACCAAGCAACACGCATGGATGCATGTGCTTTACGCCAATGAGCTTGCCTCTGCCGGAAAAGCCGCGGAAGCCTATCAGGTTTACATGAACGGCGTGAATATGCCCAAATCCTACGGTGAAGCCAAAACATGGTTCAATCAGGAAGCCCACATTTTCTACTATCTGGGCATTCTGCTGGAATCTCTTGGAAAAACCAAGGAAGCGGCAAATGCCTTCGAGGAAGCCTCCGTCTACAAGGCGGCCGTTTCCGAGCTGTCCATGTTCCGGGCGCTGGCTCTGCGCAAGCTGATGCGGTTCAGTCAGGCACAGCAGGTCCTGACGGAAATGCTGGAATCCGGCGACAATCTGCTGAAGAACAAAGATTTGCGCAGCTATTACGGCGTCGGCTCTCCCACGCCCATGCCCTTCGAGTATGATATCGTGAAGATCAACTCCGTCAACGGCCACATTCTCCGGGCTCGCTTTCCGGTGTCGGCGAGAGCGCCGCGCACAGCCTCTGGGTGCGGCAAAGGCTGACGATTACACAAATAAGACAAAGGAAATGTCTGATGCCATGCAACAGGTGTATGACAATTTTCCTTCATACTTACAGATAGAAAACGGCATCATGGACGCAGTTGCAATTGAAAAATCTACCAATACAAATATTACAGAGCTTACAGTCGGCTCACCGACTGCTATTGATGTGAATAATCCGACCGGCGATGCCGGCACAGATTCTTCGTCCGGCAGCACAACGGACAGTGGCTCTACTGACAGTAGTACTACGGACAGCAGTAATGCAGACGGTTCACAGGCTGCAGACAGCAACAGCTCTCAGTCACAGACTGATGACGGTAGTGCAGCTGGTAGCAGCACATCATCAGGCTCTGCAAAGTCTACGGTTACAGGCTATCAGCTTTATGATGTCAGCACAGTTATGGCATTCAAGACAGAGTATCATGGGCTTAAGGCTATGCTTGGAGAGGTGATTGGTTCATCGCAGAAGAAGACCATCAGCACACTCAATGTGAGCTTTGATGATTCGACAGGCAAGCTGACAGGTGAGATGCTTGTGGATTCATATTTCCTGTATGGACTTGATAAGCCATATGAGGCACCATACATACCTGCAGTACCACATGGTACAAATAATCTGTTTGGTACAACAAACTAACGGATTATTATAATATTAGATTATTAGATTAGCGGGTTATTGAGACAGTAAGTGATAAATATTAAATGTTAGATTATTGAGTTATGAGATAACAAAATACAAGAGGGGAGGAAGCAGATTTGAGAAAGCTAAAAAACGATGATCGAGGAGTAACACTTGTGGAGATTATTGTGTCGATTGCTATTCTCGCAATAATCGTGCTTCCTTTTTTGAATGCATTTGTCACAGCTACAAAGACCAATGTAAAGGCAAAAAACGAGATGAATGCCACACATCTGGCGACAAACATTATGGAGGGCATTGAGAAGAACTCCATGAAGACACTGGCGTATCAGTTCAACTATCCGTCAGAGGGCTTTGACATTGCGGACGGCTTTAATATATCAGATGGAAGCAGTGCATGTGAGCTTCTTAAGAAATCAGATAAGTTTGATAATGTAAAGAGGCTTGAGGATATCAGTGCTGAGATTGTAAACAAGGATGATGTCATTACTAGCTGTATTCACAAGACTGATGCATCAGCCAAAATAATCGATACATCGCTTTGGGATTTCAGGGAGTCGGATGCGCACAAGTATTATTTTTATATGTCAGGCGTGCAGTCAGGCACAAAGAAATACAATGCTCTTGTGACAGTGGATGCAAAATCGGACGCAGAGTCGGACAATAAGGTTAAAAAGTACAACATGGACGAGGTAGCGGATATGTCGGCCATGGATGCAAATTTTGACTGCATGAGTGCAGACAAGTATTCTGCTACAAATATTATATCTGCATTTAACAATATGAATCTAGGCTTCAGTGTACAGCAGAGTGATATAAAGAGAACTATCACAATTGATATAGAAAAGAGTGGAGCTGCGAGCAATAAGGCTACCAAGGTGACGGTGTCGTATTCGTATTCTATCAATAAGAATGGAGTAAGAAAGACTTTTCCGGATCCGAATAGTGCACTGAAGGATGATTATACCATGGTGATTTACGACAATTCTTCAGATACTGTAAACCATAATCTGAGAAATGTCTATCTGTTTTACAATCCATGGTACACATCTACAGGAGCACTTTACAATACCTGCAACGATGTCATTATAATCAATAATAAGGACAAGCTGGACTGCACGGTAAATATTGTAAAGCAAAAGACTATATCGGATCAGTCAGAGTTGAGCACGAAGGAGAGTACATATAAGGCATATGTGAAGGTAAGTGAGCCGGGAAATCGTACAGGTCATGCTTATACTCATATAGCCACCAATCTGAATGTAAATATGGGAGCACCGGATAATCCACTACAGCCGGGGCAGGCTATATATGGCTTTAATAACAATGTAATTCAGAATGATGTAAAGGCAATTGTCGATATAAAGAATCTGACAAAAAGCAATGCATCTGAAAGGCTGTATGATGTGAAGGTGGCTGTATACGAGAGCAAGGCTTCACTGGATGATATATTTAATGATAAAGACCCGGTTGTTACGATGACCGGAAGCATGGGGTATTAATTATGAAGCGTAACGATAACCGTGGTGCTTCCTTTGTGATGGTTGTAGTTGCAATGGCTATAGTGGCTGTTTTAGCTGTGACTGTGCTGTGGATAGCACTTATGAACCTCCAGATGAAGGTGACGGATGAAAAAAATACAGATAACTTTTACTCGGCAGAGGGTGTGCTGGATCAGATATGTACAGGTCTGCAGGGAGATATTTCCAAGGCTTACTCAGCAGGATATACCAAGGTTATGGAGAATTACTCTGACAGCAGCATAAATGAGGCCGGCAGACAGAGCAACTTTGCGCAGGAGTATCTGAAGAGCTTAAAGACCAGCCTGGAGTATGACAGCACAGGTATGACGTTTAATAGGGGAAAGCTCATACAATATGTAGACCCGAAGCTTCTCGAGAATAAAGACAATCAGCCACGTGCTATTATCAAATCGACCAATGCCGATGTAAACGGCAATGGACAGCTCAAGGTGTACCAAAATCGTGTCGTGCTGAACGGACTAAGGGTAGAGTATACCGATGAAAAGGGATTTAAATCAATAATAGAGACAGACATTTCTCTGGGAGTTCCATCCATGAGCTTTACAGCATCGGGAGGAGTTCCGGAGCTTTTTACATATTCTCTTGTAGGAAATGAAGGACTGAAAATTACATCAGGACTTACTAAAGTAAATCTATCCGGCAATCTCTATGCCGGCTGCGAAAATGCGGCAGACACAGGAACTTCTACTACGAGTGTTGTTATTCCAAACAATGCCACACTTGATGTAAAGGATACCAGCTATATGATTGCAGAGGGCGATATAGAGGTGGGAGACTTTGCCGGAAAAGATACGGCTACAATAAAAAATAACATGGCTGGTGTACACAATAACAGTAAACTTTCTGTTGATGCACAGTGTCAGCTGTGGACAGGCAACATAAATGTAAATGGTGCAACAGTCAATCTGGATGGCATGACATATGTGGCGGATGACATGACATTAAAGGGTACAGGCTCAAATGTCACACTTGGCAAGAATAATAAGAATAACAATGCAAAGTACGTCGGCTTTGGCAACGGAGGTGCTGACAAGGAAAATCCTGTCGCAGGCGATAGCTCTGCTATTATCATAAACGGCAGGGAGGCATCTCTTGATATGTCAAATATCAGGGAGCTTATGTTAGCAGGAACTGCATATATCAATACACAGGCTATTGTAAATTCAAGTGGTGTGGGTACACAAAACAGCAATGTGGCTATGGGTGAGTCAATTTCTGTAAAGGGTGACCAGATAGCATACCTTGTGCCGCCTGAGTGCATAGGCACAAGTGGAGAGGGTGCGGATGCCAAATCGCTTTATAATAAGAATCCACTCTCCTATAAGGAGTATAAGGATATCACGGCAACCGGACAGGATCAGACGAAGTATACTGAGATAAATACCAATGTGGTCAGTACCAAGACAGGCAAGGCTCTCTCAGAATATCTGCCGGATGGCAGGACAATTGACAAATGCATAAAGAAAGTCTTTGTCCCTTCTGCTGATAATAATGATGATGGACTTGTATACTATTATGTCAATCTGCCAACGAATAAGGCTGCTGAGTATTACAGAGACTATTTTGGCGCAGACAGTGACAAGCTCAATAGATACACTAAGTTCTATACTGACAGCATAAAGGTAAATGAGGCAGCAAGCATCTATACTGCCGGCAATTACAGCATCTACGATGGCAGCAATTTAAGCCTTTTGAAGGGCATAGCTGATGGTGTGGACATGGATGCACAGTCGGATGCCTTACAGCGCACATATACTGCACTAAACTCAAAGCTTTTGACGAATTATGCGGATTTACCGACAAATGCAGCAAGTGTTTCGCTTTTTACAAATATAGTTAACAATACCAATTTGCTGAAAATAGTGCCAAATTCCGGTAATAAACATATATTTGAGACTGAGTATCAGGGAAAAAAATACCAGGCAATTGTCAAAAACGGTAACTACACCTATGATGCAAATGACAAATCACACAATGTGGATATAATTGTTGCTACAGGAAATGTGACACTTGATGCTGACTTTACAGGTACTATAATTGCAAAGGGCAGGATAATCGTAAACAAAGAGCAGTGCGAGATTGATAATGGTACACAGGAGGTATTTAAGGCATTGCTTCTTGAAAAGGTAAGTGATGCAGACGATGCACTGCACCTGTATGATGTGTTCATGGATGGTGCCAACTATCTGGGTAATGTTTCTGCTTTTTCAAACAAGAAAGAGGCGGATACAAAAATAGATTATGCTACACTCATTACATACCAGAACTGGACAAAGGAGTAGAAAATAAGCGGTTTCCAAGACACAAAACAGCTGCGAAATATTTATATTTGACATATTTTGACGATATATACAAGGGAGGAATCCAATATGTTTGTAAAAGTAAAAAAGAATAATGGTGGTTTCTCTCTGGTGGAGCTTATAGTAGTGATAGCGATATCTGTCGTACTGATAGGCGCGGCAACCATATCCATTCGCTCGGTCATGGGTGTTGAGGTGAAGCAATGTGCCAGAAATATTGAATCGATAATTAACAAAACAAGAGTTACCTCTATGGGAAAGGACAGCGCAGTTCTTAAGATATACAAGGCATCAGATGGTGCCTACTATTATAAGATGACTATAAATGGTACGGAATCTGATCCGAGTAAAATCGGAAAGAGCAGGATTGAAGTATACTATTCCATGAATGATGATTATAGTGGCAAGACACAATTGAACGTCTCTGACAGTATAGAGCTTCAGTTCGACAGAAGCTCAGGTGCACAAAAGCCGGATACTAACGGCAAGTACTGCAGCCGTATCTGGGTTCAAAAAAACAGCACCGAGAAGGTTATCACGATATACAAGGAGACTGGCAAGGTGGTATGTGAGTAATTTACATAGTTTAATGATGAATATTTTATTTTGACGCAAGGCTGTTATAAGGTTATATGATGAAATCGGAGAGGAAGATGAACCATGAAACTTTTAAGGCGCATGAACAAATCAAATAATAGGAAAAACAGTGGCTTTACACTTGTTGAGCTTGTCATTGTAATGGCGATAATGGGAATACTGGGTCTGGCTGTTGTGGGCTTTATCGGTACGAGCACGAAGCAGTATAAATACGCTTCAAAGGATGTAGATTTACAGTATGAGGCACAGCTTACGATGAATCAGATAGGAGACCTGATAATTGATGCGCAAAAGGGTGTCAAGTATGAGCCTGCTACAGTGGCGGCACCGGTTGAAGTGGCATCAGTAAACCCTGAGGCAGGTTATATTGCAACTGCATCAGCGGAAGAAGCGTCATCCGAAGAAGCATCATCTGAGGAAACATCATCCGACAGCAAGCTGATTATTTACAACAAGGATTGTACATACAATATCATATACAGACCATCAGAGCACAAAATCTATCTGCGAAAGGATACACTTGATCCTGCAACAGGTGCGGTGAAGGCTGATGGTCAGGGCAAGGAGTCACTTATGGCAGAAAATGTAATAGGCTTTACACCTGATTTAAGTGAGGCAGAAAGCAAGAATTCTGTCGGACTTGTTGTGGACTTTAAGGCAGGAGACAAGAAGTATACTTCAAAGCAGAACTTCACTATGCGCAATAAGGTACCGACCGGAGCAGACGTGGAGTATGTGGCACCGGTAGAGCCGATTTCTGTACATATATATTATGGTGGCAGAGATGTTTCTGGTCAGAGCATTTCATATGTCAGAAGAGATAATAGCAATGTCCTTGAATTTACATCTAAAATATTGGGTGGAAATAATCCAAGCCAAGAGGTTATATGGTCATACACCGGCAGGGCTGCTGATGGGAATGGAACAACGTTTAATTCTTCCGGAAATACAGCAAAATTATCTATCGCAGAGAATGAAACATCAAAGCAGTTTGTGGTTAAGGTGACTTCAAAAGAAGATACTTCCAAATATACATCTGTAACGATAAATGTGGTTGATACACGTAATTGGCTGACTACGGAGGGAATATATGGACTTAATGGAGGAAATACTGAAAAAACACATATAAATCCGTATGAGGTAAGAAATAGTGGTATAGCATATGATGTGAATAACTTTGAATGGCACATTGAGACTTATTCGTTGGAAAATGGAATAGAAAGTCCAAGTAATGATATAGAGGAGTTTGCAGGAGAGCAGGCTGATTATAAAGGTGGAAAAATATTTACATACCATATAGAAGACAGTTGGGTTTTTGGGCATGAACATGAAGCAACCAAGGAACTAAGCATGACATCAGAGGTCAGTATTCCAGGGAAACATTATAGAATATATGTTTGGGTAACCTTGAAATCAGATCCGAGTATTTCTTCTAATGTAGTTACTTTTAAATATGACAAATAACAAAAGGAGCAATCGCAATGAGCAAATTAAGAAAAAAAATAGTGGTTCCAATATCGCTCACACTTACAGGATGTCTCGTTGTGGCAGCTTTTGTGCTGAATGACAGCCTTACAAAGGTCGATGCAAATGTAGCGTTCAATGGAATATCTGATATAGTCAGCTCACATGGCAAGGACAAGCCCTTCAATATAGTGGAGGTGGTGCCTGATAAGAAAATGGCATCCATCGGTTATCTGATTGATGGTCAGGAGCCTGACGACTGGTTTGGAACACTGTCAAGGATGTCTGACAAAGATGGTGCAGGTGTACAAAAAAGGTCTGCCTATATGGAGGGACTGAAAACAAAGCTTGCGCCTATTACTACCGAGAAAAAGGATAACACAAAGCCACTTTATTATGAGCCGTATGAGGAGAGCTATGTCAGTCAGGGCGATGACTGGACAGAGCTTGCCCTTGTAGATATGGACAGAATAAACAAGGGTACCACCGGTTATAAGATGACAGAGCAGGCGGAGGGAGATTATAAGTTCAATACCGATTACCAGCTTGCTGTAAATGAAGAGGGACTGCCTACAGGTCATTACAGACAGAATGTTGACCATTATGTTTTCATGCAGGGCGAGGATGAGACAGAAGATGGCTCTGAATCTGTGGATACAGGTAGTACTGGTAATACAGGCAGTACAGGAAGTACTGGAAGTACCGCGGATGGCTCTAATACAGAGACTGAAAATGGCAATCAAATTAAGGCACCCGGAAAAAGAGGCTACTACAGTGTTGCGTTTTCGGCTGTCAAGCTGCCGGATGGTATGACAAACACCCAGTATCTGGTAGAGACTGATAATTCACAGAAGGCTGATGGAAATACAGACAGCGGTACAAATGGTAACATCGATAGCAGCACAGACAATACGACAGATACAGGCACAGGTGACGATGCCGTTGATAAGCATGTAGTCTATGCTATAAAGAGTTCATATGCAATCGTTTCCGATGAGAGCATGCAAAATATAGCAAAATATGACCCAAAGGCATATATTTACAGGAAAGACAATTCAGATATCACATCACCATATGAATTTGTTGCAAGAGCTGACCGGATGGCAAGTCTGCCGGATGGCAGTAAGCCGGATTATGAGAAGTATACATACTGTACGGTTGAGATGGAGTATGTGTCTGCAGATAAAATCACTGATGACGAGACCTACTACGAGGTGAACACTGAGGTACCTATTGAGTTTAATTACGATGAGACCGGCGAGTATGGAGCAGTGCTTGATTCACAGAATCCATACGAGAAGATAGATGGCGTCACACCGGACAATCAGCCGGCAGGTAAGACCGGCGCAGATGATATTTCAGATGATGCTTCAAGAGCTGATTCTGCTACAGAGAATAATGATGGTAACACAGGCAGGGTAATCCTCACTGATACAGACGGATATTTTGATATAGTTAAGGACAGCCAGACATATACCTATGTGGGTAATGGAAAAGGTGACTATATAATGGAGGCTGATAAAAAAGGCTCGCTTGATTATCCTGTAAATACTACACACATATATTATAAGGGTGGTTTCAAGAACAATAACTGGTTCAGAACAGGTGTATTCAATCAGGAGGGTAAGACAGGCGATGATGATAAGACTGCCAATATGACCTTCAATGTAAAAACTGTCACACCCAAGGAGCTTGAGCAGATAGATGTGTCAACAATTGATTTACTCTATCTTTCCGGCTCAAAGTCTGTTCTTTCCAAGGATTTAGGAGACGATTCTGCAAAATACAATACCGGATACAATACCGGTAATGACATTTCATGGGACAAGGTAAAGCAGATAGTCCAACGTGTGCACCAGAGTGGTATCATGATGCCTGTTATAGTGGATAATGGTATTGTGTGGCCTGATTCGAATGCAGATTATTCCAGCAACATTAAAAAGCTTGCAGGTCTTTTGAGCTGTAACAATTTCAGCTCCTTGAATTTTACCAAGGACTCAGCTGATAATTTTATTAACTGGGGGAATGACATAAAATACTATAAGGTTGACAGTGGAACCCATAAATATGGTTTTGTAATTGGCAACGAATATGTTATTCCACGAAACTATAGTCCTAAAGATGATGTGCCATTTGTTTTAAGAGACGATTTTGCTTCTGCGTTTATTAAAAATGATGATGAAACAGCATTTGTCAATGATGCTAAAACAGAGAATTTTGACGAGATAGCAGAATACATCAACTCAGAGAATACAAGCAGGAAAAAAGAAAATAGTACTCTTGGAAAGGACGAGTATGCGTATTATGACAAGAAGATTTCAAAGGCGATAGTTTTAAGCTATATCATATCGTATGCTGATAAAAGAGACATTATAAATCCGACAGATAGTCTGAACATACTGGATATAGAGCCCGGAACTGTAAAAAATGAGTCTGACGCTTTAAATTATGATAAGCTAAAAAATTGGCTTGGATCAAGATGCCCGGAGAAAAAAAAGGTTACAATAACAAGGGTTACGAGTGCAGAATTTATTGGAAGAATAGAGGACCTTAATAACTATGACATGATATATATGGGACTCGTAGCCGATAATCTGAATTATAGAGATGGTCATACAGTATATAATGATTGGAACATGGATGGGCTTAAATACTCAAATGTTGGTGACATTGTTGTTATAAATCCGAAAGATGTGGTAAATTATTGGGGATATGATATGCTCAAGAATGGCCATGCGGGATTGCTGGATACTGATTATATAAATAATGGAGAGGCGCTTAATACTCAGCTTACATTAAGAGGAAATGGAAATAATGCTGATTATTTAACTGCTCCAAACACATACAGAGGTTCAGGCAATGATATTACTAAGCAGAAGGTTTCAGAATTGGAGGATTATATAAAGGCAGGCTTTCCTGTCGTCTTTTCAGATGGCTTTTTCTCTATTGATTATGGCAGAGGAATTAATGAGAAGTATATAGACAACTGTTCAAATGTTTTTACTCTTTTATGTTATGCAAAAGATAAAGACAATGTTCTTAAAGTGGACAGCAAGGGAAATTTAAAAAAACAGTCAAATGAGCCAGCGGAGCTTGTTACCTACCTGACTACTGAAAAACCTGAAATATTACTCAAGGAGCAGGAAAAAGTAAAAGATACAGATTATGTTGAGATTAGTAATAATCAGATTACATTGGAATTTTCAATAAACAATGCAGGTGGTGCTGATTCCAAAGCAAGTTTTAATGCACAGCTGTTTTTGGATTCAAATTCTGATGGTAAGTTTTCGACAACCAATGAAGGAATAGCTGCAAATAAAATAAAATTATATTGTGATGGTACTATTGTGAATCCGGTAATGGGTGATGATGGTAAATATATGTATAGTCTGAATGCAGGCAATTATAATTATAAACTGGTCTATGA
>OGYE01002756.1_pt1 | contig 10511 bp, 7 predicted proteins | sample 1576471 | NCBI WGS metagenome assembly OGYE01 (sample SAMEA3541532, study PRJEB24748) | human gut metagenome | biome: human gut; feature: human-associated habitat; material: faeces | place: China | collected 2012 | reverse complement strand
GAGACAGAATAGAGTCATTGGAAGATAAGATCATAAGTGTTGCCACAGAGAATAAAAAAGAAGCAGAAAGTAAGGCAGAGCCGTACTATTATAATATTATCAACTTTTTCTATTAAATTAGATATAATACCAATTTTATCAGATACTTTTGCGCCACCCAATATAATGCAAAAAGGTTTTTCTGGATTATTTAATAAAATACTTAATTTATTAATTTCTTCTTCTACTAAAAATCCAACTGCGCTCTCTAAATATTTTGAAACACCGGTAGTAGATGCTGCTCTTCTATGTGATACTCCAAATGCATCATTAATATAAACATCTGCAAGTGATGCATAGAATTTTGAAAGTTCTTCATCATTATTACTTTCCTTTTTACCATCTAAATCAAAATATCTTACATTTTCAAGCATTACAATTTTATTATTTTGAACTACATTTTTAATATCTTCATCATATGTACAAAAATATACTTTTTCACCTAATAAATCTGATAATCTATCACAAACTATTTTTAAAGAATTTTTCTTTTTATCTTCTTCATTTTTTATTCTTCCTAAATGAGACATTATTATTACATGTTTTGCATGCTTTAATGCATACTTAATTGTTTCTAAACTTTTAACTATCCTATTATCGTCTTCTATATTACCATCTTTTATTGGTACATTTAAATCACACCTAATTAATACTGTTTTATTATTAATATCTATATCTTTTATTGTTTTCATTTTCTACCCTCTTATAACGATTATAACACACATATATAGAAAAAAAAAGAACCCTATGGATTCTTTTAGTTAACTGTTATTCTACATACTCCAGTTTTACCATTTGAAGATGTAACTGTTATTACTGCTGTACCTTTAGATTTTGCAGTTACAAGTCCACTTGATGTTACACTAGCAACATTTGAATTTGATGAAGAGTATGTTACAGATTTGTTTGTTGCATTACTTGGGAAAACTGAAACACTTAATTGTGCTGTTTGTGATACAGTCATTGTTTTTGCATTTGGGGTAACTACAATACTTGTTACAGAAACAGTTGTATCTGGTTTTTGAATAGGATTACCACAAGTTCTTACAGTGAATTGTTTAGATGCATTTGCTCTATTACCCGAACTATCTGTTACTGTGTAATATAAGTTATAAACACCTGGTGTATTAATTATTCCTGTATCTCCTGTTATGCTTACTCTTGATGTAATATTACCATCCACATTATCTCTTGCAACATATCCATAAGGACCATTAACACTTATATTAACACTATTTCCTGTACATATATTTTGATATGCATCACTTATATTAAATGTTATTATAGGAGCTATTGTATCTCTGTAATAATTATTGTTATCATTATTAGTATTGTTATTTGTATTATTGTTTGTGTTATTATTCGTATTGTCGTTTGAATCATTATTAGTATTATTATCAGTTGGTGTATTCTTATTATCATCTTCTTTAGGTTCTTCTTCCTTCTTTTCAACAATAACTTTTCTTTCTACTGTTGCCTTATTACCTGCTTTATCTGAGACAGAATACTTAATTACATATTCTCCCTCTTTTTTAGTATCTACTTTACCAGTTATTTTTATCTTTTTAGTGATATCACCATCTACATTATCAGTAGCAACTGCACCAGGTTCTTTATATGTATCTCCTACTTTTATTGTAATAGTTTTGTCTCCGAAAAGTTCAATTACTGGTTTTTCAGTATCTTTTTGAGTTTGAGTTTCTTCTGTATTCTTTTTAGCACTATCAGGTTTTGTACCATATCCATCTGTAGTATATGCATTTTTACAAGTTATATATGCTTTATATGTAATATTACTACTTACTCTTTTATTAGTTGTATCTTCTTTTTTAGTATCTTCGCTTGATGATTCTGTACTAGTTTGATTGGATTCAGTAGTATCAGTTGCATCAGTTTCTTTACTATTTTCAGATACATTTGATGTACTTTCTTCAAGATCTAAAGTCTCATCTTTTAATGCCTCAGCAATAACATATCCTTTGCAATCTGAAGATCTTTTGTTTATAACTAATTTTTGTTTTAAAATATCAGTTATATTTATTTCTCTCCATTCATACTCATATAATTTAATTTTTTCTTTTAATAAATAGTTTGGTGCTGCATATTCTAATTGTTTTTCAAATTTAACATAATCATTTTTTAAATTATTTTTATGTACCATAACACCAACGACTATTCCGGCAATTAATAAAATAACTACTACAAATGTTATTATTTTACCCTTTGTTAGCCATTTTGTCTCTTCCATACATATCCTCCTATTTCATATATTTTATTATAACATATTAAGAAAAAATAAGTAAACATTTTTACTTATTTTAATACTCACTATAATTTGCAGTCATGTATTTTCTGCCACATTTAATATATGCGTTATAAACAAGTTCATATTTATCACTAGAAAGATCTTCCTCATTTGTTATTATTACATAACCATCACATTTATCTTTCAAATCACTATATACTAAATTTGAATCTGACAATGTTTTTAAAGTGATTTTTTTCTCTTCACCCTCATCTATATCTAAATTTTTAATTACATAATAGTTTTGAGCACCAGTTACAAGTTCTTTCTCAAAACTTTTATATTTATTAACGTTTGTACTTTTTCCAACATTTATAATAATAACAATTGCAAGAACAATAATTAATATTAATGCCGCAAGTATTGCCATACCTCTTGTAATAACACCTTTGTTATTCATTATCTTCACTCTTTTCTTTATCATTATCGTCTTTATTAGTATTTTCATCTGTTACAGGATTCATAACTATTGTTTCTTCTTTTTCGTAACCATATGAAAAATCTTGTAATTCAGATGTATTTGGAACACCTACTTCATCAACATCTAATATACTTGCTTCTGGTTCTTTATTCTTATTTTTTTTATTTTTAGATATAATTCCTATAATTATAATCACTATTATTAGAACAACTATTGCTATACCTATTATGATCTTACTATCTAACATCTTACATCACCTATAATAATATTACAACATTTTTACTTTTTTAGCAACAACTTGCTACCTTTATAATCAGATTATTACTATCAAACATATACAAAAAAAAAAATACATGCTATAATATATTTAACAATAAGAGGTTTTATAAATAATCTACTTCTTGTTAATAATGGAGGATTTATGGAGGAAATTAAGTTATATGACCATAACGAAGAAGGTTATCAATCAATTATTAAAAGTTTAGAAGATAATAACTTTTCCTTTATTGAAAGAGCCACAGGTACAGGTAAATCATATATACTAATAAAATATTTGGCAACTCAAATGGCTGGCAAACGAGTTTTATTTGTTACTACACATGAGCCTATGTTTGATCAACTTGTAAATAGAGATATGCCTTTACTTGGAACATCAAAAGAAATATATGATAAACTAGATTTAGTTATATATCCAAATATTAATAAAAATTCAGCAAAATATTATTTTGATAATTACGATTGCTTCATATTTGATGAAGCTCATCATTGTGGCGCTACTGTATGGGGAGAAACAATTGGCGAACTAAGAGATTTGATAAAAACTTCAGAAAATAAAGTTATGATTGGTGCAACTGCTACCGGCACAAGATATCTAGATGATTATATGGATGTAGCAAAAGTATTCTTTGATAATAATGTTGCCAGTAGATTAACATTGTCTCAAGCAATATTAAAAGAAATATTACCTGCCCCTTTATACATTAATATTAATTATAGTGCACAAGAATCATTAAATTCTATAAAATCAAAATTAAAGAAGTTACCAAATACTGAAGAATTTATACCATTACGAAAAAAACAAGAAGAATTACAAAAAAAATTAAATATTGAATGTGATGTTAATAAATTATTAAAAGAAAACGGAGTTAAAGGTGGAGAAAAATATATTGTTTTTTGCTCAAGTATATCAGAACTAGAACAAAAGAAAAAAGAAGCTGAAGAATGGTTTAAAGGAATAGGAAAAATATCAATTTATCAAGCACATAGTAAACAAAACAAAAATGAAAATCAAAATCAAATTAATGATTTTTCAAAACCTAGTGATAATAATGAAATAAAACTAATGTTTGCTGTGGATATTTTTAATGAAGGAATGCATATTAATGGCGTAGATGGAGTAATTATGACTCGACATACAACGTCCCCTATTATTTACTTACAACAAATAGGTAGAGCATTATCATTTTCTGTAAGAAAAAAACAAATAAAAATATTTGATTTAGTTGGTAATGCAACAGATATAGATGTTGTATATGAATTATATAAAGAACTGTTGCATGAAGCGGAAAAAATGATAAAAGAAAATCCAGAAAATAAAAAACATTACGAAAATATAATTGAAAGGTTTAAAATTATTGAACAAAATAGTTCATTAATCGATTCTATTAATGAACTTGAAAATTATTTAAATTGCAATTATATTATTAAAAATAAGTTAGAAAAAGATATTAACTTCATGGAAGCATATACATCAATATTAAAAGAACCATTTATGGAACTTTTAATTAATAATAAAATTGATAAAGTACATATGAGTATTTATAATGAATTAGTCAAATATGCAAACTATTTATCAATAGATGATTTACTAAAATTAACTTCTATAGGAGTAATTATATCTAATTGGCAGCGAGATCAGGAAACATTAGATTTAATTTCTAAATATGGTTCATTAACCCAATCTATTAACGCTGAATATATAAATACAATAAATAAATATAATGAATTTTATCTAGAAAATAAACGAAGACCTGATGGAAGGAATGAGCAAGAAAAGATTCTAAAGGAAAGATATAGATATTATCTAACAAACCTAAGACCAAGTAAATTAAAATCAAGTTTAAAAAAAGTATCTTATAAATTAAATGTTGAAGAAATTTTAATTAATAATGGTTATCCAGAAAAAGAAGATATAAATGACTACTTAGATATGATTGAAAAAAAATATATAAATGGTCAAAAAATTGATTCATTAGAAATAAAAACATTAAATAAGATAAAATTAATAGTTAATTTAAATAATAGACAGATAATTCAGGATTTAATAAATAATAAAGTTCTTAAAATAGATAATTGTATTAAAATTATACAAGAATTTATTGCAAATCATCCTGATGATGATAAATTAACGTTAATGTTAGCAATATTTGATAAGGATGTTGCTGCAGCATATAAGTATATAGATAAAAATTATAAATATGTAACAAATGAACAATATGATATTATTTGTGGATTAAATATGGAATTACCACCATCATTTGATAAAAAACGTGAAGAAAGATTAAAAAATTTAAATGGATATAATTCTTATTATGAAAAAGAAAATATTTTATCATATAAAACATCTAAAGATATTGTTAATTTTATTAAACTAAATAAAAGACGACCCGACCCTAATAATAAAAATGAAGTTATGCTTTATAAAACATATAATAACTTGTTATCAAAAAATAGTAGATGGTTTAATCTTATTAGTGACAGCCTAATCGAAAACAGTATTGAATTATCATTGGAAGAAAAAATAATAACCGGAAAAACTATTAGCAATACCGAATTAAAAGAAATATACACATCTGTTTTAAGCAACATAAGAGATTGTAATAAGGATTCATTTGTTTATTCAATAGAATTAAAAAAATTAAAGGTATTAAAAAAACATAACGTAATTGATTCAAGAGAATATAAAATATTAAACAGAACCATAAATATGATTAATTCAGTATTTGCTGATGATTTAAATGAAAAACAAATAAAAGTTTTATCTGAAAGTATATGGTCAAATAAAGATATCATACCTTATAATTTAATATATTATATTAGAAATAAAGGTATCACTCTTCCAAAAACATACATTAGCATTATTGCTGCGACAAGTAAAGATGGTATTAACAGAGCACATAATATATATATGAATGATACTAAACAATATAGAGATTTCTTTAAATATATAGAAAGTAATGGTAACAGACCAGAACATGATGATTCTTTATCTTCATTTATTAGAAATTACTTGTTAAATTGTTCTGGACATGATAGAAATGTATATATACACGCATTAAATGATTTAAAGGTTCCTATACTAATGGAAGAATTATATATAGCAAATCAATTAAGCGATAATGCCATAAATAATTTATATAACAAATTATTGTTAAAGAAAGATAATGATATACCATTTGATATATTAGAAAAATACTGTTTTGATTCAATATCCTTAAGAAGAGTTGATAAATCAACTAAAGTTCGTTTATATGACAATTATACTTATGATACAAAACAGAGTATTTCAGATGAGGTTATAAATCAAATAAAAAAGACAATAATAAATAATCCACATGTTGATTTAGATTTTAATGGGGAATTATCTATACTGAGTGATTCAGATAAAAAAGAAATATCAGAATTTCAACTAGATTTGACTGCTGGAGAATTTATTTATTCTTTAATACAAAGAATAAAAAGAGAAAATAATACTTTAGATAAAATATTATCTTTTGATGAAGCACAAAAGTTGAGTGATATTAGAAGATTATCAAAGAAAAATAATAAAAATGAAGATTTATTAAATGAATTAGACAACTTAGATAAGGAAATTTTATTTAAAAAGAATGAAGCAAACATTTCAGGTATGATTGATGAATTAATTAATTTTGTAAAAACAAATAAACAAATGCCAAATAAATCTTCAGATGATCCAACTGAAAAAAAGATTGCAGAGGATTTGGAGATTATTAAAAATATTATATCTGAACAAGAATATAGTAAAATATTAACATTAGCAAGGAAAATATTATTAACAGAAAAAAAAGATTCATTTTATGATGAATTCGTAAGTTTCATTGAAAAAAATGAAAGATTTCCAACAAAATTAAGCAATGATCCAGAAGAAATAAAATTAGCTGAACAATATCAAAAGGATGGAACAAAGTTTAATTTGGAACAAAAAAAACATATAACGATGTTACAAAAGAAATATCAGTTAAATAATATAGCATTATTAAGAAAGATGAAAGGAAGATAAAAAAATGGCTATAGATTATAGAAAAGAAGTAGATTCAGGATTTGATAGAAAAATAATAGTTGAAAAAACAATTAAGGCTTTATTAAACATGGGGTTCTCTCCTGAAATTATAATTGAGAACTCTGACTTTAACCCAAGGCATTTAGAAATGTTAGGTAATTTACAAGATTCTCATTATATAAAGGAAGAAGAAATAAAAACATTATATGATCATTTTTTAAGAGATGATTTGATTGAAGAAAGTTATTCAGAAGGAAGTAGTTTAGGTATTGATCAATATGCAACACCAATTCATGCAATACAAGAATTATATCCAATGGGTAAAGAGGAAGAAAAAGAAAAATTTAGTAAAAGAGATCAACTAAATAAAACTATAGATAAATTAAAAATTGCAGAAAAGAAAAAAATAATAAAAGAAAGAGATAAGATATTAAACAAAATCGTTAAGTTTAAAGCAAAATTTCCAGTAATTGATAATATTATAAATTTGGTAAATGAACTTGATGAATTGATGAGTAAAGGTGAAAATTCATCTGAACAAATAACTGCTCTATTCCATAAATATGGTTTTGATCAGAAAAAAATGACTACATTAAATTTAATTTACAATGATTACATGGCATTAATAAATAAATTAAATGAATATAATGAAAAAATTATATTATGTGAACAAGGAAAAGTAATGACTGATGAGATTCAAGAATTAACTATAGAAAGAAATGATTTAAATAATGAATTATTTCAAAGAAATATTAAGTTAGCAAATTACTACATTAGAAGTAGATATAAAAGTTTATTAGTTGATTCAGAAGATTTATATTCAACTATGGTTTCTGCATTATATGAAGCAGTTTTAAAATTTGATGTAAAAAAAGGTTATGCTTTTTCAACATATGCATATAAAGGAATGGATTTTGCAATACACAAAAATTTTAAAGATTTAACAGGATATAGTTGGAAAAATTATTGGGCAAAGATTAAAATTCAAAAAGAATTAGAAGTTGTAAGTGAATTATTAGGTCGAAATGCTGGTATTAGTGATTTGATAGATTTAGGTTTTTTAAATATGCGTGAAAATACTGCAGCTGCATTATTAAGTGGAACACTATTAGAAAGCGCTGTTTACGGAGATGAACCATTTTCTGAAAAAAATGCTTATCCAACAACATTTGAGGATTATGAACAAATTGATGAATACGAAGATGCAAAATATGGAAATAATGCAACAGATGGTGATGAAGTTGAGAATACTGCTGAAGCGACAACTATGTCTGAAACACTTGAATCAATACTTGTAAGACTAACTGATAGGGAAAGATTAATGGTTATTTTAAAATTCGGCTTAGATCCACATAAATATATGACTGAAGATGAGCAAAAATATTTTGGTGCTGAAGCAAAAGTTAGAACAATGAATGAAATTAGTAATATATTTAATGTTAGTACTGAAAGAGTACATATGGTTATTGCAAAAGCTCTAAGAAAACTTCGTCATCCAGTTCATTCAAAAAAGTTAAAGGGCTATTATATTTAATTGGAAAAAAGGAGAAAATATATGAAAGATAATTTGATATATTCACAAACAACTAGAGTTGTCGGTGAAAAAAATAATGTTGACAATTTTAAATTAGGAATAAAAAGATTAGAAGATTCTAAATTCAATTATGCTAATTTAAACTTTTTTGAAATACAAGAACTACTTGATAAGGACAATTATAAAGAAATATTTAATGATTTAATTAATTTTTTAAATACTTCATCTATAACATTTAATATAGCACATGCACCTATTCACTACCCTTTCTTCTTTAATGCTTATTATAATAGAGATGATATAAGTGTACTTAAAAATAGAATTTTAAAAGCAATAGATGTATCAAAAAGAGTTGGCGTAAAAAAAATAGTTATTCATGTAGGAACATATTTGGATGAAAATTATAATTATGATGTGGAAAAATCTATTGAACATAATATTAAATATCTTGAACCATTTGTAGAAAAAGCTGTGGAAAGTAATATTTTAGTTGCTATTGAAAATGGTACTCAAATGGAAAAGGATGAACCACTATTTAAAAATACAGCTCCTTATATTGATGAACTTATTAAAATAGTTGAATATTACAATAAAAAATATAATAAAGAAGTATTAGGAATTTGTTTTGACTTTGGGCATGCAAATGTTGGTAATTTAAATATGTACGATGAAATTATTAAAATTGGTAATAAATTAAAAGTAACTCATATACATGATAATTATGGAATAGATTCCCATAATCAACCATTTGATGGAACTATAAATTGGACAGATGTTAGAAATGCATTAACAGACATTAATTATGATGGAGAATTAACATCAGAAGTAAGATACACAGTTGACGAACTTTCAGACTCAACAAATATTAATAAAACTTATGATCTAATTCAAAAAATACATCAAGGATAATAAAAAAACATAAAATTATTGAAATATAAAAAGAGGATTAAATTAGTTTATAATTTTTCCTCTTTTTTTGATAAATTTTTTCAATATTGCAAAAAAAGTTGACTATTACTAATTAATTTAATCATTAATGTTACATAGATGCTACAATTTTATCTTATAGAACTAATAACACAAAATTATTAATTTATATTACTAAATTTTTAAAATTAACAATTGTATGTTATAATTATTTAAGGGGATGTTTTTATGAAAAATGATATACATAATGTTTTAGGAGATAGTATTGCTAATTCAATCGAAGGTATCGTTGATTGCCTTGATAAGATGGATTTAAAACCAGAAGAAATTGTAGATCGTATAAGTGACATGCACGAATTAGTAAGAGCTGGAATGCATCTTACAGCATTATCTAAAGGTAACCGCAGCAGTTTGGATATTACAAAAACAACACACCCGTGCAGTATCTGGATTATCTGGCAGCACTTAAAAATATGCCAAAGCAGACCGCAAAAGAAAAGATAGAACAACTGCTTGAACTGGTCGGACTTTCTGATGTGGCAGACAAAAAAATGAAAAAATTTTCCGGAGGAATGATCCAGCGGGTGGGAATTGCACAGGCAATGTTAAATGATCCGAAAATTCTGATACTGGATGAACCGACTGCGGGGCTTGATCCCAAGGAGCGGGCGCGCTTCCGCAATATCCTGTCAACGTTGTCAAAGAACCGGATCGTCATTCTTTCCACGTATCTTTTATACACCTTTATACTGGACAAAGAGACCGGCTTTTATTTTACAAGGCCGAAATTTTCCCTCTGGTATCTGATGGCACTGTTCGCCTGGAGACTGTTGTCTCCTCTGATTGAGAAAATTCCAGGCTGCATGGTTTTGTCAGTCATTGCTGGACTTCTTATTGGATTCACTGATTTTGGAAATTTTCTTTCCATTCCGCGTATTCTGTTTTTCTTCCCGTTCTTTCTTGCCGGGAAAAAATTTGTGGGCAG
>OGYE01002755.1_pt1 | contig 10513 bp, 9 predicted proteins | sample 1576471 | NCBI WGS metagenome assembly OGYE01 (sample SAMEA3541532, study PRJEB24748) | human gut metagenome | biome: human gut; feature: human-associated habitat; material: faeces | place: China | collected 2012 | reverse complement strand
CGATGACACAAACGCTTGAAAGTGAGGTGCGCAGAATGTGCAATTTGAGCCAAGGTGTTATGGAAAGGGCAATGGAGAAGGGCGTTGCGAAAGGAATTGGCATCGGTGAAGAGAGGGGCGAGAACAAAGCAACTCTCAATGCGATTCGTAACGTGATGGACAGCTTTAAAGTGTCTGTCGATGCAGCAATGGATGCGTTGCATATTCCTGAAGCTGATCGCGCCAAATATAGAGCCATGCTCCAAAGTTAAAAAGCAAATTGAAAGCCGGTTGCAATGCAAAGCAACCGGCTTTTGCTTAATATATCGCGCATGATGTGAATGCTAATATATACTTGAGCCACTTTCCAGCAAAATGACAGCGAATATTTGAGCCACCTAATGGCTTCCCGTATAATAGATGTAGACTACTATGCGGGAGGCGATAGAAAGGTGGTCACATCGGTGGATGTCTACAAATCAATCCGCGCGCTGCAACTTGAAGGAGTAACCAGTCAGCGTGCAGCAGCTAAAATTCTGGGAATTTCTAGAAACACAGTCAAGAAATATTGGATGGGCGACGCAGTTCCATGGGATCGGAAAGCCTACCAGCGAGAAGCCTCTGTCATAACGCCAGAAGTAATGAATTACAGGAACCTTGAAAACAGAATAGACGTAACTATCCGAGAAGGATAGATGTCCACAGAAGCGGTCACCTCTACCGGGTGGCTGGCACAGGAAAGTAGTACGCAGGCAAGAGTCCTGAAGCAACCTTTCTGATTATCCTCTGGTTTCAGGGGATAGAGCGACAAGACACGCCCGTGCCTGACGAAATATAGGTACGGAAGGGCAGAGAATAGAACCTGGCCTATGGGTAAGGCAGATGTGCAGCAAGTAGAACCGCAGTGAGCGATTGCAGCAAAGGTTTTGAAAATTTGTGTTGTTGCTCAACTTGTTATTGCAATTTGCATAATAGAACTAGAGAATAACTCTTTCAATGGCGGGGGCAACCTCGCCATTTTGTGTATTCTACAAACTGATGGGAAAATGGATATGGCGAAAACTCCAAAAAATTCGCTGGATATTTGGGGAATATGTCAATGCGGAAACATTCCTGTTATGGTATAATAATCTATATGAAGGATAATCTCTAATTATCAATTAATAAAGAGCAAATAAATTTTCGAATGAAGTATAGCCGCCACATGTAAAGGAAGGGGTTCCTTATGCACAAAGAGAGCTCAAACCAACCGATTGTAAATGGAAGTGCAGTAAGTGATGCAAAAATTCCGCACTTTAGCAAAGAACAATTTTCCGCAGCTCAAAATCGGTTACTTTTACACCAACAGAGCTCCTTGAAATTCAAAGCGTCACTTTCAAGTGCACATGAGGTAACTTTAAGTGGCGATTATTCCATGGGAAGAATTAGTCATAATTATTTTTCAAAATGTATTTTCGATAATGCTTCTTTGCATAGAGCCGCTGGAGATGGTTCCATTTTTAATCGGACTACTTTTAAATGTACGGATCTTTCATCTGCAACTTTTCAGAGTAGTACATTTGAAGAATGTACTTTTTCTGCGTGCAATTTGCAGCATAGTAATATGAGTGGGTGCTTTTTCCAGGGGACCGTTTGGACAGACTGCGAACACGGGCCCGGCAATATGTCTTTGAGTCAATTCCATAATTGTACGTTTGTAAATACAAAACCAGGAAATTTAGCTGAAGCTGTTCTTGAAAATGTCAGTTTTGAAAATTTACGGTTATGTAATCTAAATTTGGAATTTTCAAACTTCAAGCACATCAGATCCAAAAATATTGTTATTGCATTCAGCCAACTTCCGTATATTTTTGGCGGGCTAGACTACATCTTAAATACAACTGATAATGTACGGATTTCGTCACACATTAACAAAGAAGATAGTATTTCAGTAGAAGAATACATAGAGGCGCTCCACGATATGGAGGTGTTTTACTCATATAAGCGAGAATTCTTTCCGTTAGCGAATATATTACTAGCGTTTCAACGATATGATGAGGCCCTTGCTGTTATTTTGAGTGGGATTTATGAAGCAGCGCTTCAAAGAGACTTCAGAATGTGCAAATATTACTGCGAACTGATTATGAGCAAAGGTGAGTTTTCAGTACATACTAGGCAAAGAATATATAATGCGATTATCCAAGCTGCTCCAATACACTCTCTTACAGATGCTCAGCGATATCAGTATTTAAAGCATATTCCAGCAATAAAATCCATTTTAGTCAATAATCCCGATCAATTTCCATCTGCTGTGATGCGAATTCAAACTCAAATTTCATTTGATGATGTTGAGCAAATATCTCTTCTATATACGTCTCTGGATTATTGCTTGCATACAAATGGCCTATTGCTTTCTGCTCCTGAAATAACAATAAGCCACAACTCCCCCATTATGTTTGTTATTAATTTGTGTGGGGCACCTGTTACCATTCTAGCGTCATGCACACTAATTCTATCAATTATTTCAGGTGTGTGTAAGTCATACAATGCGGTTGCCGAATCAATCTTAAATACGCAGGATATAAAATTAAAGAAACAAGAAATCAAACTTAATGAACAAAAAATTAGGCAAGGAGAGTTAGAAATCCAAAAGCTGTCACGAGAAATCAAAAGACTAGAGAAAGAAAATCCCGGTCTACAAAAGGACTTGCTTGACTCTCGAACCAAAATAACAAAGAGTGGATTGATTATTTCCCATGTAGCAATTGAGGAAATGAATTTCAACCCTACAAAATGGTCATAATGGAAAACTCAAGGTGTTATTTTGGCAGGCAATGCAAGAAGGACCAAGCGTAAGCCCATATTTGCTTGCAATGCTTGTAGCCTTATTAAAGATATTCTTAAGTTCCTGGTTGTCAGGCGGTAGCGCATCCTTAAGCACGATGCTATCCATAGGCCTAAAGACAGAGACTATTGGCATAACTCCCAGCTGGCACAACCACTCAACGCCTGCATAAAAGCTTTCAATCGGCTCCAAGCCGAGAACCAGTAAACTTCTAACAGCACCAGTCCTTCCCCACAGGCTAACAGCTTTCTTGTATGCGAGTTCATATGTGGAGATGGGAATGGCACCTTTAGCAGGCATGATTTTTGCGGCAATCTCTCTATCAAAAAGTTCCAAATTGAACCCCACTTCATCGATTCCTGCGTCATAGAATTCAGACAAAACATTCAAGTCTTTTGGAGGGAGGCACATTGCATAAATAGGGCGGTTGCTTCGAGAACGAATATGGCGTGCTATTTTCAAAATATTTTGGGGCTCTTCCTTATTGGTACCCGAACCACCACCTATAAGGAAATGGCGAAAAGGAACATTCTCCAAATAAAAATCTATAATTTCGCAAACATCATCGAGTGAAAATTTTCCGGATTTCATTTTTATGTTGCAGAAAAGACAACCTCGATCATTTTCCTTAAAATAGCAGTGCAGCTCATGATGAACCCTCAATCGATCTGTTGCAAGAAAAACAGCATGCCGGTAAGAGGTTCCTCTGGATGCTTTTCGATTTTTGTACGGATCTTCCATAGCAAAAGAAATAGTGCTTAGTGGAGTATCTTCATAATAGAGAATATAATTTAATCCATTCCATTCTATGCAATAGGGACTTAAGGAAGAGAACCTCGTATTATAAGGACTGTTTACAATTAAACCATTTGGGAAAACTAAATCTAATGATTGAAATACACCAGCGCGAACCTTTCCATGGGATGTCATTTCCTTTTCAGCAGCTAACGAAAATCGTATTCCTTGTGTAAGAAGGCCAATTTTAATATTCAGCATATCTCTTGACAAGATGCAGCTTCTCCAGAAATCATCATCTCTAAGAATATTTGGTGCTAATCGGAGTTGATAATCCGTAGAAATCCAGCATAACGGATATTTTGTTACAACCCTGCATAGATAGGCGTGAGAAGTAAGCTTCATATTATGAGATAACCCATCAAGTAGAAAGTTGAAATTATTGGTAATGTTTTCGCGTTTGGAAACTATCCACGATGGAATATAACTACCATTTAAAGTAAAAAAACTCTCGGGTTCATGAAAGATTTGAAAACTATTTATTGGAGAAGTCGCATCAAAAAATGCCATTAAATTTAGCTGGTGCAAAGATGGCTTTCCTTCATTCCGTAAAAGTTTATTAGTAAGAAAAGTAGAAGATTGAAAACGGGCATTGATTTCAAGAAAATATACGCCCTTATTAGATACCATAAAATCTATACCGCAAATGCCACGATAGCCGATCGTTCGCATTTTTTCTCCAAGCATACTTGCAGCGGTTTGAATTTTATCCCTCTGTTCAGATGTGAGAAAAGCGTGAAAGTCTGCCCCAATATATGAAAACTGACCACCTCGGTGTTCGATTAACTGAATAGAGGCAGGAAGTACTACGCATTTATTTTTAAAAACGATTATGTGAACATTAACAGGGACAGCATTATCCATATAGGGAGAAACTATATATTCTTCGCCTTCAGTTCCGGCAGAAACATACTTTTTGCACTCTTCCCAAGTAAATTGGTGAGTCCCTGCACCAGCTGATGAATGGACAGTTTGAAGAATAACGGAAGTATCTTTCGAGTGGTCAAAATGAACGTCAGGCAGTGTTTTACCAAAAAAGTGAGCATATGGAACAACCGCAACGCAGTCTTGTGCAAACTCTCGCATGAGTGCCTTATTCCGAAATATATTATATAGTTCCGGCTTAAGTACGCATAATGTTCTTGACACAATTTCTTTATCCATATTAAGGCACTGTGCCGGGTTATAGAATAAAAAGCGTACATCCGGGTTTTCACTTATTAATAATTTAAGGTTGTCGCAAATAAATTTTTTGAGATGCCATTGTGCACCCTGAGTAATGTGATCGATTCGTGTGCCAACTTTCGACGTAAAAGATATGTTACTGTTCTGATTTGAACCGTTATAAGTTACTGAATGAAAAAAGCTTATTCCACTGTACAAGATATCAGACTCTCTAGGTCCAACCCAAACTATTTTTGTGCTCATGTGTTATTCCTTTCCCGAATCCGACATTCCTCTCTAGGAGTGGGTATGTTTTATCAACCCATCCCAGATTGCGAACGGATAATTCTTACTTTCAACTTGATTTGAAGATAATTAGAGATTATCTTCTATTCATGGAGTGCGGGAAGAAGCAAATGAGCAGCATAAACGTTGCTGCTTTAATAGGTGAACTCCAAGGTGGCTCGTGGATGCATGGAGGAAAGCACTTTCTTTTGACGCTCAAAACTAGCGTGGACATAACGCTCAGTAGTTTTGATCGAACTATGCCCCAAAATCTCTTTAACTTCGTAAACGTCACCGCAAGCATCCCATAAATACGTGGCAAAAGAATGACGGAACATATGTGGAGTATAATGGCCGGGTTGGTTTGACAGATCGGTGTACCGGTTGATGATCCTGCGAACGGACTGCTCAGACAATCTGTTCCCATCTCTATTTAAGAAAAAGAAAGGCTCATCGGCAATGCGGGGAACTCTAACTTGCAAGTATTCTTTTAGTGCCCGAACCACAGGGGCGGAAGCTAAGTAGATTTTTCGCTCTTTACTACCTTTCCCGCGGATAAGAACAACCTGGCTATCTAAATTCAAGTTATCGCAGGTGATTGTACAAAGCTCGGAAACACGAATCCCACTAGCGAACAAAAGCTCAAGTACGGCGATATTTCTAATTGTTTCTTGGCGGGCAACTTTGGAATGGGCGGTCGAAAGTTCGCGGTAGGCGGCAGAAAAGATGGCACCAAGTATCGGGCGATCAATAGTTCTAGGGAGTAAAACTTCTTGGCGAATATGTAATTGGATTTTTTCAAAGGGGCTGTGATCCAGAATCTCTTCGTAGACTAGGTAATGATAGTAAGCTTTTATTGCTGCAATTTTACGTTTCACAGTAGACGCTTTGTAGTGTTCCATGAGATGCTCAATGTAAAGTTCCATATCGGTGCGTGTGACTGTTGTTGGCTTTGGATAGAAAGCAACAAACTGCTTGAGATCAATCTGATATGCCTTTAAAGTTTTGTTATCCAGGTTTTTCTGCAACTTGCAGTAAGTGAAATATGCAGATACTATTTGTTGTTCGGTCATAGGGCGGTCTCCTTTCGCAAATTAACTAATCATAATACTACAACAAAAGCAGCGATCGGCAAAAGGGCATTCAGAAGTCTGAATTGCCGATTGTTGAGCGCTGCGTTATGTTTATAATGAGTCCGATAGATAACTACCTATTATTGGCGAGTCCAATGGAAGATATCTGAAAATTCTTCTGCTAAAATGAAGAGGTATTCACTTTATATGTTGTGGAGCAAAGATTTGAATTTGGGTGTGACTGTGATTAGTTTGAATCGTTTGAGCGAAAAAAATATAAAATGTGAAACGCTATTGATTGCGATTGCTTAGTATGATATTATGTATGCCTTATAAAATAGAAAAAGCCGCGAACACTACTGTGTTGCGGCTAAATATATTTGTGAAAAATCATAATCAACCTTCTGGGATGACCTTAAGATGGTGGTAAATTTTGACACGATGCCTTGGGAGCCGATTCTGAACGCAGGTCATCCGGTTCGACTTCACACTCCCAACATGGTTGGAGCGTGAATCGTTCAGTTTCGGCGTGAGCCTTATTTTCTTCGATGTCGAGCTTCCGGGACTCTATCTCGTCATCGGCCAGAGCTTCTTCGTGTGCCCATCTATCGCGTGTGTATTCATTATCCAATTCCCGCATTCGCTGGATATGAAGGAGGACGGAGGGAATCGTGAATGTAACACATACAAGGATAGCGATGAATATGACTACGCCTTGCGTAGGCTTAAATTCTTTGGTATACGGTTCCAGAAGCTTCGATAGCAATCCTATTAAGTCGAAATCACGCGGAACACCTCCTTTGCATTGAAATTTCAATTTGGAAGAACGGTTCAGCAAAGATAGCGCTTTCTTTGTTATAATTATATCCTACCTGTGGCGGCGTGTAAAGAGCATTGCGTATTAGAACTAATAATATATGTATAGAAAATATAATAAGAAATTTGTGTAATAACTACAATGTAAGCACAAAAGGGCGAAATGCGATTCAATTAGACGGAAAACAACCACCCTGCGCATCGGTAGATGGACCGTGCGTGGATGGTTGCCTCTTGGATGGTTGATTTTACTAAAATTGTACGTTTATATCGTAGCGTGCATAAAATGCATACATTGCAGCACCGATTGCAGGTGAACAGATGCCTTGCTCAGAAATTTGAAGTTTGTAGCTGTCAAAGACATATGGCAATGCAGAGAACTGGTATGAGTAGATACTATCTAAACAAGTACTTGCTAATTCTGAGAGTTTACCTGACAAAATAATTAAGGAAGGGTTAAACAGAGTTGCCACGGTATTAATGGCATATCCGAGCGCTTGGGAAAAGTGCTTTTGAGCCTCGACAGACTGATTCAATATTTCTCGTAACTGTGATAGTTTCATTTTGCGGTAAGTGTCAAAATCAGATTCGCCAAAAACATAAATGCGAATGTACTCCTCCAGCGTGATAGCTTTGTTGCTTTGTATAAGTAGAGGAATATGCCCAAGTTCACCACTATAATTTTTGGTACCTGTAAATAAACGATTATTTAAAATTAAACCGCAACCAATACCGGTACCTAAATAAATACTGACGATGTCTTCGGATTCACCAAGTGGAGAGTTGTTTTTCTTCAAATAATATTTTTCAGCAATGGCTACTGTTTTGGCATTATGCTGAAATGAGACAGTAATATTTTGACTTTCGAGGTATTCACGGTTACTTGGTGAGATTAAGGTTTTGTAGCTTATGCCTCGCAAAAATGGCAAATTAAATGATTCGGTGACTGTTTTGTTTTCTACATCCACAGCACCGGTGAATGCGAATCCAATACCCAGCAGATGTTTTGCTGTGGAGGGGGATTGGTTTTGCTGATTTATGTCTGCAGCAATCAATCCATTAACTATTTGATTGATAGTCGCACTGAAACGCTCTGCAGATTCTGGAGTAGGAATTTTGATGTAACCATTAGTTGTAGCGTCGCTCTGCATTAGATATTTTCGCCAATCAAATACAACTGGGTTTCCCTCTGACTCAGCATAGAAGCATAGATAATCTTGCAATGAAACTTTTGACAAGGGATCAAAATTAAAATCGAGAACAACAAGTTTGATTTCTGATGAACCAATCGAAATGCCAACAAAATAGCCATAATCAGGATTTACCATTAGGGAATAACTACTTTTTCCACTTCCAGTTTCTGATACAGCCTCTTGTGCGACGGTACGTAATGCGCCGATTTTTTGTAATTTCTCTGCGGTATTTGAAGCAGTGGGCCAAGTTACACCTAACCTTTTTGCCAGTTCCATACGATCTAGGCAAATTGCCCCACGTAATAGGTATAACATTCTTGCAGAGTAACTAATTCTTGCGAGTTCAGAATCATGATCTTGCCAGATGTTGGTATTTAACAAACCCATTCTATCACTCCTAAAGGAAATCGTATGAAAGAAATAATATATAATAAGTATACGGTCTTTAGCAAAACAACGCAATAGGTAAGATGAATGAATTGGCGTATAATATGTGTGAAAATTGTGGATTGGAACAATTAGTCAGCATGAGAGAGATAAAACTGGTAATTCCGATCAAAGTATGGGGCAAAAACCTTAGTATTAGCCACTAAGGAGAGCAACTGACTCTTAATCAGTGGGTCCTGGGTTCGAGTCTCCGATGGTGCACCAAGGTACAGCCTTACGGAAAACGTAGGGCTGTTTTTTTGTTGCAATTTTCCGGGATGCGGCGGACAGGTGCACCATCGGGGACGAGAACAGGGCGTGTCGGTCGCTTTGCGTACCGACCGACAACAAAGCCCCAGTGGGGCTTTGTTAGCCCGCGGGAGATTCCCCGATGGTGCACCACAAACGCCTTGCAGAAAACTGCAAGGCGTTTTTTTGCTACCTTTAAAGAAGGTAGGCGCTTCTGCGCATTTTTTCTGGGAATACGCGATATAGGTATGATGGCGGGCAGTGCCCGCCCCCTACAGATAAACCGGAAGCGGCATTTTGGCGGGGACTTTCGTCGGGGTGGGGGCACCCCGCCCTACGTGTTGAAGGGGAGTTTGTGGGGGATGCCAGACATCTACAGAGCAAAAGATGGTCAGCGAGCATCGGGGATGAGCATAAAATTCCAAAAATTTCGTGATTCCAGCGCAAAAAATTCAAAATAAACTGGTAAACGCAGGCATAATATGTTATGATAATAAACTGAAGACTTGTAGTGCGCCCTGCGGGGTGCCGCAATTTGTAAAGGGAGTCTTTTTGATGAATACTAATTCCAAACTGCGCGTTGCACTGTTCTTTGGCGGCGTTTCCAGTGAGCATGAGGTCAGCTGTGTGTCGGCCTCGGCTTGGCTGCGTGCACTGGGGCAGGAGCCCTGCGCGGACAAATATGAGGTTTTTCCGGTTGGCATTACGAAAACCGGCCGCTGGCTGGCCTGCCATCCCACGCCGGAGGCCATGGCAGACGGCAGCTGGGAGCAGGGGGACTGCACGCCCTGCGTGCTGAGCCCGGACCGCGGCGACCACGGCATCTGGTTGCTGAAGGACGGCAAGGCGGAGCTAGTCCGTGAAGGAGTACTGGGTCTTGGCCATGCAGATCGGCAGGTTGCCGAAACCCTGCTCCTCGAGCTGCTTGAGCTGCTTGAGGGCGCCCGTGGTGTAGTCGACGCCGTCCGCGTGGTAGACCTTGGTGGCGATGGCCGCGACCTTGTCCTTGATGGGGGCCTCCACGTCATAGGCGAAGCGGAAGTCGTTGGGCTCCTCGCACAGGCGCACGACCTCCTCGGCAAGGGCGCGACCACCCTCGCTGCCCTTGGCCCACACCTCGGAGAGCGCCACGTTGACACCGAGCTTGTTGCACTCCTCCTCGACAAGCGCGAGCTCCGCGGCGGTGTCCGTGGGGAAGGCGTTGATAGCGACGACGACGGGTAGGCCGAAGACGTCCTTGATGTTGGAGACGTGGCGCAGGAGGTTAGGAAGGCCGGCACGCACGGCATCGAGGTTCTCGGCAGTGAGATCCGCCTTAGGCACGCCGCCGTTGTACTTGAGGGCGCGGACAGTGGCGACGAGCACCACCGCGTCGGGGTGCAGGCCGGCATAGCGGCTCTTGATGTCGAGGAACTTCTCGGCACCGAGGTCTGCGCCGAAACCCGCCTCGGTCACGACGTAGTCTGCGATCTTGAGGGCCGTCGTGGTCGCCTCGACCGAGTTGCAGCCGTGGGCGATGTTGGCGAACGGGCCGCCGTGGACGAAGGCGGGGTTGTTCTCGAGCGTCTGGACGAGGTTGGGCTTGATGGCGTCCTTGAGAAGCGCCGTCATAGCTCCCTCGGCATGGATGTCGTGAACCGTGACGGGCTTGCGGTCGTAGGTGTAGGCGATCACCATGCGGCCAAGGCGGGCCTTGAGGTCCATGAGGT
>OGYE01002751.1_pt1 | contig 10524 bp, 7 predicted proteins | sample 1576471 | NCBI WGS metagenome assembly OGYE01 (sample SAMEA3541532, study PRJEB24748) | human gut metagenome | biome: human gut; feature: human-associated habitat; material: faeces | place: China | collected 2012 | reverse complement strand
CGTCGTCGATATGAACGACCGTCAGCTGCGCCACGTCATCGACGGTATTGGCGGTAAGGCCCAGGGCGTGCCGCGCGAGGACGGCTTCGATATCACCGTCGCCTCCGAGGTCATGGCAATCCTGTGCCTGTCTACGAGTATCAGCGACCTCAAGGAGCGCCTGGGCGAGATCGTCGTCGGCTACAGCTTTGCCGGCGAGCCCGTCCGTGCCCGTGACCTTAAGGCCCAGGGTGCCATGGCCGCGTTGCTTAAGGACGCGCTCAAGCCCAACCTGGTGCAAACGCTCGAGGGCACGCCCGCGTTTGTCCACGGCGGTCCTTTCGCCAACATCGCCCACGGCTGCAACTCTATCATGGCCACGCGTATGGCGATGCGCTTTGGCGATGTCGCCATTACCGAGGCCGGCTTCGGTGCCGATCTGGGTGCCGAGAAGTTCCTCGACATCAAGTGCCGCATGACGGGCGTTCGCCCCAGCGCCGTCGTGGTCGTCGCGACCGCTCGTGCGCTGAAGTACAACGGTGGCGTCGCCAAGGCCGACCTCAACGAGGAGAACCTCGAGGCACTCAAGGCCGGCATGCCCAACCTGCTGCGTCACGTCGACAACATCCAGAACGTTTATGGTCTGCCCTGCGTAGTCGCCATCAACCGCTTCCCGACGGACACCGAGGCTGAGCTTGCGCTCATCGAGTCCGAGTGCCAGAAGCTCGGCGTCAACGTTAAGCTTTCCGAGGTCTGGGCCAAGGGCGGCGAGGGCGCGCTCGAGCTTGCCGATGAGGTCATGCGTCTGATTGAGCAGCCGAGCGAGCTCAAGTTTGCCTATGAGGACGGCGCCGATGTGGCCGACGCTCTTGAGGCCATTGCCACCAAGGTCTACCGCGCCGACGGCGTTGACTTTACGCCGGCCGCCAAGCGCCAGCTCGCCGAGCTGCGCGAGAACGGCTTTGGCAACCTGCCGGTGTGCGTGGCCAAGACGCAGTACAGCTTTAGCGACAACGCCAAGGCCCTGGGCGCTCCCGAGAACTTCCGCATCACGGTGCGTGAGCTCAAGGTTTCCGCCGGCGCCCACTTTGTGGTCGCGCTGACTGGCAGTGTTCTGACCATGCCGGGCCTGCCCAAGGTCCCCGCGGCCGAGAACATCGACGTCGACAACGACGGCAACATTACCGGCCTGTTCTAAGTCTGCTGTCCATAGCTGCTAGCCCGCCCCGCCGTGCCTGCAAGGCGCGGCGGGGCTTTTTTATCCTTAGGCCCGCGCATGTCTTGTAGATACCGACGGGCTCTGCCCATCATAGGCTTTTGCGCGGGTAGAATGCATGGATAACTTGAGGCTCACGCGCGACGGAAAGGAATCGTTGCATGGATCAGGACAAGACAACCGTGATGGGCGGCTACGGTTCCGCGCAGGCTGGCGATAGCGCCGATGCGACTCGCGTTGTTCCCAACCGCGGTTATACCGACCCCGCCGCGACGCAGCCTTCTGCCGAGCCCACCCGGGTTATGGGCTATGGCGACACGGCGCAGGATTCTTATGCTGCATCTTCGCAAGGCCCCTATGGCAACGCAGCTCCGGACCCGTTTGATTATGCGCCGCAGGATTCTTATGCCGCCTCGACACCGAATCCCTATGATGACCTGCCGCAGAATCCCATTCCGCAGCCTCAGCAGACGACGTATATGCCTCGCACGGCGCAGCCTCGCTACGAGTCGCGCGAGCCGTATCGCGAGTACCCCAAGTCGATTCCGCAATATGGCGAGGACGAGGAGAAGAAGCCGTCGCGTTCGTCGAGCGTGATCAAGAAGATCCTGATTGTGCTGGCGATCTTCTTTGCGCTGTCGGTTATGTTTGCCATCGTGTCGGGCATGCACAACAAGCGAGGGAGTTCAACGGCCGATACCACTGCCGAGCAAACCGAGTCCGCCTCGTCTAGCACCGTCGATCTGAGCGATATCCCGGGGCAGTACTGGTCCAACGCCAAGAAGCTTCTCAAGTCGCGCGGCGCCGATCTTTCGAACGCCGTGGTCCTGACTGATGATGGCTCAACGCCCGTCGTCGATGCCAACTGGGTCGTTACTTCTGCCTACTATAACGACAACGGCAACCTCGAAATTCAACTCACGCACAAGAACAGCTCGGGCAACTCGTCCGACGGCCAAAGCGGTACCGACAGCTCGAGCTCCAATACGCTGGAGGACTTGAGCAACAAGGCACAGGAGTTGGGAGACAAGGCGCAAGAGCTGGGCGATACGGCACAAAACCTGGGCGACACCGCGCAGAACTTGGGCGACATGGCGACGGATGCCTGGAACGCACTGCAAAACGGCATCTCGGGCGCGCAGGGAAACTAGCTGTTAAGCGGGCTACAGCTGTTCAGCCGGACGGTCGGGCGAGCTAAAGCCCGAGTCAAACGTAACGACGCATGAGGCATTGGGTCGGCGCTCGTGCACGATGCGCGTGACGAGCTCCAGCAGCTCCTCGTCGGATATGTCAAAGCCGTCGGGGCGCACCAGGTCAAACGAAACGAACCCGTCGTGCTCGTGCAGGTCGTGGATGGAGAGCGCGGGGTCGATCTGCATAACGCCGCGCTTGACCCAGCCGCGCAAATCATCGCCGGTTGTCGCGATGGGGTCGCAGTGCAGCGTGATGTCAATGCCCATCTGGCGCTTGATGTCGTGCTCGATGGTGTCCAGGATCTCGTGGTGCTCAAATGCGTCGCCCTCGCCGGGCATCTCCACGTGAGCGCTGGCAAACTGACGACCGGGGCCGTAGTCGTGCACCATCAGGTCGTGTGTGCCCAAGACCTGCGGATAGGACATGATCTTGTCGCGGATTGCCTGGACGAGCTTGGGGTCGGGCGCTTGCCCCAGCAACGGGCTGATGGCGTCGCGCACTAGGCCCATGCCGCTGATGCAGATGAAGATGCCCACACCCAGGCCTGCCCAGCCATCGAGGTCAAAGCCGGTCGTCTGCGAAATAAGCGCCGCCACCAAGACCGAGCCCGAGGTGATGACGTCGTTTTTGGAGTCCTGTGCTGTGGCAATGAGTGTTTCGGAATCGATACGGTTGCCCAGCGCGCGGTTGAATGCGGCCATCCAGAGCTTAACGAGCATGGATGTAGCCAGTGCCGCAAGGGAAACGAGCGTGTAAGCGGTGGGGGAAGGCTTGATGATCTTGGTGACCGACTCGAGGATCAGGTTGATGCCGACGGCGCAAACCAGGACGGCGACAAACAAGCCGGCGAGGTACTCGTAGCGGCCGTGGCCATAGGGGTGGCCTTCGTCTGCCGGGCGGCTGGCGAGGCGGAACCCGAGCAGGCTCACGATGTTGCTCGAGGCATCAGAGAGGTTGTTGAAAGCGTCGGCGATGAGGGAGACGGAGCCAGCGAGCAGGCCCGCGATGCCCTTGGCCAGGCACAAGGTGATGTTGAGGCCAATGCAGATGAGGCTTGCGGCGAAGCCCGCGTTGGTGCGGCAGGAGGTATCGACCGGCTCGCCCTCGCTGCCGGGAACAAGCGTATGTACCAGCCGATTTACAAATAGCATAGCGGTCGTCCTCACAATCATGTTTAAGGGGATAGTGTAGCTCGCGCGGGGGCGCCGTGCACCGATGCTCAGAAAATGCAGCAATAGTCTGCCGGTGCTAACGAGCGAGCCTTCTCGTCTGCCTGGGTGGTCCATTTTGGGCCACATGGGTATGGGCATGTGCCTGTTTGCTCGACATACTCAATGTCGACAGCCCCTGTGCAAAGGAGGACGTTTCCATGGACGAGATGTTTGCCATTAAATGTCAAAACTGCGGCGGCCCTATGTACTCGCACCAAGCTAAGCGCAGCTTTGAGTGCGCTTATTGCGGTGCGGTCATTCCGTGGCAGGCGGACGCCGGAGAGCCCAAGAGCGCTTTGGGCATTCGCCATACGCCGTTGACGGTGGTGGATGGACTGCTCAAGCTCACGCATGTGTCGCAACTCGAGCGCCCGGAGGACCCGGACTGGTATTTCTTCAATTCGCACTGGCGCAATCAGTCGGTCCTGGAACATCTGCTGTGGGAGGATCGCGGCACGGCGCAGGAGTTCCAAGAGGCCACGCATGTGAGCATTCCTTGCCCCTTCTGCGGAGCGTCCTTTGAGGGCGAGTCAACGCAGCGTGTGTTTGAGTGCCCGTCCTGCGGCAACAAGATCGGCATTGCCGACCTGCTCAAGCCCGGTACGTTTAGCAAACGTCTGACCATGGGCGTGGGTGCGGAGTATGTGCCGGAGCAGAGTATTCCCTGCGAAATCTCACCGCAGCAGGCACGTGCCAACGCGCTGCAGCTGGTGCGCCAGTACCCGGATGCCTTTGCCGGGCACGACGTGGAAGACGCGATCCAAAACGACATGATGCTCTTCTATTTCCCCATGGCGCTCGCGGACCTGCGCATGATGGCGTCCTTCCCGGGCAAGGGCCTGAGCAAGGAGACCCTGGTGTACTACGAGGTGATCGACTGGGCATATCCCAGGGCAAACTACCTGGACGTTCGCCTTATGGGCATTCTGGAGCCATGGGACTTTGCCAAGGTTGGGTCGTTCGACCCGGCCATGCAGGAAGGCGACTTCCGCGTTGTCTCCGTCGATGCGTCCACCAAGGACCAGGTGGTCATTGACAAGCTGGCGCTCGACATTGTCGGCAACGATGCCGAGACTTTCCTGGGGCTCAATAAAAAGAGCATCCGCACCTGGGCGCGCAAGGCCCGCAAGCACAAGGACGGCCTGGTTATGGTGCCGGTCTACTTTGTCGATCGTCCGGCGACGGACAGCCGCGACGGCGAGCAAGTGCGCATCGCTGTGAACGGCCAGACGGGCCGCGCGGCCGCGGTGGTGTTTAGCGACAAGCGCGAGACGCATGTGGTGGCACCGCTCAACCCGAGCCTGCATCTGTCCGGCGAGAGCACCGTGCACGCCACGCCCATCGAGGTCAAATACGTTAAGTCGCCGTTTCTGTACCAGATCGTGCGCTGTGGAGGCGGCGAGCGGCAGCATCACGTGGCAGCGGTCGCCGAGGGTTCTTACCGAGAAGAAAAGCCCAAACGCAAGGGCCTGTTCGGCGCGATTTTTGGGAAGTAGGGGAGCGGTGCCGGTTGACATGACGGCGCGATAGCCAGGGGCAAGGGGTGGCTCGCAGGAGTGCGGGCTGCCCCGTTTTTGTATTGCGGGGAAGTGCCGGGCACTTCATTAAAAGTTCTCGCGCGGACTCGAATTCCAATGTCGCCTAGCGCCTTCGTGCAGGATTCCCGAAGTGACTAAAATGTGGCAATAGAGACAGTTTTCACGAACCCCATGGGAGTGGCACGCATGGACAACAACACCTTGCTGTTTCAGGACAAGGGTTCGGGTAGGTTTAAAGACGTCAAGATCTACCCCAACCGCATCGAGGTGCTCAAGAAGGGCACTTTTGGTGGCAAGCACGCCGAAATTGTCTATCTTAAGGACATTACGGGCGTCAATAGAATCAAAGGCCGCGATGTTTTTCTGCGCAATCGACTGTTGACCGCTTGCGTCTTTAGCCTGAGTAGCCGTGCGAAGACCCAGGAATTTGTGAACGCGCTGAACATGGTGATGTAGCCGATAACGGCGTTCGGTCCAAGGTAAAAATCGGGGCGCAGAACGGTATTCTGCGCCCCGATTGAGTTGATGCGCCCAAAAACTGGCTTGCCTATTCGTTAACGTCCTCGGTATTGTCGCGGTCACTGGCAAGCATTGCTGCGCCGGCGACCGTCGTCGCTACGGCGGCGGCAGCGAGCCCGGCGGCAACGCCAGAACCGTCGCCCGTGTTGGCGAGCTTTCCGCCCGAGCTCTTGCCCTGGTCTCTCTTGTTGCCCTTGCCGTTCTTGTCGGCGCTGCCTGCGTTGGAACCCGTACCGCTGCCGTTGCCGCCCGCACTGCCCGAGGCCGCTACGGTAAAGCTTGCGGCTCCATCGCTGGCGAGCGTGTAGTTCTGTGCCGCGTCGCCCAAAAGGTCTTTCGCACGCACCCAATACGTCCCCGCGGCAAATGCCTCGCCCTCGGCCATCACCGTTCCTGGAGCACCGTTTGCATCGTGCATAAACTCGAGTTGGGCTGTGCAGGCATCGCCTTCGAGCTTGCCCTCGAGCGTCGCCGCGATCTTGGCGCGCACGTCCTCGCCGACCTTAAGGCCTTCGAGCCCCTCAAAATGGGGCGTCAGCGCGCGCCGTTCGATATCGATGGGCACGAGGCCCCGCAGCTCCGTAACGGTCTCGTTGCCCAAGGCGTCGACATCCACGTATTCGATATCAAACGTGTGGCCCGAAGCCGTCCAGTTGAGTACGTTACTGCTGTCGACAAGGCGGAAATGGCCCTCGCCAACGGTCTTTCCATCCTGAAGTGAGGCATCGCTCAACGAGTCGCCGTATGTCATGCGCATACGGGTCGGGAGGTAGTACGAAACGGTCTGCTTGTGCTTCGCATCGTAATTGCGCTGGTAGATGCTTCGGGCCAGTGCCGCATCAACAAAGTCGGACGCAATGATGCCAATGTGCTTGAGGCAGTCCTCCTTTGTGCTCTCATTTCCGGTGCTGTTTATATACTGGCTCTTGTATAGATGCTCGTTGACCACTCGTGCTGCGGTAAAAGGATTGCTTCCTTGCTTGTAGTTCGTGCAGCTGGTGTAGTTGATACACCAGCTGTGCTCCAGGACCTTTACCTTGGCCCCGTCATTGTCCTCGACGTCCACCATGATGCGGGCGAGCTTGGTTGTCTCCTGCAGCGCCATATCGACCCAGCCGATTTTGTCGGTTCCTGTGCATTCGTAATGGTCCTGGGCGTATACCTTGGTGCAATAGGGCTCTTCGTCACCCGTTTTCCCCACGGCTTCAAAGCCCCGCTCGTTTCGAACGAGACACATAGAGGTGCTGTCGGTGTGTGCTGCGATTTTGTCGTCCCATTGGGTGAGGTCGAGGCCCCATGTGTGGCTGCTTACGCTGTTGCCGGCGAGCCCAAACCGACGCAGCAGGACGATCTTTCCGCGCACCTCGCCCAGCGTGGGGATGCGGCTCGATGTGTAGAACAGGTCGGGGTTCTCATCAAAAACCTTGCCCAAGGCCGTCGTGAGGCTTTCGTTGGTAGCCTCGTCATTGCCTCGCGACACAAGCATGATGAGCGCTTCTGTCGGGTTTTCGCTCAAAAACGTATTGAAGTACCCGATGACATCGGAGAGATGCATAAAGTTCCCGTCTTTTTTGAGCAGGTAACAAGCTCCGTGGTCGATGCCGGGGTTCTCACCCTTTCCAAGTCGAATATCAAAATAGCGAACGCCTTCGAGCAGCTGTGTGGGAATGTAATCCTGCTGGCATTTTACTTGCGAGGATTGGGGCTCAGTGTCGTTGTCCACGCTGCAGGTGCCCGAATCGTGCGTACCCGGGATGCTCAGCTCGTCGAGGAACTTGTTGTCGTCGACGTATTTCATCCAACATGGCCCATCGACGTAGCTGCTGTATGTGATCCAGTCGAGGCTGCTAACCGTGGCATCGTTCTTTTTCATGTCGTAACCGATAAGTTCGAGCTCCCACGGAATGCTCTTACTCTTATGGCAGATCTTATTGTTGTCCTGGTCTTTGCCGTTCGATTCTATTGCCAAGTACTTAATGTCTTTTTTCTCGGTTTCTTTCTCGACCGTGCGGTCTCGGATGATATAGGTTCCGTTTGATTGACGCTCGAACGCAAAAGCGCGGCTGGGCTTGTTGTCATACTCGCCGCCCCATACGTGGATGACCTTTCCGTCTTTGTCCGAGTCGTCGTCGACCGACCAAATGCTGTAGCCCGTCTTTTTATGCTCTTCGAAATTGAGCAAGGTGCGGATAGCATACCAGTTTGTATCGTCATTCTTGGTCGTTACGTTCTCAAGGATGAGCTTGTTGGACGTACCGTCATTAAACAGGTGGCAGACGTTGCCGCGAACGTTGCCGTCTTGGTTGACGCTTGCAGTACGAAAATAGCCCGCGGGGCGAAGGCGAATGACGAAATTACCGAGGTGCTCCGCCGGTTTGGGCGTGTCGTCTGCAAATGCCGCTCGCAGGGGAATGCCCGGTGCCGCGGTTTCTGGCAGGCTTGCAAGCGGCGACAGCGCCGCAAGACCTAAGCCCAGCGTAAATGCTCGGCGGCTGATGGCATGGTGTTCGGTCATAACTCCTCCATTCGCAGCGTGCGGCTGTACGCTCGTTTTGGACACTATACTGCCCAGATGTTTAAAGATGCTGGTTTAATTGTCTGCGCGGCGCAATAAATCGGTGGGCGGACGTGTTGGGGTGTTTATCGTTTTCGTACTGTTGCCACATTTGGGGCGGTTCCGGCGTCCGGCATCCTCGCGTTCGTCGGCTACCGGCATAAGAAAGGGAGGGCCGGTGAGCCGACCCTCCCTTGGTACGAAGCGCTGGGTCACCGTCGCCTGCTTGCGCCGCGCTCGTGTTTCCCGTTGCGCTCGCCAGTCGCTTAGCGCTTGATCTCGATATCGTCGAGCTTGACGTCCATGGCTTCGGTCTTGGCCTTGGCGATGTCGTCGGCAAACTCTAGGGACTTCATCATGGTCTCGACGGCGTCCTTGTGCTCCTCGACGTTGTCGATGCTCACGTAGACGCTGCCGCCGCCTGCTTCGGTGAAGTACTCGGTCGTCACGCCGCCCGAGTGTGTATAGGAAGCGTTGCGCCATGTCTTGCCGTTGTACTTGACGGGGTCATTCTCGGTCCACTCAAAGTTGGCCTTCCATTTGGCCTCGTAGTCGAACAGCTCGTCGGCGTTCTTGTCAGAGTCGAAGACAGGGATGAAGCGATCGCTGGCGTGCTCGCTCTCGGTGAACTTAAACTGGGCCCTGTCGGCCGTGTCGCCTGCGACGTCGGTGATCTCGACGCCCTCGGGGACCTCGACCTTAAACCAAATGAAGTCGGTCCTCATATCCACGGCTGGCTTTTCCGCGCCGGCGCCACCGCTGCTGCCGATAGCGCCACCGCTTCCGCCACAACCCACCAGGGCAACCGCGGCAAAGAGGCTGATGCAGAGGGTGAGAATCGCAAAGGCCTTCTTTTTCATGGTCGTGTCCTCCTCGATCTGTAACCGCCCATGGATTACCTGCCTTTACTGTACGCGTGGATGGCTCGCTAGGGTGGGCCATGTGTCCCATTCTGGGGGCTGGATTTGCGCCGACAAGTGGCAATATGCGCGGGTGTAAAAGAGGGGAGGGCCGATGCTATCGACCCTCCCCGGTGTTGGGTGCCCGATCATTTAATGACTGCGCATGCGATGCTGCGTGCGAGCCCCTAATGCCTGATCTCGATGCTCGAAATCTCGACTTCGCGTGCCTCGGCAACTGCCTTCGCCATGTCATCGGGGAACTCGATGGAGCTGAGGAGCGCCTCGGCTTCTTTCTTGTGCTGGTCGAAGTTCGAGATGAGGACGTAGACGCTTCCCGGCTCAACGTCGGTAAAAAGCATGGTTGAGATGCCGCTGTTGTCCTCGTATGTTCCGACGAGCCACGTCCTGCCGTTATACTCGACGGACCCGCCGTCCTTCCACTGGAACGTGTCCCCCTTCTTTTCCGCCTGGTCGGCGTGGGATTCCTCGGCCGTCAGCGCTTTTTTCCAAACGGGGATAAAGCGATCGGCCGAACCGTTCTCGTCTTTGGGGAAGGTGAGCTGGACCCTGTCGGCGTTCTTGCCGGCGGAATCGCTTACACCAACGCCCTCCGGCATCTCGACCTTAAACCAGATAAAGTCGGTCTTCTTGGCGACGGGGGCCTTTTCCTTGCCTTCGCTCTTTGAGGTGCTGCCGCCGCCCGATGCGTTCCCGCCGCAGCCGACAAGGGCAAACGCGGCAAAGAGGGCGATGCAAAGGGAAAGGATCGATAGGGTCTTTTTCTTCATGGTGGCGTCCTCCTTGTCTGCCAGGGACATCGTGTGCCGCGGATCGCTGGGGCGGCGGCGACGCATGCACATGATGCCTTTGTTTACTGTGCGGTTATTCCTCCATTCGTCGTCCGGTGCCGTGATGAGCTTGCCCCAACATAGGGCTCCTTAGCTATATGTATGCCCCAGTTGCCGCTGCCCGGAAGTCTCGAAAGGTGGGCCATGTGTCCCATGTTTGCGGTGCCGACGCCTATCGTTCGTCATAGTAATCCGCGATGGCCAGGTGCGCTGACGCTCGAGTACTTATGGGCTAGACTTAGCAGCATTATGTGATCGATGCGGTCGGTCGGCGGTTGCCACCCGACCGATGTATATGACTTGAAGGTGCATGCGTATGAGCCAAGAGATGATGGACAAGACCTGCCGCGGGTTTGCCGAGGCGCTTGCCGCGCGCGAGCCGGTTCCCGGCGGTGGCAGCGCGAGCGCCTTTGTGGGCGCGCTGGGCGCCTCACTGTGCGGAATGGTTGCCCGCTACGGTGCGACCAATCCCGCGCTTGCTGATCGTGCGGATGACCTGACGCGCGCGTTTGCCCAGGCTGATGAGCTGGCCCAGGAGCTTGTCGAGTTGGTTGCCGAGGACG
>OGYE01002748.1_pt1 | contig 10529 bp, 7 predicted proteins | sample 1576471 | NCBI WGS metagenome assembly OGYE01 (sample SAMEA3541532, study PRJEB24748) | human gut metagenome | biome: human gut; feature: human-associated habitat; material: faeces | place: China | collected 2012 | reverse complement strand
CATAAAAAAATTTATGGTTTTAAATGGAATTGACCAAGAAATGGCAAAAAGAAATGGCGTGGTGCAGCCCTCGTTGCCGTTTGGCGAACCTGAGCCCGCGACCGAGCCTGCAAGCGAGCAGGAGACGCCGGCCGCCGAGCAGGCTGCTGCCGCCGAGACCGTCGCGCCCGCGCCCGAGGCCACCGAGGCCGCATCGGAGCCCAATGACCGCCTGGCCGCCATGATGCGCCGCAGCGCCCGCCGCGAGGAAGTCTACGTGCCCACCTCGCAGCTCCGCCGCTTCACCCTGCCCGATTCGGCGCCCATCATGCGCCGCGTCATGGGCTTTCTGTCCGACCAGGCCCGCGCGCTCATCCACGCCGGCGTGTCGCGCGACCGCATCTGCATCGATCCCGGTCCGGGCTTTGGCAAGACGGCCAACGAGGACATCGTCATCCAGCGCGAGACTGCCAAGATGGCGTCACTGGGCTATCCGCTCATGTGCGCCGTATCGCGCAAGCGCTTTGTGGGCGCCGTCTCGGGCGTGACCGAGGCCGCCGAGCGCGATGCCGCTACGTTTGGCGTGTGCCTGGGCGCCATCCAGGCCGGTGCCAACATCGTGCGCGTGCACGACGCCGCGGGCTTTGCGCAGTTCCTGAATGGCTACTGGGCGGTTGCCAAGCCGCAGCCGCGCCGCGCGTTTGTGGCCGTGGGCTCCAACCTGGGGCATCGCTGCGACAACATCCGCGCCGCACGCGACATGATCGCCGAGATTCCACTTACCTGCGTGTCCAACTCCTCCAAGATCTACGAGAGCGAGCCGGCCTACGAGACGCGCCAGGACGCGTTTGCCAACGCCGTCATCGAGATCAAGACCGAGTTGGCGCCGTTGGTGCTGCTCGACGCAATCTTGCCGTATACGCTGCGTGGCGCATGCGAAGCTGACGCCCTATGGTCTTCTACAGCCTCTTTCATTATCTTTATTTGTTCCGGTGAAAACCACTTTTTCAGACGTGCGTCGGCTGCCAATATTTTACCGCCTGTGACGTGGTGAATGGCTCTCGGGCCTTCAAGTCCCAAATCGTGGTATGCGGCAATGGCGTATGCCATATTGACATCTGCGCCGATTGATTTTGCAAGTGTTATCGAGCGTTTTACCACTCCCGTGACATGTGACAGGTTGTGTGCCTTGTCAAATTTAGAATAACGCGGCAGGATTTCCGTTTCAATGAATGACATCAAATCCAGATTGACATTGTTGTCCATATCGTTTGAGGTTTTAATAGTTTGCGGTATGGAAATATGTTGCGTTTGTTTGCTGGCCACATCAAACGCAATACACATAACCTAAAATACGTATTTTCTTGCAAATATACTGCAAAATGTTTACTTTTGCAAAGGTTTAGGTCGCCAAGTCGTGTGCAGAGTGTTACATGCCATGGTATGTAATGTTTCGCTTTGGTGTAATACGGGGCCGATTTTTGGCCGCTTTAATAAACGTGAATGAAAGAAAAAACGATTGTCCAAAATTCGTCTAAGGCATGGATGCTTGCCGCACGCCCTAAAACGTTGTCAGGCGCAGCCGTACCGGTAATGATAGGTTTGTCGCTGTCATACGCCGACATTGGCGCGGAGCGGTTTGATGTGATTCCGGCCTTATTGTGCCTGTTGTTCGCTTTCATAATGCAGATTGACGCCAACTTCGTAAACGACTACTTTGATTACATGCGCGGCAATGATGATGAAACCCGATTGGGGCCTCGCCGTGCGTGTGCGCAAGGTTGGATTACGATAAGAAACATGCGCAAGGCGATATTCCTGACAACACTCGTTGCGTGTTGTGTAGGCCTGCCTTTGGTTTGTTATGGTGGATTGTCGATGATACTTGTAGGGGCGGTGTGCGTATTGTTTTGCTTCCTATACACCACGTCACTTTCTTATCTCGGATTGGGAGATGTTTTAGTGTTGGTGTTTTTTGGCATAGTCCCAGTGTGTGTGATTTATTATATCATGACAGGTACGCTTACGATGCACGCGTTCATAGCTTCCGTCGCTTGCGGTTTTGTGATTGACACGTTGTTGTTAGTCAATAATTATCGTGACATGGAGAATGACAGGAGTGCGGGGAAGAAAACCCTTGTTGTAAGAATCGGGGCGAAGGGGGGACGCCTGTTTTATCTTGCCGTTGGCATTGTTGCGGTGGTCATAGGTGGGGTGTTCATGCATGACAAGTATATGTGGGCATCCGTTTTACCGCTTTTTTATTTGTGTTTCCATTACATGTCTTATCGTAAGATGGTTCGTATAAACAAAGGGAAAGCCTTGAATCTTGTGCTTGGCGAAACGGCCAGAAATATGTTTTTATACGGTCTGCTTGTGTCTGTCGGCTTCCTGCTTTGTTAGTATGTTGTGATAATGTCAGGCTGAGTATTGACTGCTTTTATTGTATGACTGTGCAAACGCTGATATATAAATATGAGAACTGTAAAACCCAAGAAAAATTTAGGACAACATTTTTTGATGGACTTAAATATAGCTAAGGCGATTGCCGACACTGTTGACTCTTGTCCCAATATTCCAGTACTTGAAGTTGGGCCAGGCATGGGGGTGCTGACACAATACCTGATGCCGAAAAGCCGTGAGCTAAAAGTAGTTGAAATAGACAGTGAGTCGGTTGCTTATTTGTATGAGAAATATCCTGAATTGAGGAAAAACATAGTTGGTGAGGATTTCTTGAAGATGGATTTGAACAATCTGTTTAATGGTCGGCAATTTGTTTTGACAGGTAATTACCCGTACGACATATCGTCACAGATATTCTTCAAAATGCTTGACAATAAAGACCTTATTCCTTGTTGTACAGGCATGATACAACGTGAAGTCGCATTGCGTATAGCCTCAGCTCCCGGTTCAAAGTCTTATGGGATATTGAGTGTTCTCATACAGGCGTGGTATGATGTTGAATATCTGTTCACCGTAGATGAAAATGTGTTCAATCCACCGCCCAAAGTGAAAAGTGCCGTCATACGTATGACACGCAATGATGTAACGGATTTGGGATGTGACTGGACGTTGTTTCGCCGTGTTGTCAAGACTGTATTCAACCAGCGTCGAAAGATGTTGCGCGTATCACTGAAACAGATTTTCAAAGACGTTCAAGCTCATGCGGATTTCTTCACTCAAGAGATGATGACTTTACGACCAGAGCAATTGACAATCAAGCAATTTGTGGCACTTACAAACATGGTGGGTGAGGAACTTGGCAAGGATATCTGAGCAATGGTTGCAATTTGCATTGTCGGTACTGCGTAATTTATCGTACACGGACAAGGCAAACATTGTATAACTATTATAAGTTGTCCGATTTTCTTGCTGTTTCAAAAAAATATTCTTATTTTTGTCTCGGAAAAACAAAAACGATAAAACAATATGATTGACGTTAAAGCAACTTTGAAAGAAAGTGAAGAGAGAATGGAGATGGCTGCGATATATCTTGATGACCAGCTATCACATGTCCGTGCAGGTCGCGCCAACGTTGCGATATTGGATGGTGTGAAAGTGAATTCTTACGGTTCAATGGTTCCACTCAACCAAGTTGCCAACGTGTCTACACCAGACGCACGTACAATAGCAATACGTCCTTGGGACAAGAAAATGATAAAGGACATTGAAAAGGCTATTATGGATTCAGATATAGGCATAACCCCTGAAAACAATGGCGAAATAGTACGTCTTGGTATTCCACAGCCAACGGAGGAACGCCGTAAGGATTTGGCTAAGCAATGCAACAAGATGGGCGAAAAGGCGAAAGTTGAAATCCGCAATGTGCGTGCTGACATCAAAGACAAGCTGAAAAAAGCCATAAAAGACGGACTTTCAGAAGACAATGAAAAGGATGCAGAGGCCGAACTCCAGAAAATACATGACAAGTTTATCAAGAAAATAGATGATTTACTTGCTGCGAAAAACAAGGAAATAATGACTGTATAAATCATAAGTTACGAGATAAGGATTAAGGAAAATGTTCTATAAGTCGGCTTATAGAATTGTTTTTCTTAATCTTTTGTTATTTTATCAATCAATATTAGGTGTGAAGGGGCTTGTAATAAAAAACACAGGCAGTTGGTATTCTGTCAAAACTGATGACGGTAAAACCATAGAATGTAAAATAAAGGGGAACTTCAGGCTGAGAGGCATACGGAGTACCAATCCTGTTGCTGTCGGTGACCGTGTGTCGATAATACTCAATAATGAAGGTACGGCATTCATAACCGACATAGAAGACCGTAAGAATTATATAATCCGCAAGTCGCCAAATTTGTCAAAACAAAGTCACATCATCGCCTCAAATGTTGACCAGGCTTTTCTTGTTGTAACAGTAAATTATCCGCAAACATCAACTACTTTTATCGACCGTTTTCTTGCTTCGGCTGAGGCTTACCGTGTTCCGGTTGTACTTATATTCAATAAGACAGACTTACTTCTGCCTGAGGAATTAGAATACCAGGAAATGATGATACGGCTTTATGAGACTGTTGGTTATGAATGTAAGGCCATTTCAGCAATGGATAATTCTGTACCAGAAACATTAAAACCATTGTTGGAAAATAAGATAACGCTTTTTAGTGGCAATAGTGGGGTTGGGAAAAGCACTCTTCTCAACCATCTCATACCAGGACTCAGTCTCCGTACTGCAGAAATAAGCGAAGCCCACAATACAGGCATGCATACAACGACATTTAGCGAGATGCTTCCTTTGCCTTATGGAGGCTGGGCGATAGACACTCCAGGCATTAAAGGGTTTGGCACATTTGACATGGAGCCAGAGGAGATTTGTGGTTATTTTAAAGAGATATTCAAGTTTTCAAAAGATTGTCGATTCCGCAACTGCACACATACCCATGAACCAGGATGTGCCGTAAGGAAAGCCGTAGAGGAGCATTACATATCCGAGAGCCGGTACAATTCATACTTGAGCATGCTCGAAGATAAGGACGAAAGCAAATACAGGGAAGCTTTTTAAGCGTAGTTCAAGCATCTTGTAGGCGGTAAGAAATAGAAGGTTTTTCAATCATTGATGTTCAAATGGATAATCCAGAACTTGATTTAGCTTGGCGTCTTGTCGAGACAACAGGCGCAAACCTGTTCTTAACGGGCAAAGCCGGAACGGGAAAGACAACATTTTTGAAGAACTTAAAGAAGAAATCATCTAAGCGTATGGTAGTGCTTGCGCCCACAGGTATTGCCGCAATAAATGCCGGTGGGATGACCATACACTCTTTTTTCCAATTGCCTTTATCTCCGTATGTGCCAGGGGCAACGTTTGGTACGGACAAGAAATATTTCAAATTCAGTAAAGTCAAAAGGAACATAATACGCACATTGGACTTGCTCGTCATTGACGAAATAAGCATGGTTCGTGCTGATTTGCTTGATGCTGTGGATTCTGTCATGCGTCGTTATAGGGAATATGACAAACCTTTTGGCGGCGCGCAACTGTTGATGATTGGCGATTTACAGCAACTTGCTCCTGTCATAAAAGATGATGAATGGGGCATGTTGGAGCGGTTTTATGACACGCCTTATTTCTTTTCAAGCAAAGCTCTCCGTTCTGCAACTTATAAGACAGTGGAACTTAGTAACGTGTACCGCCAACAAGATACGTTTTTTATTTCCATTTTAAATCAAATACGCGAAAACAAGATAACGGATGAAGCACTTGCCGCATTGAACAAACGTTACATTCCAGGATTTGTTCCAAGCGACAATAGCGATTACATACGTCTTACCACTCACAACTATCAAGCTCAATCCATCAACGACCGTGAACTTGATGCTTTGCAATCAAAAGAGTTTGTTTTCGAAGCTGAGATTGAAGGTTCTTTCCCTGAGACTTCACTTCCGGCAGACAAGCGGCTTGTTTTGAAGGCGGGAGCGCAAATAATGTTCATAAAGAATGATTCTGACAAAAGATTTTTCAATGGAATGATAGGCGAGGTCGTTTCTTTATGCAATGACAGAATTGCTGTTCGTGGAAAGAAAGACGACACTGTGTTCTATTTGGAAAAAGCGGAATGGACAAATTCCAAATATACGATTGACAATAATACAAAAGAAATAAAGGAATCGGTTGAAGGAGTATTCAGGCAATATCCATTACGGTTGGCGTGGGCGATAACGATACATAAGAGCCAGGGACTGACTTTCGACCACGCCATAATAGACACGTCACATTCATTTGCGCATGGACAGACATACGTGGCACTTAGTCGCTGCCGTACTCTTGACGGCATTGTACTCAGTGAACCTTTGCAGCGTGAGGCCGTGATTAGCGACAGCATAGTTGACACATTCGTCAATGAAGTGAGCAAACTTACACCAACGGAAAACGAATTGTATGATTTAAAGCGGGATTATGACATAAAATTGTTGGATGAATTGTTTGATTTCCAGCAGTTGCAATCATCCTTTAACCTGTTGTTGCGTACCATAGACGAACATTTTTACAGGAAATATCCAAAATTGCTGGCTGAATACAAGCGGTTGGGAACAATATTTTCACCTCTTATGGATGTGTCTCGCAAGTTCAGGTCGCAATACGTGAGATTGGTAGAAAACGAAAGCCAAAGCAACATAATGTTATTGCACGAGCGGATACGGAAAGCGTCTGAGTATTTTTCAGGTGAATTGTCAGGGTTGGCCATACTTTGCAACAAGACCAAAATAGACACGGACAACAAAGCCTTAAAGAAGCAATTCGAAGATAGGCTCGCCACATTTACTGACGAGTTGACATTGAAAATGAAGCTGTTAAAGCACGAAATGGATGAAAACGTGACATTCACGGCGGCTGACTATCTTGCCGCCAAAGCCAGAATCGTGCTTGCGTCAACTGACCTGGAAACAGAAACGGCAAAGGCGAAAAAGTCAAAAGCCCTGAAACCAAAAAAAATTCCGACACGCGAAGTCACTTTCAGGATGTTTTTTGAAGGCATGGATGTAGGTCAAATAGCAAAAGAACGAAATCTAACTGTCGGTACCATATTGAGCCATTTGGCTGATTGTGCTGCAGTCGGGAACGTAGACATTAGCCGCATAATTCCCCAAGAACATATTGATGAATTACGTCAATACATATTGAACAATCCTAAGAACAACACATTGACGGAAATAAAGAATGCGATAAACCCGGCAATCAGTTATGATGAAATCCGATTTTATCTCAACTGGTGCAAGCGACAATAACACTGTTAACAGCTATCCTATTAACACCCAACCATTATGACGTTGGCAAAAGGCCGTGAATTGTAAAGTAATTCATGGCCTTTCATGATGTAATAGATTTTCTTTTGCCGGACAATTCACGGTCTGCGGTTTCGCCAGGCTGTTCGACCGTCAAATGCCATCGTCTTTACTTATGCCACGTTTACGAAAAGACCGCCTGTCATATAACGACAGACAGTCTTCTCATTAGCATAGAATCATTCCGACATTTTGCAGTTGCTCCGGTCTATTTATCGAACAGTTCTTTTTCCGTGAATGCTCCAAGTTTGAGATAATTCTTGTAAATCTCGGCGTATGCCTTGACCTTATCCGGTTGCGGTTTGTATTCTTTTGAGAAACCGCTGTTCATCTTGCTTATGGCGTCTTCCACTTTTTCGTAAACTCCAGCAGCAGTGGCTGCGAACATTGCCGCTCCAAGTGCGCAGGCCTGGTCCGTGTTGCAAACCTTTATAGGCTTGTTTATCACATCACACATAGTTTGCATTACGAATGGAGACTTCAATGCGATGCCTCCTATACCTATCACGTTGTCTATGACTACGCCCTCGTCTTCAAACCTGTCAACTATGGCTTTTGTTCCAAATGCTGTAGCTTCGACCAATGCGCGGAATACTTGTGGAGCGGTAGTGCCCAATGTGAAACCAGCTATTGTGCCTTTAAGCAACTGGTTGGCGTCAGGAGTGCGACGACCGTTTATCCAGTCAGTCGCAAGCATGGTACTTTCGCTTACGGGTATTTTCTCCGCTTCTTCTGTCAGTTTGACAATAATCTTGTCGCAAGTCTCTTCCACTACTTTCTCAATGTCTTCCTCTGAAAGTTTATCGCTTACGACTTGCGGCAGGATGTTGCGAACGGGGAACTCGAGTATACGCCTGAACATTGCATACACGTCGCCGAAGCTTGATTGTCCGGCTTCCAAGCCAACCATGCCTGGTATGACGCTGCCGTCAACCTGTCCGCAGATGCCTTTGATGCATTTTGTACCGATTTCGTCATACGAAGCTACCATGACATCACACGTAGACGTTCCTATTACACGTACAAGCGTATGGGGGCTGACACCCGCACCTACAGCTCCCATGTGACAGTCGTATGCTCCGCCGGCAACTACGACATCCTCGCTCAGTCCGAGTCTTTGTGCCCATTCCTTGCACAAGTGCCCGACGGGCTTGTCTGCTGTTTCTGTGTCAGTGAACAGACGCTCGCGGAAACCTGCAAGTTTTTGGTCGATGGAGGTGAGAAATTCCTCAGATGGCAGTCCTCCCCATTCTTTATGCCACATGGCCTTGTGGCCACATGCGCAACGGCTGCGCACAATGTCTTTTGATGTTGTCACGCCTGTCAATACGGCGGGCAGCCATTCACAATATTCAACTATCGAATACGCTTTCTTGGCAACTTCGGAGTCTTCGCGGAGAATGTGCAATGCCTTGGCCCAAAACCATTCGGCGGAATAAATGCCTCCTTCGTATTTAGCGTAGTTGATGTCTGATTTTGCACAGGCGTTGTTTATTTCTTCCGCTTCTTTCACTGCGGTATGGTCTTTCCACAATACGAACATCGCATTAGGGTTCTCCGCAAACTCAGGAAGCATAGCCAGCGGCGTGCCGCTTTCATCGGTAAATGCCGGGGTTGACCCTGTTGTGTCAAAGGCTATGCCTACCACGTTTTCTGCAACGCCTTTGGCGCATTGGCTTAACGCGTCAGTAACGGTCGCTTCCAACACCTCAAGATAGTCTTTGGGGTGTTGACGCCATTGGTTTATCTTTGGATTACAGTAAAGTCCTTTCTTCCAGCGAGGGTAATATTTCACGCTCGTAGCCAATATCTCACCGCTTTCGGCGTTGACAACAAGCGCACGGGCCGAATCGCTGCCATAATCCAATCCGATTACATATTTATTCATGATTGCTCTTTGTTTTTTAGTAAAAGACAAAGAGCCAAGAATGAGGAATTACTGCATGCTATTTATTGCATTGCAAGCAATGTGTATTTTCCTGATTCTTAGCTCTTGATAAACAATTAGTTCAATGCTTTATTGAGCATGTAGTAAACTTCGTTGAAACGCAATTCCTTACGGAAGTCGTCAACCTTGGTGTCTTCATTGATGAACACGCATTCAATGCCTGCAATCTCTGCATAGTCCTGCCAGTATTCATCGGTCAGGTCGTAAGAGAAACAACTGTGGTGTGTGCCGCCAGCGTAAATCCAGCATCCGGCTCCTACTTCAAAATTGGGTTGGGGAATCCAAAGGGCTGACGCTACAGGCAGTTTGGGCAGGGGTTTCGGTTCGATGCATTTCACGTCATTTACTATCATTCGGAAACGATTGCCCATGTCAACAACAGTGGCCGTAACGCCCGTGCCAACTTTCGATGTGAATACGAGGCGTGCCGTTTCGCTCTTCCTTACGCCAATTCCGAGGAAATGAACTTCAAGGCGTGGCTTAGCCGCCGCAATGAGCGGGCATACTTCGAGCATGTGTGACTGGAGTATCGCACTTTGCTCTCCGTTGAAGTTAAGCGTATAGTCTTCCAAGAACGAACATCCGTTAGACATTCCTTGCGTCATGAACCAAACAGTGCGGTAAAGTGCGGCTGATTTCCAGTCTCCTTCAGCTCCGAAGCCGTAACCTTCGGCCATAAGGCGTTGTGATGCCAAGCCTGGAATTTGGTCAAAGCCCATGCCAGATTTTTCCACGTCAACATCACCGAGGTCGTCAAAGTTGGTTGTAAAGCCTTTCGCTCCCTTGGCTTCGAGGATTGCGCGCAGGGCAAGTTCGGCTTTGGCCGCATTCCTTACTTTCTTGTATGCTACGGTTGACTTGTCCTCAAGTTCGGCGTCGTGTTCATATTCTTTGAAGTAAGTCTCAACGAGTGCGTCAATGTCAGCCTCCTTCACTGCTTTGAAGTATTCCAAAACTTCACTGAAAGGACAGTAGTCTACATGGTAGCCCAATACCTGTTCGGCGGCAACCTTGTCACCGTCAGTAACGGCCACGTTGTTCATTTGGTCGCCGAAACGTATGATGAGCATGTCTTGAGCGTCAGCCCAAGCGGCGCACACACGTTCCCATACTGCGATGTGGTCCTGTGTCTTCGCTTCTTTCCAATAACCTACAACCAACTTGCGGCGTATGCGCATGCGTGCTATTATGTGGCCGAATTCGCGGTCACCGTGCGCACTTTGGTTAAGGTTCATGAAGTCCATGTCGATCTCTTCATTGGGGATTTCACGGTTGTACTGGGTGGCAAAATGGCAGTACG
>OGYE01002746.1_pt1 | contig 10537 bp, 9 predicted proteins | sample 1576471 | NCBI WGS metagenome assembly OGYE01 (sample SAMEA3541532, study PRJEB24748) | human gut metagenome | biome: human gut; feature: human-associated habitat; material: faeces | place: China | collected 2012 | reverse complement strand
AAAATTTAAGTTTACTTAAAGTTGAAGTGGCAATAAAATCCCGCTCGTACACAAGCGCGCCGTGGCGGGCGGCCTCGGCGGCGGTGCCGCCGGCAGCACGGTAGAATTGGTCAAGCGTCATGGCGCTTCCTCCTTATGCATTCCACGATGGTGCGCAGCATCTGCGCCGCGTCCAGCGGCTTGGGAATATGCCCGTCCATGCCCGCCTCCAGACAGGCCGCCACATCCTCGTCAAACAGGTTGGCGGTCATGGCGATGATGGGCAGCGCCGCGTCGGGGCGCTCCATGGCGCGGATGGCGCGGGTGGCGTCCAGCCCGTCCATGACCGGCATCATCACGTCCATGAGTACCGCGTCCAGCTCTCCGGGCTTCGACGCGGCAAATGTCTCCACCGCCTCGCGGCCGTCCCGCGCCTGTACCACCTGCACACCGGCGTCCTCCAGCAGATAGACGGCGATCTGGCGGTTCAGGTCGTTATCCTCCGCCACCAGAATGCGGCAGCCCGTCAGGGACGGCAGCGCCGCAGGTATGGCCGCCGGCTCCGGGATGGCGCAGGGTGTCACCGGCATGCTGATCTCAAACCGGGTGCCCTCGCCGGGGGCGCTGTCCACCCGGATGGTGCCGCCGTGCTCGTCCACAATGCGCTTCACCACCGCCAGACCCAGTCCCACGCCTCCGGCGGTATCGTCGCGCACGGGGTTCTCCTGTGCGAAGGCCTCGAACATGTGCTTCTGGAACTCCTCGCTCATACCCACGCCGTCGTCCTCGCAGATAAACGTCAGCCGGCAGATGCCGTCCGCATCATAGGCGGTACGGAAGCGGCAGCGCACCTCGCCGCCGGGAAAGCTGTATTTGATGGCGTTGCCGATGATATTCTGGCCGATCTGCCGCAGATACAGCGGGTTGCCCTGTAGCTCGTCATATTCCAGCGCCATCTCCTCTGTTTTCACCGTCACGCCCTTGGCCTCCGCCTGCGCCCGCGCCAGCAGCATGACCTCATCCAGCTCCGTTGACAGGCGATAGGGCATGGTCACGGAGGCAGTTTCCTTCCGGCTCAGGCGATTCAGCGTCAGGACGTCGTTGACCAGCGCCAGAAGATAGCGCGCGGCGGTCTGCGCCTTCTCGCGGCAGTCCTGTACCCGCTCCCGGTCGTCCGGGCTGCGTCCGATGATCTCCAGCATGCCCATGATGATGTTGATGGGCATGCGGATATCGTGGCTCATGCTGCGCAGGAAGTCCGTCTTAGCCTGATCCGCCGCGGTCGCCCGCTGCACCTCGGCCTCCAGCTGCCGCTGGTAGATCTTCTCCCGGCGCTTGCGCTCCTGATCGGCGCCCATCAGAAGCAGCAGCATCACCACCACCGCCGCCGCGTATACGCCGAAGACGGCGATGACCGCGTTGCGGCTTCGGGCGAACACATAGCTCTCCGCCATGAATACATACAGGCGGTAGTCCCGATACAGGCCGCGCACGCCGAGAAACGCCTCGTTGGTGTTGATCCGTGTCATGGTGCTGCCGCCGCCGGCCTCGTCCAGCGCACGGATCAGGGCGACCTGCGAAACCGGCTTTCCATGCTGCGTCTCGTTGCTGGAGCCGATGACCGTCTCGCCGTCGGTGATATAGGCATAGACCCTGTTGCTCAGCACCGTCTCATACCCGGCCAGCAGGCTCTCCACCGACGACTGATAGGCCGCCAGCTCGCCGGTCCTGCGCTGGCGGGCGCAAAAGATGACGCCCGGCGCGTCCTGCCGCGCCACCGCCGCGATGTCATAGAATTTACCGTTGCGGGTCAGGCGCTGGGAGAATATTTTCTCCGGATACTGCCGTATGGCGGCGATGGCGCTGCCGGTGTACAGGTCGCGCCACTCGCCCTCGCCGCAGGCAAACTCCGGCTTCAGCTCGCCATCCAGCACCAGCACGTCGGTCATGCGCTGGCGCTGTGCGTAATCCTCCAGATATTCGTCTGTCCAGATACCGGGCAGCAGCACGCCGGATGTGGCCAGCTCCGCCGCCTGCTCCGTCAGGCGCACAAGGCTCTTCACCTCGTCCGCCACGATGATCTCCCGGTAGGTGACGCACTGGCGCTCAAGATAGTACACCGTGCGATCCATGGTGCGCTGGGCGTCCCGGCGGCCGAGATATATCCCCACCAGCGCCGTGGCCGCAACAGTCACGAACCCCACCGCCAGCATGAGCAGAAGGGCGGCCTTGTTGGAAATTCTCTTCATCATGGCGTCACCCCACCAAGGCCGCTTTCGCGTCCACACCGTATCCCGCCAGAATATCCGCGATGGTGCCGTCCTCCTTCATCTCCGCCAGCACCGCGTCCAGCTGCTCGGCCAGACCGCGGTCGTCCTCCATGCCGAAGGCCGCACCCAGCCCCACACGCAGCAGCTCCTGCTCCAATATCCGGTAGCTGCCCGTATGGTGGCTCATAAAGTGCCGGTAGGCCGTCTCGTGACCGGCTCCGGCGTCCACGTAGCCCTTGTTCAGCGCGGCGAACACCTCGTCCATGCTGACGAAGCTGTACACGTTCTGTACCTGCTCCACGCCGTCCACCTGATGGTTCAGCAGCAGCTCCTCCGGTCTGGAGCCGTTCTGCACGGCGATCCGCTTCCCGTTCAGATCGCTGAGCCGGTAAATGCCGCTGTCGCTGCGTACCACCATCACCTGACGGCTGTACATATACGGCCCTGCCCACTGGTAGCGATCCTCGCGTCCTGTCATGGAAAAGCAGCCCCAGACACAGTCCACCGTGCCCTGCTCCAGCAGGATGTCCTTGAACTGCCATGCGATCTTCTGAAATTCCGGCTCGTACCCCATACGGCGGCAGGCTTCCGTGGCGATCTCCACATCGATGCCGGCAAAGGAGCCGCCCTCGTCCAGATAGAAGTACGGCTCGTAGTTGTCGCTGCCGATGACCAGCTTCGGCAGCGGCTCGTCCTGCTTCTGCCGTCCGCAGCCGCACAGCACCAGCGCGCACAGCACCAGCAGCGCCGCCAGCCGTTTCCCTATATGCGTCATTGGCTCTCCTCCCCGGTGTAAACCTCGCGGCGCAGCGTACCCTGCAATTCCCGCAGACACTCCACCAGCAGCGGGTCAAAGGCGCCGCACTCCCCCGCCGCGATCATCTCCATAGCCTTGTCCATAGGGTACGGCTCCTTGTATACCCGGCGGCTGACCAGCGCGTCGAACACATCCGCCAGCCCCGCCGCCTGTGCCGCGATGGGTATCTCCTCGCCCCGCAGCCCGTCCGGATACCCCTTACCGTCAATACGCTCGTGGTGCCAGCGGCATATCTCCGCCGCCGTTTCCAGCAGCGGCTCACCCTGATAGTCCTTCATGCTGCGCAGGATCGTCTCGCCTATGACCGGATGTCCCTTGATGATCTCAAATTCCTCCGCCGTCAGCTTGCCGGGCTTGTTGAGTATCTCGTCGGGAATGTCCAGCTTGCCGATATCGTGAAACATGGCCGCCGCCGCAATGCGCCGGCAATCCGGCCGGGTGAGCCGGTACCGGTCGGTCTTTTCCGTCAGGCGCTCCAGCAGCAGCTCCGTCAGGCGGCGGATATGGCGGGCGTGATCGCCGCCCTCGCCGTTGCGGTAAGCCACGATCCGCGCCAGCACGTCGGCCATCATGCCGCTGCTGCGCTCCTGCGCACGCGCCTGCTGTATCAGCACCGATGTGAGCCGCCGCTGGCGGGCGTACAGCTTCACCGTGTTCATCACGCGGCGGCGTACCACCTGCACATCGAAGGGGCGCTCGATGTAATCCGCCACGCCCAGCTCATAGGCGTGGCTCATGCTATCCGCCGAGGTGTCCGCCGTGATCATGATGACCGGTATGTCGTCCAGCAGCTCCCGCCGCTGCATCTCCTCCAGCACCTGAATACCGTCCATGCCCGGCATGATCATATCCAGCAGCACCAGCGCGATGTCTGTTCCATATTTTTCCAGCTGTGCCATGCACTCCGCGCCGTCCGCGGCCTCTGCCAGCTGAAACGTATCGCCCAGCATCTCCCGCAGAATGGCGCGGTTCAGGGGCGCATCGTCCACGATGAGGATGCGCTGCGCCGTCTCGCCGTCGACCGTCTCCTCGTCCCCCTCCCTGACCACCGCGTCCTTCCTCCGCTTGGCGCGGTACATGAGCCGGTCGGCGCGGTGGGCGGCCGCCGCTATCGTTTCACCTTGCGCCATCACGCAGCCGATGCTGACCGTCAGCCGCAGCTCATCGCCGCAGCCGGGTATGTCGGCGCTCTGCACCCGCTGCCGCACCGTCTCCAGCATGGCGGCGAACTCCTTTTCCTCCGCTTGGGGCACCAGTATCAAAAATTCGTCACCGCCGTACCGCACCAGCGAGCCGCGGCTGCCCAGCTCCCGGCGGATCACCTCCGCCAGCGCCCAGAGCGCCTTGTCCCCCACGCTGTGCCCGTACACGTCGTTGTACAGCTTCAGGTCGTCCATATCCACCAGCGCCACACCGCCGCGGAACGCCTCCGCGCTCATGTCGCGCTCGTAGTGGTTGCGGCTGAGCGCGCCGGTCAGAACGTCCTGCTCCTGCTCCTGCGTGTCCCGGCCGGAGATCACCAGCGTATTGTCGTCCACCCGGTCGATGCGGATGTCGTACTGGCGGTACGCCTGCCCGCCCTGCCGGAAGCGCAGGCGAAAGCTGTCGTTATCCGCGTTCCCATCGAAAAAGCCGCGCAGGTTTTCGCCGCTGAGATAGCGCGTCCAGACATCCTTTTCCGCTGACACGGCGCAGCCGTCCCGGAAGATGTTCCGCAGCTCGTCCACGCTGTACCACTTGTCGCTGATCCCCTGTGCCAGCCCGGTCTTGCACACCCGCAGCTTGCCGCAGCTCCTGTCATATTCACACACCGTGTCGCAGAAGGGCAGCAGCGCCGCGATAAACCGATCCTTTTCCATCATAACGATTACCCCATACCGTCACGCCGTCGCCGGCATTTTTTCTGTATATTATACCGAAATCCGCTGGGCATTGCAACAGCCGCAGCAGGAAAAAGCGCGGCCATTCGGCCGCGCGCAGTCTGTCAAAAAAGTCTGTCATTGCGAGCCAGTGCGCACACTGGCGCGGCAATCCGTTTCCAAAACGCATAATTCCTGCACTTTTCCGCAGATTCCCAGCTAAAAGGTTACGGATTCCCACACCAGTGACATCGGTCACTGGTTCGGAATGACAGGGGCATGGGTTTATCGACAGTCTGAAGCGCGGCCTTTCGGCCGCGCTCCCACTCACATATCCACCTTTTCGTAGGCTCTCGCCGCTGCCCAGAACGTCAGCAGCGTGCAGCCCGTGTAGATCAGGATACTGCCGATGAGCACCGGCAGCAGCCGCAGCTGGGTGGCCGCGTCCATGTCGTCCAGCCACGTCAGGCCGGGGATATGGGGCAGGGCTTCCATCACCAGCATCAGCAGCGCCATGGGGATGGTGGCCTTTACAAAGGCTACGCCCACCTTGTAGCCGTTCTTGTAAAAGGAGGGCAGGAACACGGCGTTGAACAGCGCATACAGAAGAAACCCTGCCGCCAACAGCGCCAGATTGGGGTCAAGCCCCACCAGATTGTCCTTGCCCGGCTGCAAATGCGCCGCCAGCAGGCAGTAGGGTGCCAGCAGCACCAGCGACGCCAATTCGATCAGCACCGTGAACAGGCACCCGGCCTTCACCGCGTCCCGCTTGGGCACCGGCAGCAGCGCCGTGTAGTACAGATCCTTCTGCTCCCGCATGTTCAGAAAGCTGAAGAACAGCCCCAGCGTGACGTAGAAAAAGATCACGGTGTAGGGGTAATTGGGGATGATGACCATGATACCGAACAGGCAGAAAACCGGCGTCATGGGATGACACACCAGCCGCAGCTGCTTATATAATAGCGCCTTCATCCAGCGGCCTCCTTTCCACATGTACGATGATATCCTCCAGCGTAACGCCCACGTCCTTATAGTGGTCGCGGAAATCGTCCAGCGAGCCGGTATACTGCATCTCGCCGTCCTTGATAAAGGCGATGTGGGTGGCGCACTTTTCCAGATCGGAGGTGATATGGGTGGAGAACAGCACGCTGCGCGTACCGTCCGCCACCAGACGGCGCAGCAGCTCCGTCAGCTCGTCCCGGCTCACCGGGTCAAGGCCGCTGGTAGGCTCGTCCAGGATCAGCAGCCGGGCGTTGTGGCTCAGCGCCAAGGCGATCATGTACTTGACCTTCATGCCGCTGGACAGCTGATCCACCCGCTTTTCCTCGTCAATGGCGAACAGATTCAGATAGTGGCGGTATTTACCCTCGTCCCAGTTGTCGTAGAACCGGCGGGTGACGTCGGTGATAACACGGATCTTCTTTTTCGGGTAGAAGTCGATGCCGCCCAGCACCACGCCCAGCTCCCGCCGGATGGCGCGCTCGTTGGCGGCGTAGTCCATGCCGAACACCTTCACCTCGCCCCCGTCCGGATGCACCATGCCCAGAATGGATTTCAGCGTGGTGGACTTGCCCGCGCCGTTGCGCCCGATAAAACCCATCACCGCCCCCTCCGGTACGGCAAAGGACACGCCATTCAGGGTAAACGCCGGGTAGCGCTTCGTCAGCCCGCGTACCTCCAACACGTTCATTCGTCGTCCACCTCCCCGTCCTCGCTGGGCAGGCTGTTGAACACGGTCTTCATCAGCGGGTTCAGCTTGTCTACGGTTTGCAGCGCAAGCCCCTTCTTCTTATCTGCCATCAGCACCAGCGTGTCCCCCGGCTCCAGCCCGAACATGTCCCGCGCCTCCTTGGGAATGACGATCTGCCCCTTGGGGCCGATCTTCACGCTGCTCATAAAGTACCGGTCGCTTCGTCCCATATACTCGCTCCTTTCGGTTGGATTGGTATAACTTTTCTTACTTTTCGCATTGTAGCACCCTGCGCAGAGGCTGTCAAGAGGCAAACGACACCACCTGCGGACGCGGCGCCGCCCCGCAGCAAACCACCCCGACCTCCTCGCCTCCTCAAAGACAGCTTCCGCCGTTTTGTCGAAATTTTGTATGTCTCCCGTCGGAATTCCCGGCATTTCTCCTTTTTGCACAACGGTGCGCAAGGATATTTGTTGTTATTTACAAGGAATTTGCCCCCAAAAACGTCCGCCGCCCTCTTGCATTTCCCCCTCCGCTGTGGTACACTTAGGCAGTAAGAATCCGTGATAAGTTCGATTGGTAGGCGAAAAATTTCGCATATCATTTCTGGGGTGTGAAATATGAAACAGATGGGGGCAGCCTCGCGCAAGAAACTGAATATCGCGCTTCTCATCCTGCTGCTGGTCGCTCTGGTGGTGCTGGCTGCGGTGTTGTTTGTGCGCGCCAAGCCGGACGCTGTGTCGCCGGACAACCGTATCGAGACGGCGAAATCGCTGTCCCTGACGTTGCCCCGCACGGCGCTTTCTGCTATTTTTGATGATGCTGCGTCACCGCAAACGGGTGGATATTCGGCAGTCCCGCTGACCGGCGACCTCTCTCTCCCCAACAGTCAGCTCACTATGGACGTCAACGAGCAGCTCTTGCCCGGCGACACCTGGACTGAAACTTTTGACGTAAACGCCCGCTTCCGCGGCACGGCTACCATCCGCTTCACCGCCGCGCTGAAAGATGATCCTGAACTGCCCCGTTCTGACCTTGATGTGCAGAAGGAGGACAAACCCGAAAAGCTTTCTTCTCAGCTGAGCATGACTGTGAAACAAGGTGATACTGTTATTTACAGCGGTGGTTTGGCTGGCTTAGCTGATGAAGTCGGAAAAGGTGTTACCACTTCTGTCCCCGGCTCCTCTCCTGCCAAGGTTCCCTACACCGTGATTCTCAAGCTGAACGAAGAAGCGGACAACCGTTACCAAGGTCGGAGATTCAGTCTGCTGCTGACATGGCAATTGGATGACACCGGTGGCGGCGGTGGCGGCGGTACGATCATCGTCAAGCCGCCCAAGACCGGCGACGATTTCTCGCCGTTCCTGATGGGCGGCGCGGCGCTGGTGTCCCTGTCATTGCTGGCGGTGCTGGTGCTCCGCCGCAGAAAGGGGGATCATCATGACTGATACCTCTGCCAAGCGCACCGACACCCGCCGCCGCTGGCTCAGCAGCGCTCTGCTGACCGTTCTGCTGGTGTTGGGGCTAATTGTCACAACCCTTGCTATCAGTACTAAGATCAGTGTCGAGCGCATCTTCCACACCGGCACAATTGATATCGAGATCGGCCCCGAAGATTCCAGAGAGGGTCATGCTGGTGAACCCGGCACAGCAGGTGATCCTATCTTTCCGGAAAATGCCCCCATCGGCAAGGAGGGCAGCAACCAGTTCGCTGAGCCGGGCATGAAGCTAAGCCGTAACTTTTACGTACACAATGTCGGCTCCGCTGCTGTCTACTACAAGCTATACGTAGACGAGGTGGAGGGTTCAGAACTTGCCGATGTTCTGAATGTGACCATCGCCTATAAAGGCAGTGATACTCCTCTGTTTTCCGGCAAGCTTTCCCAGTTAAAAGAAGGCGTAACCATCGAAAGATCACTACCTGCTGAACCTGCTGAAAACGCGCTCCAATGGTTCACCGTAACCATCCGCTTCCCCCAAGATACGGACAATGCCGTGCAAGGAAAGGCGCTGACTTTCCGTCTCTGCGCCGATGCCACTCAGTCTGCTCACAATGGTGAGGACGGCAAACCCCCCGTATTTGAAAATGAGTAATAACAGAGGAGCCACTCCATGAAAGAAACTCTCGGAAAGATCCTGCGTATCTTCACCACCGTGCTGATGGTGCTGTCCATCTGCATGATGATCTTCACCGTGATCTCCGTGTTGACCTTCAACCGTTCCGACCGGCAGATGTTCGGCTACCGCGCGTTCATCGTCCTGTCCGACTCCATGTCGGCCACCGACTTCAAGGCCGGCGATCTGGTGCTTACCCGCGACGTTGATCCCGCCACGCTCCAGCCCGGCGACATCATCGCCTTCACCAGCACCAACGACGAGAACTACGGCCAGACCGTCACCCATAAGATCCGCTCCCTGACCACCACCGCCGACGGCGAGCCGGGCTTCATCACCTACGGTACCACCACCGGCACCGACGACACCGCCGTTGTCACCTACATGGACGTGCTGGGCAAGTACGCCGGACATCTGGCCGGCGTGGGCAAGTTCTTCAACTTCCTCAAAACCACCCCCGGCTACATACTCTGCATCTTCGTCCCATTCGCCCTGCTGATCCTGTCCCAGTCTGTGGAGACGGTTCGCCTGTTCCGCCGCTATAAGGGCGAGCAGATGGCCGAGCTGCAGGCGGAGAAGGACAAGATCGCCGAGGAGCGCCGCCAGAGCGCCGAAATGCTGGCTGAGCTGCAGGCGCTGCGCGCCCAGCTGGGGCAGAACGCCCCCGAAGACGGCTCCGCCCCTGTACCGGACAGCGCCCCCGCCGCCCAGCCGGAAACACCGCAGACCGACACCACGGAAAGCGCGCCGGAGCCTGCCGAAACCAGGTAACGCAGCCCGGAAACGCTGCTCCGTGTCAGATCATAAGAAAGGAAGTACCGTTATGAAAATGTATCGTCCGCACAGGCTCTGCCCTCGGGACAGCAAGCCAAAGGAACCCAGCCTGTACCGCTCTCTGTGCGTCAGCATTCTCTGCATGTTTCTGAGTACAGTCATGCTGGTCGGGACGACGATGGCTTGGTTCAGCGACTCCCTGCAAACCGGCGTGTATACGATTTCCTCCGCGAATTTTACCGTGACTACGTTTTTCTGCCCTGATCTTGCAGGCGGAAGCGGTGCCAATAACTGGCAGCGCCTGAATCCCGACAATACCACTATGTTCGGCGGCGGTTCTCTTTCCAGCGGCAGCTACCAGACCGCTTACCTTAAAATAGTGAACGACAGCAATATTGACTTGAAATACACCCTCACCATCACCGATGAAACCACTTCAGGCCAAGTGAGTTCCACTTCCCCTCTGTCCCTTGCTTACAAAGTAGTTGATAGTGAAGCTGATTTGAAAACCGCTTTTACTTCTTCTGACAATGCTTCTGCTCAGAGTGGCGAGAATACTTCTACCGGCACCACGATTTCCTTTACTGTACCCAAGGCGACCAAAGAGGGCGAAGCTACCACCCCGACTATAAATTACGTGGCGCTCGAACTGTCCCTGAATGATACTCTGACTAATTCTACTGGCGGAGAGCAAATAGCTACACAATACAAGTTCGGTCTGCGCCTAGCTATCACGCAGACTGATCCCACGGCTCAGGCCGCCGAACCAGAATCCCCCGTCATCATGGATGTGAACATGGATATCATTGGCAGCACGCCTTCCACCCTGGATCCCACGGCATCTGATCCCGCCAACAGCAGTGGCGAAGTCACTCCGCAGCCCGCTGACGGAAACAATTCCGGCACCAACACCACCGAAACCCCGACTGGTTCCACCACCGAAACCGGAACTCCCTCCGGGGCTTCTGACACCGGCACCACCGGCACCACCGGCACCACCGGCACCACCGGCACCACCGGCACCACCGGCACC
>OGYE01002745.1_pt1 | contig 10537 bp, 7 predicted proteins | sample 1576471 | NCBI WGS metagenome assembly OGYE01 (sample SAMEA3541532, study PRJEB24748) | human gut metagenome | biome: human gut; feature: human-associated habitat; material: faeces | place: China | collected 2012 | reverse complement strand
GCCGTAAACAACAACGCTTACGGGAGCGACCCATAAGGCCAAAGACGCTCCAGCGTGGGAGAACGATTTCAATCCACGCTCCCTTACGGGAGCGACTTTTATCGTCAAAATCTCCGAGATACATCAAAACATTTCAATCCACGCTCCCTTACGGGAGCGACCTTATTTTTTTTACATTTTACCTGATAAAAGGCAAATTTCAATCCACGCTCCCTTACGGGAGCGACATAAAACAATTATGAAGATGCAGCTTAGCCTCATATTTCAATCCACGCTCCCTTACGGGAGCGACCACCAGCAACAGCACCAGCGGCAGAACCGAGAAAGATTTCAATCCACGCTCCCTTACGGGAGCGACAGATTGTAAAGTAAGCTGACCACTATATGCAGCAATTTCAATCCACGCTCCCTTACGGGAGCGACCGCATGTTACGTGATTTAAGATTTTTAAGACGTGATTTCAATCCACGCTCCCTTACGGGAGCGACTTCACGATCATATTTACCAGTGCGAAACATATCGATATTTCAATCCACGCTCCCTTACGGGAGCGACAATTTAACATCTAACAAGAAATGAGGATAGGAAGATTTCAATCCACGCTCCCTTACGGGAGCGACTTCCATTGCCCATTGATAGCGATGCTGGTAATTATATTTCAATCCACGCTCCCTTACGGGAGCGACAGCAGAGTTAGAAAGAGCGCCACCAATGATAGACATTTCAATCCACGCTCCCTTACGGGAGCGACAATACATTTCAAATTAAATTTAACATCTAACAAGATTTCAATCCACGCTCCCTTACGGGAGCGACCGTTTGGTATAGTATATACAAGCAGCAAAAGGCCATTTCAATCCACGCTCCCTTACGGGAGCGACGCTTACCTCACTTTCTATATAATATACCATGAGATATTTCAATCCACGCTCCCTTACGGGAGCGACATTACAACTTGCCTTGATTGTAGTATACCACATAATGAATTTCAATCCACGCTCCCTTACGGGAGCGACAGCATCAAAACAAAATACTTCTCCATTAATTTAAATCAAGCATTTATTGCGAACAAGCTCAATTCAAATCCGCAAAGATTTTATTTTGACGTGAGAAAACTTTTAGTTTCCCATTCTAGCTCAAGTTGCGAACCTAAGCTAAAATTTATGTTCCATATAACTTCGCACAGGATAAATCTAGACTATTTTTCCTCATGCCAATCAATATGCAAATAACGATTCTTTAATTCGTTATTTCCGTTATATAGTAAATTCTCAAAGAATTTCTCTAAATACACCGTAGTAGCATGAACTCCATTTTGTAAATCATTATAATTTGCTCTAACTAAAGCATTACGGAAATACCAAGAATACTTAGCAAAAGCTTCATTACCTATGGAATATCCTAAAGAATTTAAATACTTTATAATAAAAACAGCAGTTGAACGAGTATTGCCTTCGCAAAAGGGATGTATCTGCCATATATCACAAGTAAATTTTGCTATGTGCTTAACAATTTCACTCTTACTAAGATTTCTATAAGAAAATTTCTTTTCAGTATTAAAATCATAGTCAAGTGTCATAGGAATACTATCATAGGATGCATAAAAAACACTTTTGCCGTTCAAAACCCATTCATTTTTGCTAATATTATAGGTTCTGACCTCTCCGGCATGATCAAATACATTCGCAAAAAGATTTTTATGTATGGAAATCCAATAAGCAGGGGAAAAACTGAATGTTTTTTCTCCCAATATTGCAGTAATCCTACCTGCTACAATATCTGCTTCTTTCGTTCCTGCTTCAATCGCTTTTCTATCATTGCATTCCTCATAGTAACTACTGATTTTGGCATTAGCTTCACTAATAGTGATTTTGCCTTCAATATTTTCTTTAGCTGTCTCCAGTAAGTAATCAGAAGTAGAAAGGCCATCTACTGCTTGTAAACCAATTGCAGTCTGCCAGGCAACTGTTTTTTCTTCCAGCTTTGGTTCACCTAAACGAATATATTCATTTAAGTCTTGATACCAATCTTTCTGCATATTACATTCCTTCTTTAACTTCAGGAACAAGTCCATTCAATTCATCAACAACAATATCATAATCATCTGCAGACAGTGCCTCAGCAATCCCTTCCTTAAGCTTTACTTTAACGGAACGATGAACTTTAGCAGAAGAGTACTGACCTTCCTTGCAATTATGCTTCCACCAATACAACTTAGCAACTTCCATAGAACCATCCGGACGAGCTGAAGAAGCATCGTTTTCAAACAGAGTTAATAAACATTTTTTGACAACTTCAGCATCTTCGTCTGTAAAACCAGTTTTTGTTGCGAGCTGAACATTAATGGCGCCCTTAATTTCATACATACCAAACTTTATCATGTGCTTCATGCCCATTGTATCAGAAGATTTTCCTTCTTTACCATCTTTGTTTTCGCCATTAACGCTTTTGGTAATTTGATAAGAGCATATTTCAACAGGATCAATGCTTACTGCCTGATGAATCGAGATAGGTCCTCTTACTCCTACGGAAACACCTGCTGCTTCTTTATCTTTTTTATTATTAAATGCGAATACCTGTCCAAAGCTACGCACATCAAGCCAAGTTTCACATGTCCAATCAGCATACTCTTCCGGACTAACTTTGTCACCTTTCTTTGCTTTCTTATCGCTCTTATCTTCTGCTAAATGTTTTTCTTCAAGCTTTTTAGCAATAAGTGCCGATGCACGATCGCTCAAAGAAGTAAAGCCATCATCGCTGCGATCATTAGACTGTACAAAAATAGGATATCCCAAATCCTGCATACGATTACGGATTTTACGTTTAATACATTCAGCTGTAATTTCACCATAACTGCCGTAATCAATACGCGGACGATTACCATTCAGCGGATCACCATTGGGATTTGCCATTTTTACACTTACCAATAATACAAAGTCAATTTTGTTGCTTAATTCTGCCATTTTACTTATCCTCCTCTTGTTTGTCTTTTTTAGATGTATATAAATCATTGCGCTGATCATAATAACCCATCAAATAACAGGGTTCCAAACTTTTATTGCGGATTTTATCAGCTGTTTCACCTATTTTTCCCATAATTTCGCCAATAAGGCCCAAATAGAAGTTTTTTCTTGTGTCCGGCAAATATTTCAAATAAGGTCTTAAAGCACCATTAATATTCGCTGCACCACTTTCCGGCTTGGCACAATAAAAATTCCACAATTTATCAGCATGAGTTTCCCTGATGTCATTATCAGTATAGCCGTACCGGCTCTTCATTGCATCAATCTCTAGCTTTTCAAATACAGCTAATAATCTGCCATATAAATAATCACGATTCAACTTATTTTTATCAAGGCTCATATTCCATTCCTCCTTTTGGGCCTTATCATTATAATACTTTCTTATGACCGCACAAGCTACAGAAAGTATCTTTTCACGATTTTTCTTATTGTAACTTTTAGGCATTGAAGCCTTGGCAGTTAATGCCATTACTATATCATAAGGTATAGGCAGTTTTTCAATAAGACATTTAAACAGCCTCTGCATATGTTGTTTTAAAAGCTTATCGTCAACTTCAACTTTGCTATTATCATCATTGCCTCTCTGAACACCGAAAGCAAAACGCACTATATCATACAACAACGGTGATTGGATATTTTGATAATAATACCAATAACAGCTATTATACCAGCTATTAATTCTTTCAAAAAAATCAGATGCCTTTAATTCATTATAATATACCAATGATAATCGCCCGGTTGTTGCTGCATCAAAAGCTGCAATAATTACATCCTCTTCATTAGGTAAATCATTTTTAAATCCTGCCAAGGTATTATATAATTCCTTGCGATAATCCGAAGGAACAAAAATTGTTTTCTTTTTATCGCCAAATATACTCTTATTAAACTTTGGTACAGGTTTTCCTTTAGGATTCCAACACAAAAAAGTTCTATCAGATACACAAAAGCTAGTTTCGGAATTATTGGCCAACCACTGCAAAATTACAAACACTTTCTGAAAGGTTGAATATCCTACACTGCTTGCTTGTTCGGCATCAGTAAAGCGTCCGCGAAAAACAAAATTTGCAGTATCATTAGAAGAAATCAATTTAGCATTTGCCTGCATATTTACAATTCCTTTAGGAACCATAGGTGCAAGAATTTCTTGTTCACCAGAAATCATGCAAAGGTCCGTAATGAATTTCTCATTATTTTGCATCTGGGTATCATAATAAGAAGCCCATTTTTGGAACAGCTGTTTATCACGCCAACATTCTTCTACGTCTGTTCCCAAAACACGCCAACGCACCATGCATTGCAATGGTTCTACACCATTAATTTTTTTGTCAGCTATTTTGTTATTTTTATCCAATTCCAAAAGTTGTTCTCTTACTAAATCCTTGACAATCGTTCCACCATCAAGATACTTTTTTATAGCACTTAGTTTTATATCGCCATATTTTGATGATGCTTCCCAATTTGCTAACAAATTCATATATTCCTGATGCTTATTGTTTTCTGTTGGAATCAGATAATCTAATTTATCGCTTAATGGATGCGCTGCCGGATTCTTGCCGGAACGACTACCGGATTCTATTGTTACAGGAATAATAGTTGGCTGCTCAAAAGGCACATTAGGATCTTTGCTTTTTTTATCCAATGCTCTTGCACTTACAAATTCGCCATTTAGATTAATGCTTACTTCAATTTGTACATTTTTCAAAATATGCGAGATTGGTAACAAAGGCGATTTGCCGGCTTCAAGCACTCCTACTAACGACTTATGGTATTCATATGTCTCATAGGCTTTATTAAACAAACTCATCTATTGTTCCTCCTTTCTCACATTCAAACTCCTTTAACCCTTTAAAATTATTCTTCTTATCTTCAAAAATTTTCATTTTCATCGGATGAATTTTCTTAGTAGCAGTACACTCTTGGGGACGAATAAATTCAATAACACCCTTTTTCATAACTGGTCGCCAAAAACGAACAGTCATGCAGTCCTTAGTTTCAGGAGAATAAAATTCATCCGGATAAGTAATACCATGATACATAACACCAAAAGCCAATTCATTAACATCATCATAGGAGCCAGAACCTTCACCGAATTTACAAGGCTCTACATAAGCTTGACATTCTCTAGTGCCCAAGAATATATCTCGGCGGCCGCCTTTATTAATATATCTTTCTGCCATCTTCAAGTGTTTAATATAATTTCTGTCAAGTTCTAATTCTGGACGATTATAGTTCCAGTCGAAATGCGCCTGGACTTGATAGCGGCAATTTTTCAGGTATGTATAATATGCCAAATCATTTCCATTCCCAGTGTATTTAATCGGCCGGACACCTTTAACCTCTGTTTGAATCTGATTCATTACACGCACCTTATCAATATACCAAATAATGGTCGGCTTCCAATACACCGACATTAAAATACCTTTTAATGCTTCATATGTAGGCACCTGATAAGAACACTTCTCACCACCTACACGCATGATTGGATCACTAAAAAGTGCATAATTACCATAAACCTCAAATTCGACATTATTAGAATTCATATGACACCTCCATTGCTTAATAAAAAACTCCTTCGCCACCTATGGCATCTAAATTCAAGCCAAGCTTATCATCATAGTAAGCAGAATCATTCAAGATATAGATGCCAAAATAATCATTATATATCACTGCTGCATCTTTATTTCCTTCTTTTAATTTTTCTATTTGATATTGGTAGCATGTAACAGTATATCCAGTTGCTTGCTTTATAACTTCCTCAGCATACACAAAATTATACATAGCTTTCTCAGAATTCAGCTCACTAATAACATCTTGCCCCTTCCCATAAGGCACTATCATTTCAACGGTATTATTATCAAAAACATTAAAATACTTTCCTGCCGTCTTTAACTGTTGCGCCAAAAAGTAACCATCTGCAACATCATGTTGATTTAACAATCCGTATAAAGACTTATGTAAATTAGGTACTAAAAAATCTTGCTCACCCTTATCCATCTTAGAGTACAGCTTTCTATAATAAAAGGAAATAGCTACATCGGAGTTCAAGCTAGTATAATGTTTTTTTATTTTAACTTCCTGTAATAAACTTTCAGTTGCTCTTTTGGCAGTTTTAATCTCTTTAAGCCGATGAAGTTTCTCTCCCAATAAATTTACAATGTAAACCGACTCTAATTTATTTTCGCCATTTCTATTGCATCTTCCTGCTGCCTGAACAACACTATCCATTCCAGCCTGTAATCTAATAACACAGTTAAAAGAAATATCCACACCAGCCTCAATTACTTGAGTTGCAACGCAAACTATTTGTTTAGGATCTGGCAAACTCAAATCTATTTTCATTGACTCTACTATCATTTTTCTATGCTTTGTACACATTGAGGCAGATAAATGATACATTGGAACGGTATTGTTTACTTCAGCCTGTAAATTCTCAAATAATTCTTTTGCCTCTCGTTTTGTATTGCATACAACTAGAAGGCTTTTTTTGCTCCTTATTATTTCTAAAGCAAAATCAGATAACTCTTCCATGCTCATAGAACCCTTGTCAACTAATTCCACACGTTCAAAAACCTTTAAAGTTTCTGAGGGCAACGTAATCAAATCACTAACCTCGCTTAATAATTTATGCTCAGCATTTTCAAAGGACGGTTGGGTAGCGGAACACAAAATAACAGTTGCGTGACATTTTTTCACAAGAAAGTTAATAGTTAAATTAAACAGCGTAAGCATTTTGTTTGGCAAAGACTGCACCTCATCAAAAACAATTACACTATTACACAGAGATGCAAAACGTCTGACTGAACTGGTTTTTCCTAAAAACATGGTGTTTAGAAGTTGCACCAATGTTGTTATAATTATAGGATTATCCCATGACTGCATAAGCAGCTCTCTCTTATTTAATTCTTCGACATCACTGTTTTCATCATCAATAACATTAGAATGATGCTCTAAAATAATACCATCATCCTGTACTGCTTTTCTTATTTCTTGAGCATTTTGTTCAATAATGGACAGTAAAGGCATGATAAAAAACAATCTTTTTTTATGATATTTTTTTGCGTGTTCCAAGGCATACCGCAATGAACTTAACGTTTTGCCTCCACCAGTCGGAACATTTAACCTGTATACTCCTTCAGTTTTTTGCGCGGCAACAGCACATGCAGCAGAAATCTCCTTGCGTGCTAAATCTATATCCCGTTCTGTCTTAAAATTTTCAACATAAGAATTAAAATTCTCTAAAGCCTTGCTCCAATCCAAGCTTACCTGCTTAGTTACCTCATTTTTTTCAAATTCCATAGTATCTTTTCTATCAGCATCTATAACTGCCGATGTCAGTAAACGACACACCAATGAATAATAAAATGGAATTTCATGTTCTTCATCATGCTCTGTTCTATCTATACTAACTATTATATCGGCAAGATTTTTTATTTCATCTGTTGCCTCCAAAAGCAATTTTTCAATTTCATCCTCACTGGCACATTCATTATAGAAGTTTTCTATAGCCTCCTCAGAATTAATGTTTTCTTTTTCTAATCTGTAAGCAAAGGCACTTTCATCCTTATCTTTTATGCAGTCAAATAAGCCGTGATGTGCTCCGATTGCATAAGCTATCAATTCAACAGTTAAATCTTGGAGGTCATTTGTACCAACATGTTTAGCATGTTTCGCTAAAATCAGCTTTACCCCTGCAAAAGTATGATTAACAGAACCACGCTTAACTTCTTTTTCATTGATAACTGCATCTTCAATATACTGCACAAATCTTAGTGTATGTTTACCAACATCATGTAATAAACCTGCAAGATAAGCAGTCTTTTCTAAGCCTACTGCCTTTAATGCTTCACTAGCATATTTTGCCGTATTACGGCAATGCTCCGCGACAGATTGAAATGAATAAGTTACTTTACCATCACAAGATATTTCTTTTCTTATATGTGCCGGATACATACTGAACACCTCACTTTTTCTCTTTCAATTATATTTTAACGTTATAGCGCCTTACTGTCAAGCATTATTATTTTAATCCAATCAGCAATTTTCCCTGTATTCTCTTGTCTTCTAAAGATTGTTGTTGTACAATGAAAGAGTCATATACTTTTGGTATATGTGGATTGAAAAAATTATATTTTTACGTATGTAAATAGAGATACTAAAATGTATCTCTATTTTACATTTCTGCTAATGTATCTTTAGTGTATCACACTACAAAGACAGTTTTTGTCTATATCAAAGAACTCACTTGCTACCTTGAATAAAAAATTTAGGAATTTGCAAAAAAGTCCAGTCTATTAATTTTTTAAAATTACAGACTGAACTTTTCTAATTCCACAAGGAATAGCTATATTGTATATTCTTTTATTATAAAATTCTCTACCTCACGCGTATACGCCTGCCGGCGCCGTTCGCCAGAAAAATCTCGCCCAAGGTCAGCTTGCCATCCACAATCTTAAAGACATCGCTTTCAAACGTACCCACCTTGGTTTCAATCTCCACATTACTGAAAGCCAGCTCACCGCTCTGGTCGCTGAAGCTGCCGCGCAGGCTCAAAAACGGCACCAGCATATATGTTCCCTTGCCCGTGGAAAAGCTGCCGTATACCAAATTATTGCCCTTAGGCCCCTCATTGCGGAACTTTATCTTCAAATCAACGCTCGTATTTATCTTGCTGCTTTTGGCAGCCAGCGAAGCCATCAGGTTCTTGCCGTCAACATCAATTTTGTAATAGCGATTATCAAAATGATACAAGCCTATCGCATCAAAGGTACCGCCGAAAATGCTGCCCGTCACATCCTGAAAGGTTATCAGCGCATTTTCATAATGGTAGGTACCGTTGATATTCGTAAAATACAAATCGTTCAGATGCAGCTCCTTCAGCGCCAGCGCACCATCAATCACAGGTTTTTTCAGGCTGCCTGTCATCTGCCCTGTTACCGTCATCGCATCCTTAACATTTTTCATGCCCAGCGAATCCGGAATAACATCATACAGGCAGATATTGATATTCGTCTTCTGCTCCCCCTTCAGGTCGCAGGTGCCGTCAATATTCAGTCCCTTGCCTGCAATGCTGCCGCCATAGCGTCCCGCAGCCAAGTGCAGCTCCAGCCTTTGATGCTCATGTATCTGCACCGTGCCGTCCACATCATTCAAAATAAAATGACGCTTTTTATATTCCGCCGACAGCACCGTATCATGCAAAATCAGCTTAATATTCGGCAGCCTGCCCTTAATCTGCAGATGACGCTTTTCCATAGGCACCTCGTCCAGCAGGATACTTTCCTCTGCCGTCTTTTTATTCTGCAGGATATCCAGGCGCATTTTATCATCAAAGCCCAAATGAATATAAGCACCGCTCAGCTCAACCTCCTGCACCGTGTCGATGCCGGCTATACGCAGGATGATGTCCTTCGGCTTGATTTTGATGCGTCCCTCCGGTACATCCACCAGACGTTCATGCTCCGGCGAATCCCAGGTCAGGTTTTTAAAATACACGTTGCCCCAGATATCGGCACGCAGCTCCTCGGCCGTCACGCTTCCTGCCAGCACCTGTTGCTTAGCCATATAATAGTTAAAAAGCTCCGCCGCATGACGGCTGGCACGCTGCGCCAAAAAGAAATAAACAGCGCCGCCCACCGCCAACAGGCAGACTGCCAGCATTGCCAAATGAGTTTTAGATAATCTGCGTATTGCCTGCAACATATAATCACCACTTTCGCTTATAAAACTTCCTAAGCTCAGTATAGCACCACGCCGAAACGCCCGCAACTAATAGCAAAGGCACAGCAGACCTGTCACCAGCATCTGCTATGCCCTTTGATATACGCATATTAAATTGTTACTTCAGGCAGTAGGTTCCATCGGCAGCCTCTGCAACAGCGGCGGTAAAAAATGCCTGCGCCAGCTTTGCCAGATACGCCGTATCCTTAACGCCTGCCATCTCGTAGGCGGAATGCATCGCCAGCTGCGCCAGGCCGATATCCACCGATTTGATTGCTACCTGAGCGGTAGAGATATTGCCTAACGTCGAACCGCCTGCCATATCCGAACGGTTATAGAAAAGCTGCAGCGGCACGTTCGCCTTTTTAGCCAGCAGCTGCACCAACGCGCCGGATACCGCATCCGTAGTATATTTTTGATTAGCGCTGTATTTGACAACCACGCCCTCATTGGGATAGGTCTTGTTCGTCAGGTCGTTCTTATCCGTATGATTAGGATGCACCGCATGCGCATTGTCCGCCGAAAGCATCAGGCTATTGGCAAGGGATACAAGATAGTCCTCCTCGTCCCTGCCCAGTGCCATGTTGATGCGCTGCAGCGCATCCTTTAAGAAGGTCGCCGCCGCGCCCTGCTTTGTCCCGCTGCCAACCTCTTCGTTATCCAGCATGCAGAATACCGGCACACTCTCGCCTGCTTCTGCCGCCAAAAAGCCCTGCAATCCGGCAAACACGCACTGCAGGTCATCCAGTCTGCCGCCGGCAACATATTCCTGCTCCAATCCGACAGATCGGAAGAGC
>OGYE01002743.1_pt1 | contig 10541 bp, 6 predicted proteins | sample 1576471 | NCBI WGS metagenome assembly OGYE01 (sample SAMEA3541532, study PRJEB24748) | human gut metagenome | biome: human gut; feature: human-associated habitat; material: faeces | place: China | collected 2012 | reverse complement strand
CCGAAACGCTGCCGTAGGTCGTGTTAGTCGGGCGGTGGTCATCGTCATACGAGTAAGCGTAAGTATCCGTCCGCAGCGCGCCGTTGTTGTTTACACGGGTAGTTATCGCCGTGACGTTCTGGTCGGCGTCGTACGTCCACGCGATATCCGAGATGAGGTTCGTCCCGTCCGTCACGACGATGCGCGTCAGGCGGTCCATAGCGTCATAACCGTAGTATTCGGCAGTGAGAAGGGACTCTCCGGTTATCGCGCCGTTCTCCAGCGTGAGTGACTTCTTCTCTATCTTACTTATCTGCCCGCGGGAGTCGTAGGTATAGGCGTATCCCGTGCCGGTGTTATCGGAGAGGTTCGTGTACCGCCGGAGCAGATCGTCCGTCTGGGCGTCGTAGTCATACTTCCACCAGAGGCCGTTGCCGTAAAGCTGCTGCGCCAGCGTCCATGCGCCGGAATTGTAGTCGTTCGAGACCAGCGTCCATGTGTCGCCTATCTTTACCGCCGTCGAAAGGCCCGCCACACCATACGAGAAATTGTAGGTTGTCGCTCCGTCGCCGCCGCTGTGCGAGAGCGACGTGAGATAATCGTCCGCATACACGCTCGAGACGCTGCTGCCGTCCGCGCCGGTAACGCCCGTCTGCCGCCGCATCGAGTCGTAGCTGTAGCTCGTTACGGCGTTCTTCGCGTCCGTCACTGCCGTTACGAGGGAACGGTCCGTGTCATTCGAGTAAGTGACCGTATTCCGGTCGCCGCCGGTGGTGCTCGCGAGCATGTTGCCGTCCGCGGTGTAGGTGCTGTCCGAACGGATCGCCGCGCCCGTGTCGTTCTGCGGCCGGATCGTCACGCTCGTGCTGTTGCCGTAGGCGTCGTACCCGTAGTCCGTCTGGAAGCCGGTGGCCGTAATCGAGCGTGTCAGCTGGTGGTTATCGTTATAGGTATACGAGTACTGCCCGCCGCCCGGCATCGTGATGCTGGCAACGTCGCTCGTACCCTCGACGTAGGTATACGTTGTCGTCGTGCCGTCCGGATTCTTTACGGACGTGAGATTGCCGTCATCGTCGTAGGTATACACATAGTCGAACGGTTCGCGGAAGAGCTGCGCGCCGTCGAACCACGCTTCGTTCCCGTTGTTCTCATAGACGAACGCATATTCCACGCTCGTATAGTCGCCGGTGGCGGTGAGCTTGCCGGAGAGGAACTGCCAGTAATGCACGTCCTCGTTCACGGGGACGTAGCTCGTTCCGGCGGCGGTCGTGCCGTTATAGAGCGTTACCGCAATGCCCGCCCGGCGCGGGTAGTCCGTCCGGGTCTCCATGGACGCGCTGTCCAGAGGAACGGTCGCCGCCTTCGCCCAGCCGCCGAACGTGAAGATATCCCCCGCCGTCCCGGAAACGGACACCGTCTGCGTATACCGCTTCGAGACCATCCCCTTGCCCGTCAGGTGCAGCGCGTTCGTATCCAGTCCGCCGCGGGTCTCCCCTGCGGCGTTTTCCACGTTCACCGCTCCGTCTGTGCCTGTTGTTGCCGTGCCGGTCCATGTGCCGGAGATGTCTGCGGAGATGTCGCCGTTCGAGAGGAGGTTAACATGATCGACGAGGGAGATCGTTTCCGCCGTGTCCCCGATCTGCACCGTTACGGACGTGGTGTCCCCCGTCCGGTACGCGCTCTGGAGGCGGGAGCTCGAAAGCAGCTGGTTGGCGCGGTTCGAGGCGCTCTCGTCCTGCGCGTACCGCCCATACAGCGCCTGTCCCGCGCTGTTGTACACCGCCGTCGTGTTGCCGAAGTTGTTAAACTGGTAGATGACGTACCGCCCGAGGTTGTCCGTCACCTTCGTCGTGTTGTCGCCGTAGGCGAATGTCAGGGATGTTACGGAAGTATTGCGCGAGTTGTACGAAAGCGCCGTCGTCCGCGCGGGGCTGGCGGACGAGCACGAGACGGAGAGCGTATCGCGGCTGCCGTCCGCGTTCTCGATGTCTGAGGCGGAGGTCATGATGTGCGCGCCGTCCCAAGCGTACGTTACGCTCTCCCCGTCATGATAGGTAACGGAGGCGAGGTCGCCCGCCGCGGTATACGCATACGTCACCGTCTCGATGGTGTCCGAACCTGCGCCGGTATAGGTGAGCTGCGTGAGGCGGCCGTCCGTATAGGCAAAGACATAGTGCCGCCCCGCGCCGTCCGTGAGGGCCGTAACGCGGCTGCCGTCCGACGTGATGCTTATGGCGTTCCCGTAGGCGTCCTTTACGGCGGCGAGCTGTCCCGCGGACGAGAACTCCATGGTGTTGCTCTTCTTGTCCGTGATGGTGTATCCGCTGTCGGAGACCGTCAGGGTATACCCGTACCCCAGCTCGTCCTTCCATACGCCGTTCGCGGAGACAAAGTACTTCTCCGTGCCGTCCCCGTCCGTCCAGCGGTAATAGCTCGTGCCGGAGACGGTGCATGCCTCGATGCTCTGCGCGTAGTTGCTGCGCCAGCCGTAGCCGTATCCAATATCATTTGCTCTGGCGGCGAGACTGTAGCAGAAGCCCGGCGCGGCGCTCATCCGGCTGCCGCCGTAGCTCATGTCCGTGCGGCTGAGAAGGTAGTTGCCCGAGAAGTCCTGCACATACGCCGTGCCCGCACGGCCGAGGCTCTGGGATGTGTAATCCCAGCACTCTTCGAGGCCGCTCGTGTTGATGTAGAAGATCTCCAGCTTGGGATAGCGGTTGTTGCCGCTGTTTTCCTTCGCGTAGTAGTAATACCAGCAGTAGGTGCTCTCGTCCATGGACTTTATCATAAGTCCGTTGTTGAGCTCTCCGGCGTACCACCCGCGCGCCGCGCGGGTGATGTCGAAGATGTTATAGCCCATGCGCCGGTTGTTGTTGAGCTTGAAGTCGAGCGCCGTCTCGTCGCAGGCGGGCTGGCCGTTCCAGTAGATTCCGTTATAATCGACCCACTCCGGAGCCGTGACCTGATATATACTGCTTTCGACCGTACCGGAGACCTTGGAGCTGAACTCGCAGTAATAGTGCAGTTTGGCGCTCACGATGACGTCCGAGCTGCCGATGGAGGGAAGGTCGTTGATGCGGATGTACGCACGGCAAACGCCGCTCGTTCCGGCGTTCCCCACGATGAGATTGATCGTGGAGGGGTAGGCGCGTTATCCTTGACATAGCAGTCCTCGAAGCTGGAGGTGCTGAGCATGGTATAGATCGTGGGGTCGAGCGTAACGGGCCAGCTGCGCGCAGAGTCGGAAAGCCAGTCATGGTCCGGGCGGCAGACCATGGCATATTCGCCGGTGTTGAGCGTATACAGCTCGACCGCGACATTGCCGATGAGCCCGTCCGCGTCGTAGAGGTACGAAGGCGGGATATAGAAGATGATCTCGCCGTTCTCGTCCGTGAAATCGATGCTGCCGTCCTCGTGGAGCTTGGGCGTGAGTCCCGGCGCCGCGATGGTGGAGGAGTAGACCTCCGACGTGGAAGCGAGGCTTTGGAGGATATAGCTTTCTTTGAGAGAGTTGCTCTGGAGGTCGTAACGGATGTCCGCGCCGCCGTATACGCCCGCATAGGTGACGCTGCTTTCGGTATGCACGGCGGTCATGCGAGCATTCGCGCCCACGGGCGTTTCCGGCGCGGACGACACCGCGGACGACGACGACGCGCCGTCCGGACGGAAGTACAGGGTATATCCGCGGTGCGTCACGGCGATGCGGTTCGTATCCGTGAGCGACGTGGGGAACGTCACGGAGAGCGCTCCCGCGGCGTTGCGCAGCGCCGGTTCGGTGATATCCAGCGTTTCGCTGTAGTCCAGCGCTGCGTCCGCGGAAGCCGTTCCGGCAGCGTCCGTAATGCCGCCGCCCTGCTCCTCGCTCACGACCGCGCCGGTCGGCACGCCCGCGTGCGCGGCCACGGTATACGAGGCCGTGGTCTCGTTCAGGCGGTTGTCGATGTCCTGCCACGCGCCGTTCTCCTCGTAGTGCACGGCGCTGGGGTACACGACCGCCATTTTGGCCCCGTTTTCCAACGTATACTGTTTCGTGAACTCCTCGCGCAGGGAGGTATCTTCCCCGAGCACAGCGATCTCATCCGCCGCCACCGCGTCCGACATATCCACCGGCTGGAAGCTTTCGTTCGTATAGGAGGCATCCCCATCCGCCGCCAATGCCGTTACCGGCAAAAGCTGGAACAGGAAAACCACCGAAAGAAACAGGCACAGGGCTTTTTTCAGACGAGACACGGTTTGTCCCCCTTGATACAAAAATGACACAATGTCGCAGATCGATAAAATTGCATAATTTCATCAGGTTTACGGACTTCGTGTCTGGGAAAATTATATATGTTCAGATTTGCTTTTGCAAGTAAAATGTTTATCATCGGGGGCTCCGGTCAAAAAGGGGAATACCCTCTTACGATCTTATCATAACGCCAAAAGCGGAACGACGTAACGCCGTTCCGCTTTTGCCGTCCGATTCGCAGCCGGGAGAGAGAACGGCTGCGGGCTGGAGGATCGCCCGAAAGGGGAGAAATGAGAGGGAAAGAAATAATTGGAGGGATTCATCTGTCTTGCTTCGTCCGACTATCTGTATATTACCGGAAATCCCCCGAAGTTTCCTAAACAGACTGTGTTATTTCTGAAAACAAAATGTGAACGACTCGGAGGGCGTGTATAAATTCTTTTCGTACCGGTAAAAATACCCTCGAATCCCAAATTGAGGAGGTTAACCATGGAGGAAAAGAAAGGCTTCAGCAAAAAGCTGAATGCGTTCTTTGCCGGGAAGGGCTTCTACATAGTCCTTCTTCTGTGCGCCGTACTGGTCGGGGCTTCGTTCTGGCTGGTTGGGCGCGGAAGCGGGGCTGATGTAGAGCGCGATCCGGTCAAGGAAACGAACATCACGGCTTCGGCGCAGGAAACCGCGCCGCCGCAGGGCAGCATCCCCGTTATGAACACGGAGGAGGACGAGCGTCTCCCGCTCGGCACGGGCGTCCTGCCCGCCGCGGAGGGCGAGGAGATGCCGGAGGCGCAGGCCCCCGCCGTGCAGGAGGAGATGCCGGACGTTCCGGTCTCGGTGAACGAGAGCGCTCCGCAGTTCATCCGTCCGGTAAACGGCGTGCTGCTTCGCGGCTTCAGCGCGGAGGCGCTCTCCTATGACCGCACGATGGCCGACTGGCGCGTCCATCGCGGCTGGGACATCGCATGTTCCGCGGGCGAGCCGGTGCTTGCCGTATCCGGCGGCACGGTGACGGCGGTGTATGAGGACGATCTTCTCGGCACCGTTGTGGAGATCGACCACGGGAACGATGTCGTGAGCGTGTACGCCAATCTCGACGTCTCCCCCGCCGTCGGCGTCGGGCAGACGGTTTCCTGCGGCGACACGGTCGGCGCCGTCGGCACAACGGCGCTTGCCGAATCCGGCGAGGAGGCGCATCTCCACTTTGCCATGCGGCGCGGCGGCAGCACCGTTGATCCCGCCGAATATGTGCCGGAGACCTGAGGTGGAACTTTTTTCGGGCGGCTGCGTCTTAGTATGAGACGCAGCCGTTTACTTTTTTCCGCCGATTGACGAGCGGCGGCAAAACGGCTATACTTATGATTTGATATATTGCTGTACCGGGAGGACGCCATGCATCCGATCACAAAGAAACAGAAAATACAGTACATACTCGCCGCCGCGGGCTTTGTCCTGCTGGCGCTGGCGCTGCTGTTTCTGCTTTTGCAGGGTCCGTCCAGCGGGAAATCCGACGCGGACGCGGCACCGACGCCAGAAGTGACCGCCGCCCCCAGTGCCTCCGCCGGTCTCACCATCGCCGGAGTGGATGTCGATCCCGCGGCGGACAGCTTTGAGCTTGCCGGAAAGACGCTCTCTGCCGGGGACTGCGCCTCCATTGCCTCGCTCGGGAATCTCACGACGCTCTCGCTGACGAACTGCAATATTTCGGACGTGCATTTTCTTGCAGGACTTACGCAGCTGCGCACACTCATTCTCTCCGATAACGTCATGGCGGACGCTTCGCCGCTCGCCTCGCTCTCGCAGCTTCGCACGCTGTATCTCGACCGAAATCCGGTCGCCGACCTTTCCGTCCTCTCGCCGCTCTCTGCGCTCACGACGCTCTCCATTCAGGGCGTGGAGATCGCGGACTATGTGCTCGAAGACCTGCAAAAAGCGCTGCCCGGCTGCCGCATATTCAGCGACAGCGTCGTGAAGGGCTCGCGTCCGGTGTCTCTCGGCGGGCTGGACTTCACCGAATCGGTCGAATCGCTCGACCTTTCGGGCCGCGGCATCACGGACATTTCCGCGCTCTCCGGCTGCTCGGAGCTGCGCGAGCTCAATCTCTCGAACAACCCGATTGCCGATATCTCCACGCTCGCCCTGCTGCCGAAGCTCACCTCGCTCGATCTGAGCGCCACGGGACGGAGCGATCTCGATAACGAGCTTCTCTCGTCGCTGCGCTCGCTCTCGTACCTGAAGCTTGAAAACAACGACGGCGTCACCGCTGAGGGCATTGACGCGCTGCAATCGGCGCTGCCGAGCTGCCAGATCGTCCATGAGCCGAAGTACTATACCGTCGTTTTCGGCGACCAGTCCTTCTCGTCGGACGCCTCCGATGTGACGGTGGACGCGCTGGGACTCACAACGCTCTCCGGCATCGAGAAATTCCACCAGCTGCGGCGGCTGAGCGCCTACGGCAACACGCTCACCGACCTTGCGCCGCTCGCGGAGCTGTTCTCCGTGGAGGAGCTGCAATTGGGCTATAACAACCTCTGCGATCTCTCCGCTCTCACCGGCCACACGGCGCTGCGGCGACTCATTCTCGACCACAACGCCCTGCGCGACATCACCGCGCTCTCCGGCTGCACCGCGCTTGAGGAGCTTGATCTCAGCTATAACGACCTGAACTCCCTTGCAGCGCTCCGCTCGCTCACGCAGCTTCGCACGCTGAACATCACCGGAAATCCGGCTCTCACCGCCGATATGGTGCGCTCGCTGCAGGAGGCTCTCCCCGCCTGCCAGATCATCACGGACATCGACCTCTCCATGCCGGAGCCGACGCCCGAACCTCCCGCGGAAACACCGCAGCCCTGACTGCATCGGTTTAAAAAGCACAAAAACCGCCCATACTATGTGTATAACCTACATAGAAGGGCGGTTCTTTTTATGCATAAAAACGACAGGCTGCGGCCATGGGAAACAGCGCTGCTTGCGGCGGTGTGCGTAACGCTGCTCACCGGCGTGTGGGCACAGGGGCGGCAGAGCGCGCTTGCGGACAAGGTCGTGCGGCTGCACGTGATCGCCGCGTCCGACAGCGCGGAGGATCAGCGCGTGAAGCTTGAGGTGCGGGATGCGCTGCTCGCGTATCTTACACCGCGGCTGGAAGCCGTGTCCGGCGCGCAGGATGCCGCAGCGATGATCGCCGCGGCGTCGGGGGAGCTTCAGCGTATCGCGGAGACCGCAAGCGGCGGCAGCGCCCGCGTGGAGCTCGGGCGTGAAACGTACCCCACGCGGGAATACGAAACCTTCTCGCTCCCGGCGGGCGTGTATACGTCGCTTCGTATAACGCTCGGCGCGGGCAGCGGGCGAAACTGGTGGTGCGTGGTGTATCCTCCGCTCTGTACATCGGGCGTGGAGACCGTGCAGGAGGCCGCGGCGCTCTCGGACGATGACGTAAAGCTCATCACCGAAGACGGCGAGGGCTACATTCTCCGCTTCCGTCTGCTCGAATGGTGGGGCTCGCTCACCGGCAAGTGATCTCGGAATACCATTTCGGCACAAGCGTCCGGAAGAAATCGCAGTCGCGGATGATGCGCGCAGCGCGCAGCGGCGAGCCGCAGCCTTTTCAACCGAGAGCCCAACGAAGTGGGTCTCATTTGAGAGCGTGTCAAAACCTCTTTTTGACGCGCGCAAAAGGCACTCTCTTACGAGAGTGCCTTTTCGCATAATCAATACTGGTAATGGTGCGCATCCTGCAAGACCATTTCCTTCACCTTCATGAGGCGTACCTTCGTGGAGTTTTCGTTCTCCTCGAGCTTCATGGAGATGTATTTGATGTTCTTCTGCAGATCGGGGATCATGACGTACTCGAGCGCGTTCACGCGGCGGCGCGTCTTTTCGATCTCCTGCGCGAGAAGCTGCATCGTTTTTTCTACCTGCGCCAGCTCCAGCATGTCCTCAAACACGCCCGAGAGAGCGGTCATGGCGTCGTCCAGCTCGCCGGAGGTCTGCGCGAGACCGTAGGGGAAGATGTCCCCTTCCTCGGCGGTTTTGGTCTGGAAATCGTAGACCGGGACATTGACGCTCATAATGTTCTTGAAGCTCACATCGAGCGCCACGCTCTGCCGCGGATAGAGCAGCGCCTGCTCGAGCATTTCCGGCGACATGACCGCGCTCGCCACGCTCAGCGCGCCGAACGCTTCGGTCAGTCCCTGCTCGACCTTCGTGCGCAGCTCCTTATTGCGGCGGACAACGTCCATAAACTGACGCATCAGCTCATCGCGCTTGTCCTTGAGCAGCTTATGGCCACGGGAGGCGGTTTTCAGTCGGCCCTTCATCTGGTTGAGCACCATTCGGGTCGGTGTTATGGTTGCCATGGGATCACCTCTTCCTTTCCGCGAAGCGCATTACTGCTGCTTCTTGGGAAGATACTTCGCAATGAACTCCGGCTTGATGCGCTTGAGCTCGCGCTCGGGCAGGATGGAGAGCAGCTCCCAGCCGATGGTGAGCGTCTCTTCAATGGAGCGGTTGGTCTCATTGCCCTGGGAAACATAGCGCTTTTCAAACTCTTCGGCGAACTTCGCGTAGAGCTTGTCGTCGTCGCTCAGCGCCGCCTCGCCCAGGATCGTCATAAGCTCCTTGGCTTCCTTGCCGCGGGCGTAGGCCGCGAACAGCTGGTTCATCGTACCGGCGTGGTCGGCGCGGGTCTTGCCCTCGCCGATGCCCTTATCCTTGAGTCGGGAGAGGCTCGGCAGCACGTCCACCGGGGGAACGACGCCCTTGCGGTACAGATCGCGGCTGAGGATGATCTGGCCCTCGGTGATATAGCCGGTAAGGTCGGGGATCGGGTGGGTCTTGTCGTCTTCCGGCATGGTCAGGATGGGGATCATCGTGATCGAGCCGGCGCGGCCCACACGGCGGCCGGCGCGCTCGTACATCGTCGCAAGGTCGGTGTACAGGTAGCCGGGATAACCGCGGCGGCCGGGGACTTCCTTCTTTGCGGCGGAGATCTCGCGCAGCGCTTCGGCGTAGTTCGTGATATCCGTGAGGATGACGAGGACGTGCATGTCCTTCTCAAACGCCAGATACTCCGCGGCGGTCAGCGCCATACGCGGCGTGGCGATACGCTCAACGGCGGGGTCGTTCGCAAGGTTGGAGAACACGACCGTGCGGTCGATGGCGCCGGTGCGGCGGAACTCCTGAATGAAGTATTCGGATTCCTCGAACGTGATGCCGATGGCGGCGAACACGACAGCGAAGTTCTCACCGTCGCCGAGCACCTTCGCCTGACGCGCGATCTGCGCGGCGAGCGCCGCGTGGGGCAGTCCGGAGCAGGAGAAGATGGGCAGCTTCTGGCCGCGGACGAGGGTGTTCAATCCGTCAATGGTGGAAACGCCGGTCTGGATGAACTCCGCGGGGTAGGCGCGCGCGGCGGGGTTCATCGGGAGACCGTTAATGTCGCGGTGCTCCTCGGCGATGATGGCCGGGCCTCCGTCGATCGGCTCGCCCATGCCGTTGAAGACACGGCCGAGCATATCCTCGCTCACGCCAAGCTCGAGCGGATGGCCGAGGAAGCGAACCTTGCTCTCGGCAAGGTTGATGCCCTGCGCCGACTCGAAAAGCTGCACGACCGCGCGGTCGCCCTCAACTTCGAGCACCTTGCAGCGCCGGACACTGCCGTTCGGCAGCTCGATCTCCGCCAGCTCGTCGTAGGTGACGCCATCGACGTGCTCCACGATCATCAGAGGGCTGGCGATCTCCTTAATTGTCTTATATTCGCGGATCACTGCTCCTCACCTCCCCGGACAACTTCGTCGATCTCGGACTGCATCTCGTCGAGAATGCCGTCGTAAACCTTCTCATATTCTTCCTGCGGTGCCATTTTCGCGCGGCCGATGGCCTCGCGCGCGCCGATGTTGAAGAGACCGTTGAGCTCAGCGCCCTTGCCGAGCGCGGCGCGGCACTTCGCGTCGTACTGCAGCACGAGATCAAGCAGGCGGTACTGCTTGCCGTAAGAGGAATAGGCGTCCTCGGTGATGAAGGCGTTCTGCTGCAGGAAGTCCTCGCGGATCATACGCGCGGTCTCCATCGTCATGCGGTCGGCGGGGCTGAGCGCGTCCTGACCGACGAGACGGACGATCTCCTGAAGCTCTGCCTCTTCCTGCAGAATGCTCATGGCCTTCGTGCGGTTGGCCATATACGTCGCGCCGAATTCCTTGTCGTAGAACTCGCGCAGCGAGTCGGTGTACAGCGAGTACGACGTCAGCCAGTTGATCGCCGGGAAGTGGCGGGCGTAGGCCAGAGAGCTGTCAAGCGCCCAGAACACCTTGACGATACGCATCGTCGCCTGCGAGACCGGCTC
>OGYE01002738.1_pt1 | contig 10558 bp, 7 predicted proteins | sample 1576471 | NCBI WGS metagenome assembly OGYE01 (sample SAMEA3541532, study PRJEB24748) | human gut metagenome | biome: human gut; feature: human-associated habitat; material: faeces | place: China | collected 2012 | reverse complement strand
GCTTAAAATAGATGCAAGGTCAAACCGGAATCCATCCACCCTGTAATTGATGACCCAGTATCTCAGACAGTCAATGATAAATTTACGCACGATCGGATGGTTACAGTTCATGACATTTCCACATCCACTAAAGTTGTAGTAATATCCATCCGGTGTCAGCATATAGTAGATATTATTGTCAATTCCTTTGAAGGAAAAACAGCACTGATTTCTCGTGCATCAAAAATCTTCAGATAAACTTCCTTGCCGTAATTGTTGGTATCGGCAGGGTTGTCGCGTTTGATGCATACTTGTCCGCCATTGATAAACATATTCATGGCGTATGGGCTGTCGCACAGATTTACCTGATCGAGGATTTGGCGCATCTCGCTTGCAGTAAGCGGATAATTACCCAATTTATTGATATCTCTGTTGTTGTCAAAGAGAATCTTTGCCCAGTTCAGAATCAAATCTTCTTCTGTAGGTTGTACGAGAACTTCCTTTTCCCAACCATGATGGGGGAGAAGGTCGACCAAGGTTTGTTCAAACTGACTTTCCTTGACGAAATAGTGTATGTTGTCGTTAGTCATAAATACTTATCCTTTAACAATTCCCATATTTTTAAGAGTTTCTTCTGCAATTTTTATTGCAGAAGAAACATATTTTTGTAGCTCAAAATAGTCTCTAAAAGTATAGTAACGAAGAGGAATATCATCTTCATCCCTATCTAAATAAACGCAGCAAGCATCATTTGGATCTATATAACCGCTTTCTGCAATATCATGAAATTTTTTAGCTTTTGTTTTGTTAGGTAGCTGAATAAAAATTCTAAATAAATGATTATTACTAAAATCTATATTAAAAGAGAAGTCTTCATTTTCATTATAATTAAAGTAAAATATAGCATCTTCACCCTTATATCGCCCATATTTTATAAAGTCTTGTATAGAGGCATGACAACTCTCATCTTCAAAGTATTGCATTCCATATTCATCGATGAATTTCTTTGCAATCTTCTCTCGCTCAGAATCTATGAAGTAACGTTCAAACCACTTACCTGGGATAGCAACTGCAATATGTCCGTTCTTTACATGTACATATACTGGAGATGGTTGTTCCATGATCCAATCATGTAATTTAACATCTTTACGTAGTGCATTACATGCAATAGCTACTTGTAAATTCCATCCAGCTAAGCCTTCATAAGGTATTAATTCCTTAGTAACTTCTTTTAGTGCTAAAATTACATCTCTATAATTTGAACTTTTATCTAGAATTTCGGAAAGCATACTATGAATATCTTGATTTCCAATCAACAAAATCTTTAAAAACTTATGAGTTTCATTATTTTCGGTAATATATTGACGTTCAAGATCTTTCCATGTAGATAATTTTGACATAAGTGCACGTATCAATATATGCTTACTACGGTATTCTTTTGTAATGCCTTTAGCATCAAACATGCCATAAATTAAATCACAACGGTGCTTAAATGCATCCAATGTCATCCCTTCTGTATAGTAAAAATTTGTTGTACCTTTAAAATAAGGATGCTTTTCCATATGCAAGAACTGGCCAAGCCAAGCAGAATCTTCACTGATGCGCTTTGCTTTTTCCATTTCTTCTTTAAACGGACGTGCCCATCGGTTATCTTCATCTGTTATAGGAATACTGGCACAGTTAGCCATAGCTTGATAGAATGAAGACGTCTTCACTACATCATGTACTTTCTCTCTTGACACTCCGAAATCACTTTCACAGTTGAGGGAATTTGCAATATAACGTACCATTCTGCTAAAATTACGAAGAGTAGTAGCAACACGTTCCAAGTTATCAATATCAGTATTCTCTACTATATTCCAAACTACACGTATCCATTCTTTGTACAGTGTTTTATCAAAATTCTCAAATGTTAGTATAAACTCCTCTATTGCACCCATCACTGTCAAAAGTGTCTGAGTAAATGTAACATTAGAGTCTGTAAAGAAGTTTCCTTTACCACAATCATCCCAAGCTGGTATCAGTGATTCTTCTATTAGCTCTATATTAAGTTGAAGCGTATCAAGCACTTTCTCAATTGCAGAAAAATATTCTGGGTGCTTCTTTAATTCCAATGCGTACTCATCAAATCCCAAATATTCGCCTTTGCTTTTCTCAGTTTGAGTATAGAAAAGATTAACAGGAACATCTGTGTTACGCATGTCTTTAGCCGGTCTATTGCTGTCTATTAAGTAACGACACGCAAAAAAACGACTAAAGAATCTCATATATGAAATATCAGAATCCTTCTTTCTGTTGCTATTCCAAAACAAATCAATCCATTTTGCATCAAGCTTAATAGAAATGTTCTCATTGTGTGATACTATTTCACCGTCTAATCCACCTTCCAACTGAACCATTTCCTCACGCAAAGAAGAAACCTTGTTCATTGCGTTCGTGAAATCTGCCTTAAAGTTATCAAAGACAGAAAGAGGCAAGCCTCTAGCGTTCATTTTCATATAGAGCTCTTCTGACTTATTGAATTGCATAAGAGGTAATATGTAAAACTGAAGATTTTCAACCTTATCTATTGCATCCTTAACACCTGATTTATTGTAGTATGAATCAATGGCATCAAGCATGACCAACATTGAAGATATTGTTGAATCTTTATCGTATGAACGATAGTACCATCTTGCTTCGCTTATGGTTTTGCTAGGTTTCTTTCCTTTAAACTCACAAACGTATGTTGCTAATGATTTGCAAAACTTCGTAGCAGTAGTTCTGGTTTCATAAATAAATGACATTAAGGCATTACGAATGTTATCGTAATTAGAATCTTCTTGTTTGCCCTCCCTGTTTAAAAGATACCAATGGAGAAGATATAATGTAGTAAATCGCTGTTGACCATCCAACAAATCCATTATGTACTCTTCCTTATCATTCTCTTTGTTTTCTTTAACTGCACCATATAAGAAATTCATTTCCATGATACAATTATTCTTTAAGCTTTTAAATATTTCCTTTAGAAAATTTTCACGGATTTTAGTCTCACTATCACCTAAACGTCCTTGAGCATATGGACGTTGGATACGGGGAACAACAATTTTGGAGATTGTAACAAGATCACTCTCTGATGAGTAAGGCACAGGAGTGTTAAATATTTTTGTAAATGTATATGTCTGGCTCATGATTAATCCTCCTCAATATTGAGATAGTCTTTTAATTCTTGACAAATATATTCTTGATATGATTTCATATCTGCTTCTGTCCATAAGGAACGACGAGTACCTTCATCATCAAACAGCTTCATAAAAACATAAGAAGTTGAAACTGGCACAAAGACGCCGTTTTTCATTCGGTCAATAATTATCTTTCTTTTGGTGATAAACAGGCTGTTTCCATACGATCTGTTAGTGGCAGAATCCAAAAGAGTAAGATTACCAATATTATTCTTTACTTCTTCAGCTGCATCAGTTTCTTTTGCAACCTGACGTAATTTGTTTATGGCATCCATAAGTTTACCATTCTCAATGAGTGTTTCTATTTCATTTTTCGCTTCCTCGTCATCATTAAGTTCCTGTTCAAGGTCAGCCATTGCTGTTTTCACCCATTTTTCTTGGTCATCTACACGTTTTAACCCATTCTTTGTAAATGAATCTATATGTTCAATATCCCACGCTTGTGATGTTAATACTGCAAACGGAAATTTGTAAATATCCCCTATTTTATTTTGATCATTCTCTGCTTGTTCTACTTGATGATTCAAGTGATTAACATTCAGCAACAGCAAAAGATTAAATACCCTTGAATCGCCATAACTTATATCTATTTGACTATCCTTTACAGAAATATCAGCTACTTGTAAACGTATTTGGTTTTTCATCCACTCTTTGAAATCTTCTCTAGACTGGTTCTCATCCATCGCTAAAAAATGGATATAACTTTTAGGTAGAAGATTCTCGTTGTATTGACAAAGCATACCTATTAAGTTATAGCATACAACATCATCATACCAGTCTTTCAATATATAAAAAATCCTTGACACGTTATCCCATTCTTCCTCTATTTTTATTTTCAGAGCGTCACCACTTAGTCCATCGAATTTATCATAGAAGAAATTAAAGATTTTATTTTTATCTTTTAATTCTATCTCGCACTCTTTAAGTTTATTATCAATCTCATCTTCGTCAACGTCCTTCAAGCGTTCTGCTTTATAGGCTAACTGAAATATGAAATCTATTCTGTTAGGCATTTCATTGCCGCGTTTGTTGAGAAAATACCAGAAAGAATCATTGTGTAATGTATTTTCAATAGCTTCCCATTCCAATGCACGTTGCATTTGGATGTGTTCAAGCACATCTTTCTGCTTTTTCAAGAATAAAGCTTTAATAAGTTCAGCATCAGTAAGATATATCTTCCCTGTATTTATTTTGCGGAACTCACTTATAGCATCAGAATCTTTTGATAGCTCATACCATAATACTTGAACACAACCTGTATTGTTTTTCTTGCCTTTTCCAGCATTCAACAGATTAAATAATATTCCACGTACATTTTTTACAGTTTCATCTAGTTGATAACGTTTACATAACGCTATACCACCCTTTTCTGCATATTCCCCTTTGCCACAAATCCATTGGTCAATCGTATCATATGCTTGCTGCATATGGAAATAGTCTATGTTACCGGTGGCCTTCTCATCCGATTTTCCAAGGTTTTCCAGAAATTGAGCAGAATCTTTTCTTGTGGCATAGGCAAGATGGTATAATTGTTTACCTCCATAGTCTTCTTTTAATTCATCTTCGGAAATACGTTCTTTAGTCATTAAATATTTGTAAAGAATATATATTGTTGTCAAACGTTGCTGACCATCAATAATTTCCCAAACTAAGTTGTCATCACTTGGCGAAACTCCTTCTGGTAAAACCTTCTTTAGAACCATATCGTTTGTAACAGGACGAGCAACAACAGGTTGAAGACAATAATAATCACCTTCTATATTCGTATTATCATTCCCATGTGGCTCATTTGCATATGAAAACAAGTCACGCAGCAATTGTGTAACCTGCGTTGGTGTCCATCTATATCCTCGTTGATAAGATGGAATATAAAAATATCCACCTTTAAGAAGGTCTGATATCGCTTTTCTTTCGATTGTATTGTCCATATATTTAATATTTTTACGACAGAGTGAAAGTTGTACAATTTTATACAAACATCTTATCCAGACAAGTTGCCTTGATTTGTTTTAGCTTTTCAAGGCGTTGGGTTTGGAGAGAGATTTGCTGATCTAGATTACGGAAGTAAGCGCCAATCTTTTGTTGCTCAGCATATGAAGGAACTAAAATTGTTTCTTTTAAAAAGTCATCTACCACCAAATCAGTCATCATAGTAGATGACTTTGTACATCTTATAAGTACATTTCTCATTATATTCTCGTTATTGATGGCATATTTCCAATAATTTATATCATGTTCCGCACTTATAGGATGGAAAACGACAAAAACATGAGAAGCAATTCCATCACCTATTGTATTTTCAACAAATCTTCCATGTAAGAAGCGTTTGCTTTTATTCCCTTCAAAAGCAATATCGCCCAACTTCATGATATTGTATGTTTTCAAATATTCTAAATCTGAAACATTTACGTTAGTCAAATAATACATATTGGCAACTGAAATAATTTTATCCGTACCAAATGTTAAGTCATTTTTGATTATAGACTTCTTATAAAGAGCACTAAAACTTTTTTCTTCCCATTCTCCTTCAAATCCTTTGAATCTTACTTTAGGTACGGTTTCTCCTTCTTGTGGGAACATAGATTGCAGGCTTGCTGCCTTAATTTGTTTTAAAGACACAAGTTTCTTTGAGGTGCTTTGAATTAATGAATCTAATGACTGGAAATAAGAGGCTATCTTTTGTTGATTAATTATTTCTGAAGGATAACTAATTATAGTTTGGCATATAGATTTTTTAGATATACTTGAAATTTTTGTACCTTGAATATATTGTAATAATTGATTATGGAATGCTGAAGAATTTAGATAATAACCAAGGTAACCTTCTGCAAACTTAATAGTTGGCCGACATGGAATTGTATGTAAACCAGCAACTAAATCTGTATCATTATGAGTTATTATTTCAATGCATTTGCCAACTGTATTATCTTCTGCAGCATCAGCAAATACGATATCGCCATTTATTAATGGTGATAACTTCAATAACTTATATGCGATATTATCATTTATGATATATGGTATACTATTTCCTTCATCAGCATATAAACATTCACTAAATTTAATTAGAATATCGCCATAATGAATATTTTTTACATTACCATTATCATCTGAAAGTTCTGCTCTAGAAAGACTATTGTTTTTGAGAAATTTGAATGCTCTAGAAAAAGATGTCTTTTCCCATAATATTGTTGATTTACCTATATGTATATATTTTGTATTCATAGAATAATTTTTTAATTATTAATCAACTCATTAAGCCCCAAAATCGCAAACTCATCTCCGGTCAGTTCATTAATAAGACCTGACAATTCTTTTTGAGATTTTTCCACGTCCTCATTCAAATGTTTGTAACTTACGGCATACTTTTTCCCTAATGCACTCACTTTGTTTTCAAAAGTAGATAAGACCTCAGCGAGCGTTTCATCAATACCATAAACAATAGGATCAATCCATTTTTTATGTAGGAATAAAGAAATATCTTCGTCTGAAAGGTTCTCTATCGCTTCTACTGTTTTGTCAATAAGAGCCTGCTTTGCTTCCTTAATTTGTTTATTCTTGTTTTTCTGTTCCTCCCAGAGTTTTACAATCTTCTTCAGTTTCTCTTTAGTTTCCGCTTCCACCTCATCCTTTTTGGCTTTTGCTCCCGCAGTAATGGCTTTCTTATCAAAGGTATTTTCCTTTTCACTATCCAAATAAGCTTCAGACTCCTCTTCCGAGAAACTTTCACGGATTTCATCCAGTTCACCGGAGATTTCTTCTACTCGCATCTGCAAATCGGCAATTGCTTTCAAATCGTCCTGAAATTTTTCTTGTTGTACCAACTCAAAGGGAATAATACGACCTTTCAAACCATCCGGCACTTCAATTTCTTCGTCGCCTTTCTTTACCAATTTATAAGCAGGTTCTACCACTCTTACCGCTTCAATACCTTCCTGCTGTATGGTCTCAATGTCGTTGGTAATGCTCTGCCAGTTGTCAGCCAACGCCTGATAGGCTGCATATTTGTCGATGAGAGGCATCCCATGTAAACGGGCAAAAATATCATCGGAAATAGCATCCAATTCTTTTGGAGAATTTGCAGTCGCTATCTGATCAATCAGCCGATGATGAACACTATCGGCAAAACCGTCTAAAGCCTGTGCAAATCTCTTCTGGAAAGCTTTTACGTCTGTATTCTGTTCTATAACCGATTGAGTATCTTCTGTCTTCAACTGTGAATAAGGTTTGCCTGCATCCGCAACAAACAATTCTTCGCGCAAAGAAGGGAATGTGTTCCAATATTTTTGAAGTTCGTCAATTTCACTGTGAGGAATGCCTCCGAACATGGTGGCATAAATATCAAATTTTTCTACAGGCTCGCTGGAATCTACATAACGAGGGATGTTCAGATTGTAACCGTTTTGACGGATTTCATCACGAGACACTGTACGGGAATATCCGGGAATTGTTTTGCGGTCGCGTACCGTATCGGCAATACGTTTGATGTCACATTCGCGCAGCTTGTTGTTTTTCCCTTCCTTTACAAAACCCTTCGAGGCATCGATAATCAGCACATCGTCATTATCACGATGCTGCTTGAGCACCATGATGAGGGTAGGGATACCTGTGCCGAAGAAGATATTGGCCGGCAGTCCGATAATGGCATCGATGTTGTTCTTCTCAATAAGGTTGCGGCGGATTTTTCCTTCCCCTTCGCTGTTTTCATCGACATCACCACGGAAGAGAACCCCATGAGGAAGCACAATCGTCAGGATTCCGTCCGGTTTAAGGTGATGGAGCTCATGAAGCAGAAAGGCATAGTCGGCTTTGCTTTTAGGGGCTACACCATAATCCTTGAAACGCGGATCCAGTTCACGGTCGTTGGCATCCCACTGTTGCGAATAGGGAGGATTGCTGACAACAGCATCCACGTAAAGCGGCTTGCCAATGTCTCCGCCATCAGTCTGTAAAGGCCAGTCCTCTTCCAGAGAGTCAGCACAACGGGTATTGATATTGTCTGGTTTAATACCACGCATCACCAGGTTCATACGGGTTAGGTTGTAAGTGTTTTCCTTCAGTTCCTGCGCATAGTATTTCACCTTGTTCTTGTCCTCGATATGACGCCCAACCGATTTACCTATGGTAATCAACAACGAACCTGAACCGCTTGTAGGGTCATAGATTTCGATTTTGTCTTTATTTTTATGGTGCTCAGCCACAATTTCAGACATAAGGATAGCCACCTCGTGAGGCGTATAGAATTCTCCGGCCTTTTTTCCGGCATTGGCTGCAAAGTTACTGATGAGGTATTCATACACATACCCCAGTACGTCATAGTCCTGGCTTCCATCGGTAGGTATATCTTTTATCAGCTTGATCAAATTCTTAAGCGCGCGTGTTTGTGAGGCTGTATTTTCACCCAATTTACTCAATCCGGCCTGTAATGTCTTGAAGATGTTCTCGTAGACATGTTTGTAATGAGGACTAATCAGGCGGTCGAAGCTGTTGAGTGCTCCGCTCAAGTCAGCTACACTAAACTCAGAATTTGGTTTCAGCCAAGTACCGAACAGATTTTTGTATTCAATGAAGTAGCCGATGTTGTTTCTGCAATACTCCATCATCATAACTGCTTCCTGATTCTCATGATCTTCTACAAGTGTCACAATATCCTCATCAGTCCATCCAATACTTTTCAGATAGTTCACTTCGTTGTCTGACAGGAATTTATAGAAAATCAAACCAAGAATATAATCTTTGTATTCGTTGGCTTCTATCTTGGAGCGCATCTTGTTGGCAGATGCCCATATCTTATTGGCAAGTTGTTGTTTGTTCATAAAATCAATTTTGAAATTAGCTTATTCTATGTGTGAATATCATAAGCAAAGGTGTAAATAAAGAATGCAGACATTCTGCATTTATTGAGAATACTTAGTATATAGAAATCTCATTCATCAGACTCTCTGAGCAGGTCCTTAACCTCCACATTAAGTACTTTAGCTATTTGAAGTAGCATTTCCAAACTAGGTTGTGCCGTATTGGTACACCATTTGGAGATGGTAGCAGGATCTTTCCCCACTTGCTCTGCCAGCCATTTATTGGTCTTTTCCTTCTCGGCGAGCATCACTTTAATTCGGTTTATTTTTTTGTTGGGCATATCTCATCTTTAATTAACAATAATACAAATATAATCATTTTGCCTAAAAGAGCAATTGAGTTTTAATTAATAATTAGCTGTATAAGGAAATTTTATTGCGTATAATTCAATTTTTACTGTATTATGGCCAAAAACAATGTATCTAGAAGATTTTGATCAAGATAAATTGTTTACTTTTGAAGTATGGACAATCTTAAAATTGATTTTTATGAATGATAATATTGAATATGAGAAATTTACTCAAGAAATTTATAATGAGATTTTGAAGAATTTGTATGTAAAGAATATAGATGTTAAGCATAATGTGAAATTGACGGGAAAGTCAGGCCAGAAGCATCAAATAGATGTGTACTGGGAGTATCAATATGATAATACCACATTTAAGATTGCAATAGAATGTAAGAATTATAACCACACAGTATCTATTGGTAAAGTGAGAGACTTTTTTGGCGTTCTTTATGATTTGGGAGATGTCAAAGGTATAATGGTTACCAGGAAGGGTTATCAGGAAGGTGCAAGGAAGTTTGGTGAGCATTACGGGATTGATTTAATGGAATTAAGAGAACCGGAAGAGGGAGAGGCTATTGTTGCTGAAACCACATTAACTATTGATAGTTCTGTTAGACATATACTTTTTCAGGTTGATGAAGATTGGGCTAAAGCACATGATTTTAATATCCAATTATATAAGAAACGACTGGATTGTTTGAGTTTTTCGCCTAGTAGCAACAAATGGATTAATTCAACCCATATTCCTTTAACAACTAAAGAAAATAAGATTAGAAATGCAAAAGATGAGATTATTACAGATATACAGAAATTAGAAGAAGAATTACCTGAAAATTGCGAACAAAATAAAGACTATGTATTTCCATTTGACGATGCTTATATAAAAACAGATTGCGGAAATATCAAGATTAAAGAAATCAAGTTTGAATACGAGAATCATACAGAAACAAAACAGATTAAAATTGATGCACAAAACATAACCAAGGCAATACTTAAAAATACGATTAGTAAGGAGGTACAGTTAATAGGGAAGACATATATGGACTATAAGTCCCAAATGAAGTAGTTTGTTCTTTACTTTATGTAAAAATTCGGACTGGATAATATCGAATAACAACGATATTTTATCCCTCTATTAACGATAAGTAAAGGTTTACAAAATAAAAGGAGAGGATTTCCCTCTCCTCCATAAAAAAATCAATATTACACGGCGGAT
>OGYE01002737.1_pt1 | contig 10560 bp, 11 predicted proteins | sample 1576471 | NCBI WGS metagenome assembly OGYE01 (sample SAMEA3541532, study PRJEB24748) | human gut metagenome | biome: human gut; feature: human-associated habitat; material: faeces | place: China | collected 2012 | reverse complement strand
TTTTGCAGGATCTGCTTAATAAGCGTAAAGGTCAGGAAGAGCTGGCCAAGGCGCAGCTCAGCAGCCTGAATAAGCTGCGCAGTCTGCGGCAGCTCAGCCAGCAAAGCTTTATGGAGGCTGATTTCAATACCCGTATGGTAGAACAGAGGGAGATTGAAAATGCCAAGCTCCAGAAGTTCGCAGCTCAGGCCGAGGCGGAAGCAGATAATCAGCTGGCAGAACGCAAAAAGAATGTTGAAGAAGCCTATAAGCTGAAAATATTTAATCTGCGTGCTATACTGGAGACTGTTAAAATGAAGCCTGATGAACGTCAGGCCGTTGAAAAACAGTTGCAGGAGCTGCAGAAGGAGCGCGGTGCGCAGATTGCCGAGCTGCAGGCGGAAAAACGCCGTCTGGTTGATGCCAAGGTACTGCCTTACAAGGCAGAGGCCGAGCAGCGGATGCGCGATATGGCGCAGCAGCAGCATGCTCAGGCTATGCAGCAGCTTAAATCACCGGAGGAACGCGACAAGGAAATGCTTGACGCGGCACCGAAGGCCTTAAATAATGCACTGAGTATTATAGACAGAGAAATTGATAAGCAGCAGGAAAAGAACGATAGCCTGAAGAAGCAAATCAATCAGGATATCGAAAGCCAGGCTGTGAAGCTGGCGCATGAGCGCGGCTATACTATTGTTTTCAATAAGTTTAGAGTTAATATGAAGGCAGAGGATATTACCGCTGCTATAATAAAGGCCTTGAAAAAGGCATGACATTGTTAAGTGCCCGGGCCTGATATGAGCTATAATTAAGTGAGGTTAAAAATTATGAAAAAAATTATTGCCGGTCTGATGATTGCAGCAGCTATGTTTACTTTCGGCTGCAGCGGACGTAATTCCGATTTTGGTACTGTTGATATGAGCAAGATTGAAGCTGAAGCTCCTATCGTAAAAACCACTCAGGAAGATGTAACTAAAAAAATGACCGATCTGAAAACCCAGATGGATAAGGATATGGCAGGTAAAACCGGCGATGATGCCAAAAAGGTTGCCGAAGATTACGGCGCTAAAGCCAAGCTGATTCAAAGCGAGGCTCAAAATAAGCTGAAGGCAAGTCTGGATACTGCTCTGAAGCAGGTTGCCGACGAGAAAAAGCTGGGCGCTATTTTAGACAAGCGTGCCGTTCCTCAGGGCGGTACCGATGTTACCGGTGACGTAATTGCAAAAATGAAATAAGCAGCACCCTGAAGCGGGCGGATAGTCCGTCCGCTTTTTGCGTAAGCGGCTTTATGGTGGAGGTATGAAATGGAGAAGAGTGTACAAGAATTAGCAGAATTTTTAAAAGGCACGGTAGAGCATGATAACCCCGAATTGCGCATTACCGGCGTTAACGGACTGGTTGAGGCAGGACCGAAGGATATTTCCTTTGCGGTGCCGCCGCATGTAGAGCACTGTTATCTCAGCAAGGCCGGCGTAATGGTTCTCAGTCCCGAGGATCCGGAGCTTGACGGACGCCCGGTTATCAGAGTTGCCAACCCGCGTGCAGCCTTTGCAGCACTGCTGGAGCTGTTCCGCCCGCAGGAAGAGGTTGAGCGTGTTATCAGTCCTTATGCTTATGTATCCAAGAAGGCAAAGATTGGCAGCAATGTTGCTATTCAGCCCTTTGCTGTTGTTGAGGATGATGCAGAAATCGGCGACGGCTGCGTAATCTATCCGCATGCTTATGTCGGCAAGCGCGTAAAAATGGGCAAGGATTGTACTATTTATCCTAATACCACTATCCGTGAGGACTGTGTACTGGGTGACAGAGTTATTCTGCAGTCCGGTTCTGTAATCGGCGGCGACGGCTTTGGCTATATTACCCAAAACGGCAAGCACAGCAAGGTGCTGCAGACAGGTAATGTAGTGCTGCAGGATGATGTAGAAATCGGCAACAACACCTGTATCGACCGTGCTACCGTTGACAGCACTATTGTTGGCAAGGGCACCAAGATTGATAACCTGGTACATCTCGGCCACAACGATATCTTAGGTGAAAACTGCCTGGTTGTTGCTCATGTAGGTATTTCCGGCAGCGTAACCGTAGGCAACAATGTTACCTTTGCCGGTCAGGTTGGTACTGTCGGTCATATTACCATCGGCAGCAACTGCGTCTTTGGCGGCAAAACGGGTATTACCAATAACGTTCCTGACAATTCCGTTATGGGCGGCTTCCCTGCAATGCCTATGAAGGAATGGCTGCGTCAGGAAGCAAATCTGCGCAAGGTGGGCGATATGCTCAAGCGCGTCAAAGCTCTGGAAAAGGAACTGGCAGAGCTGAAAAAATAATAGGGTGGTGAAAGCTTGTTAGGTTATTATATAGTCAAGCTTTTTAGTAAATTTATGTGCATCTCCCCCATGTGGCTGCGTAAGCTGGTGGCAAAATTCCTGGGCAGCGTAGCAGTGGCGGTTGTACCGCGCTGGCGTATGCAGATGGCAGAGGCCAATATCCGCGAATGCCTGGGGGTTGATGAAGCAAGAGCTGCGGAAATCGCTGCAGACAGTTTGCACCGCTTCGGCCGCATGGTTGTCGAGGTTATGCGCTTCCCGCTGCTGAATAAGGATAATATTGACAAGAAGGTAAGGGTAGAAGGCCTGGAATATCTGGAGGCTGCTTATGCTCAGGGCAAAGGCGTCATTATGGCTACAGGTCACTACGGCAACTGGGAGCTTTTGGGCGCTACCGTAGCGCTGCACGGTTACCCGATGCTTTCTATTACCCGTAAGCAGAATAACGGTCATATGGATAAGCTGATTAACGAATTCCGCCAGATGGTGGGACAAAAGGTTACCTATAACCGTGGCGAGCATGGCCTGCTGGCTATCAGCCGTATGCTGCGCGAAAAAAATCTTCTGGGCATCCTTTATGACCAGGATACGAACGACGATGGCGTACGCATTGACCTGTTCGGCAAGGATTCTGTTATCCCTATGGGCCCGGCAGCACTTTCGCGTATCTACGGTTCACCGATTTTACCGATATTTCTGCACAACAATACAGATGGCACTTGTACGGCTAAAATTTATCCTCCCCTGTACACCCCGAAAACAAAAAACAAGGAGCAGGATTTTTATGCTGTAACCCGTGAGCTGGTGACAATACTGGAGCATGAGATTATTGCGCATCCGGAAATGTGGTTCTGGGTGCATGACCGTTGGAAAGACGGACGCCAACGTTTTGGCAGAAAAAAATAAATTTGATAAAGGAGGAGCAAAATGACCGAGCAAAAAAAGGAATACCAGCATACAATTGCTAAAGAGGTATCCTATTCAGGCATTGGTCTGCATTCCGGCAAGGATGTACTGATGACACTGAAGCCTGCAGAGGCTGACACAGGCATTGTCTTCGTCCGTACCGATTTACCGGGCAGACCGGAAATAAAAGCTTTGCCGGAGAATGTAAGCTCCACGGTAAAGGCAACAACACTTAGTGCAAACGGTGCTGAGGTTTTTACAGTTGAGCATCTTATGGGTGCGCTGTCTATGATGGCGATTGACAATATCCGTATTGAAATGTCTTCCCCGGAACCGCCGGTAACCGACGGCAGTGCTAAGGTTTTCTGCGAGCTGATTGAAAAAGCGGAACCGCTGCAGCAGGAGGCGGAACGACATATATATGCCGTTGATAAAGCATTTTCCGTTTATGATAATGACCGTTATATCGTTATTTTACCTTATGACGGCTACAGAATTTCTTTTACATCCATTAACAGCCACCCGATGCTGGGAACACAGTATTTCGATATCCTGCTTGATAAGGAGAGCTTTAAAAAGGATATTATGGCTGCCAGAACGGTTGCCTTTACATCCGAGCTGGAAATGCTGCGTAAGATGGGACTTGGTCTTGGCGGTTCGTTAGAGAATGTAGTTGTTTTTGATGATGAAAAAATTCTTTCGGTTCCGCGTTTTGACGATGAACTGATCAGACACAAGATTCTTGATGCCATTGGCGATTTGTATCTGCTGGGACCGATTAAAGCACATGTTATTGCCGTAAAAACAGGACATGCCTTTAATTCGCAAATCGCTAAACAAATTCAGGCTTACAGAACAAAGGGGGAGTAATAAATGACAGTATTAGATATTAACGAAATTAAAAAGATTCTGCCGCATCGTTATCCGATGCTTTTGGTTGACCGCATTCTGGAAGTTGAACCTATGAAACGCGCAGTAGGTATTAAAAACATTACTGCTAACGAAATGCAGTTCTTAGGTCATTTTCCTAATGAACCGATTATGCCCGGTGTTTTGCTGATTGAGGCTATGGCTCAGGTTGGCGGCGTTGCTATGCTGTATCCGGAAGAAAACCGCGGCAAGATTGCTGTTTTCGCTAAAATAGACAATGTACGCTTCCGCAAGCAGGTTGTGCCCGGCGACCAGGTTGTAACCACCGCTGAGGTAACTAAAATTATGCGCGGTAATATGGGTATCATTCATTGCGAGGGTAAGGTTGACGGCAAGGTTGCCTGCGAATGCGATTGCACCTTTGCTATTATGGACCCGAAAGAAAATTAATCAGCAAAATATAAAAAAGGCTGTAATTGATAGTATAAGCGAGCAATACAGCTAAAATTAATGCTAAATTCATTTAACTGTGGTTTTTGTAATGTTAAAAATCGTGGATGCCTGTGATTATAGTATTATATTTGTATTTAATTGCTTGATTAACATCTTGTTTGGGGAGTGAAAATAATGAGTTCGGTTATTATGCCAACCAATGGTATCCATGAAACTGCAATCATTCATCCGTCTGCTAAAATCGGCAAGGACGTAAGCGTAGGTCCTTATGCTGTTATCGACGAAGATACGGAAATTGGCGACGGCTGCGTGATTGGCGCACATGTGACTATCCATCCATATACTAAAATCGGCAAGAATTGCCACTTTTTCCCGGGCTGCTCTATTGGCGCAGTACCGCAGGATTTAAAATTTGTAGGTGAAAAAAGCTATACCATTATCGGTGACGGCGGCAGCTTCCGTGAATGCTGCACTGTTCACCGTGCATGCGGTGAAGGCAACGAAACCCGTATCGGCAACAACATCCTGATGATGGCCTATACTCACGTAGCACATAACTGCATCGTTGGCAACAATGTTATTATGTCTAACGTTGCAACACTTGCAGGTCACGTTATTGTCGAGGACCGTGCTGTTATCGGCGGCTTGTCTGCAGTACACCAGTTCTGCAAGATTGGCCGTAACGCAATGATCGGCGGTATGGCACGTGTAACCCAGGATGTTCCTCCGTTCATGATCTGTGCCGGTGACCCCGCTTTTGTTTCCGGTCTGAACAGCGTAGGTCTTTCTCGCGCAGGTATGCCGGTTGAAGAACGCAGTGAGCTGAAAAAGGCTTTCCGCATTCTTTATCGCAGCGGTCTGCCGTTGCAGGAAGCAATCAGCACTATGGAGCAGGAGCTGACAAGCTCTGAGCCTATGGAACATCTGATGCGTTTCCTGCGTAATGTAGAACGCGGCATCATCCGTACACGCAGAGGCTAAGGCTATGGAGGTGCTGGGCGTACTTTCAGGTGTCGGACATCTGCCGGTAGAGGTAGCACGCTCAGCGAAGGAGCTGGGTTACCATGTTGTCGCTGTAGGTGTTGTTCCCGGTATTGACGAGGAGCTGCCCGGCAGTGTTGATGTTTATTACGATATCAACATCGGCAAAATCGGCAAGATTATTTCTACGCTGAAAAAAAATAAGGTTACCAAGGTCACCATGATCGGCAAGGTAACAAAGGAAGTTTTGTACAAAGCAGGCAGGATTGTTCCTGATCTGCGGGCGATAAAAATTTTGGCCACCATTCCGGACCGCAAGGATGATACTATCATGAATGCGATTGTCAAGGAGCTGGAGGACGAAGGCATTGAGGTTATGGATCAGACCTTGCTGATTAAACCGCTGTTGCCGCCGCCCGGTGTCCTGACCAAGCGTAAGCCTACGGAAGCAGAGCTTGCGGATATGGAATTCGGCTTTGAAATGGCCAAAGCTATCGGCGGATTGGATATCGGTCAGACCGTTGTTGTAAAAAATCGTGCCGTTATGGCGGTAGAAGCGATTGAAGGCACTGATGCCTGCATTCTGCGCGGCGGTTTTTTAGGCAAGGGCGGCGTTATCGTAGCCAAGGCTGCCAAGCCGAAGCAGGACCAACGCTTCGATATTCCCGGTTTCGGTACGACGACGATTGAATCAATGATTCACGCCGGTGCTACAGGAGCTGTTATTGAAGCAGGTAATACTATCATTCCGGAGCGCGAAAAGGTGATTGCGCTGGCAGATGAGCATAATATTACCATTCTTGTAAAATAAATATCGGAAAAATTTCGTATTTCTTAGCGGCTGATAGCTTATGTCAGCCGCTTTTTGTGTTATAATATATACTGAATATATATAGGTTAATGCAAGGAGACATCATGGCGAAAATATTAATATCTGCCGGAGAAGCCTCTGGCGATATCCATGCAGCTGCTGTGACTGCTGCTATAAAAAAACTTGATAGCAAGGCCGAGGTTTTTGGTATGGGCGGCGACGCTCTGCGCAAGGCCGGCGGCGAGGTGCTGTGGGACATTAAGGACCACGGCGTAATGGGTTTTGTGGAGGTTATCCGCAAACTGCCTGATTTATTCCGTCTGCGCAGTGATTTTGCGCGCATTATGGACGAACGCAAGCCGGACTGTCTGGTAGTTGTCGATTACCCCGGTTTTAATATGAAGCTGGCTAAGCTGGCTCACGATAAAGGAATTCCCGTTGTATCATATATTGCTCCGTCGGCATGGGCCTGGAACAAGGGCCGTGCCAAAAAGGTTGCGAAAATAGTGGATAAGGTTGCCTGCATCTTTCCTTTTGAATACGATGTGTACAAGGAAGCAGGTGCTCCCGTAGAGTTTGTAGGTCATCCGCTGCTGGATATTGTACATCCTACGATGACCAAGGCTGAGGCTGAAGCCTTGGCCGGCAAGCAGCCCGGCAAAAAGCTGATATTGCTGATGCCCGGCAGCCGTCTGATGGAAATTGAAAAAATGCTGCCGACGCTGCTGGCAGGTGCTAAGCTTTTAAAGCAGCAGTTGCCTGATGTGCAGTTTGTTATGCCGCGCGCTAACACAATTCCGCTTGCTATGCTGCAGGAAAAAATTGCGGCGTATGGCATTGAGGTAAAAATTACCGAAGGTCATAACTACGATTTGTTCAGTGTGGCGGACCTGGCGCTGGCTACCAGCGGTACGGTAACGCTGGAGGCTGCTTTGTGCGGCTTGCCGAGCGTTATTGTGTATCGTACTTCCGCACTGAATGCTTTTATCGCGCGTCTGGTAATCAATATCCCCAATATCGGCTTGCCGAATATTGTTGCGGGCAAAACGATTATGCCGGAGCTGCTGCAGGAGGATTTCACCCCGGAAAAATTAGCGAAAACTGCAGTCGAGCTTTTGCAGCCTGAGCGTCAGGCACAGCTGCAAAGCGATTTGGCATATATGAAGCACAGACTTGGTGAACCTGGTGCGGTAAACCGTGTTGCTCAATTAATCTTAAAAATAACTGAGGAGAGAAAATGAATTTATACCTTCGAGCATTGAAATATGTAAAAGCCTATTGGATGCGTGCGCTGGCAGCGCTTATCTGCACCGGCATTGCCTCCGGCTGTACTGCTTATCTGCCCTGGGTTATCAAGGACATGGTAGACCAGGTTCTGCGTGATAAGGATACATCCATGTTGAACTATATTGTTATCAGCATCGTTGTTGTTTTTATTATCCGCGGTGTTTCCTATTACGGACAAAGCTATCTGATGAACTATGTCGGCCAGCGTGTGATTATTGATATCCGCAGGGATGTTTTTGAAAAGCTGCAGCGTCTGAGCATGAGCTTTTATGATAAGCATAAAACCGGTACCATTATGAGTTATGTTACCAACGACGTTAATGCGTTGCAGTCCGCAATGGTAGAAAACGTTGTGGAAATGTTTACCGAAAGCGTTATTCTTATCGTATCTATCGCTATGATGCTGTATCTGGACTGGAAGCTGTTCCTCGTAACTTTTGCAACCTTCCCGGTTGTACTGTTCTTCATTGACAGCTTCGGTAAGCGCATCCGTAAATCCGGCAGCCGTATTCAGGAGGCTGCTGCTGATATTACCTCTGTACTGCAGGAGGTTGCTTCCTCTCCGCGCGTTATCAAATCCTTCGTGCGCGAAGGCTATGAGGTAGAGCGCTTCGACAAGGAAAACATGAACAACTTCCGCGCCAACATGAAGTATGCGCAGCTTTCTTCAACGCTCACCCCGACGATTGAGTTTGTGGCAGCTGTCGGCGTATCCATTATTCTCTGGTACGGCGGCAACAGCGTTATCAACGGCAGTATCACTGCAGGCTCTCTGGTAGCCTTCCTGACCTATGCTGTTAATATTTCTAACCCGATTAAACGTTTAAGCCGTGTTATCGGCAATATTCAGAAGGCATTGGCTGCAGCGCAGCGTGTTTTCGACGTATTGGATTTGCCGGAGGCTATTAAAAATGCACCTGATGCCAAGGCTTTGCCTAAGGTAAAAGGGGATGTACGCTTCAATGATGTAAGCTTTGCTTACAATGAGAACGAAGAGGTGCTCAGCCATGTTTCCTTCGAGGTTAAGCCCGGCGAAATGATTGCCTTTGTCGGTCCTTCCGGTGCGGGCAAGTCTACCGTAGCCAGCCTGTTGCCGCGTTTCTATGATGCGACTAACGGCAACATTACGATTGATGGCCAGGATATCCGCAAGGTTACGCTGGATTCTCTGCGTGAGCAGGTAGGCATTGTACCGCAGGAAACAGTGCTGTTCAACGGTTCTGTTTATGATAATATTCTTTACGGACGTCTTGATGCGACACGTGAAGAGGTAGAGGCTGCAGCGAAGGCTGCGAATGCCCATGACTTTATTATGCAATTGCCTAATGGTTACGAAACAATGCTGGGTGACCGCGGTATGAATATTTCCGGTGGTCAGCGTCAGCGTATTTCCATTGCCCGGGCAATATTGAAGAACCCGCAGATTCTGATTCTCGACGAGGCAACCTCTGCACTCGATACGGAAAGCGAGCGCGTGGTACAGGAGGCTCTGGACCGCCTGATGGTAGGCAGGACATCCTTTGTTATTGCGCATCGTCTTTCGACGATTAAAAATGCCGATAAGATTATGGTTCTGGAAAAGGGCCAGCTTATCGAGCAGGGTAACCATGATGAGCTGATGGCTATGGACGGGCTGTACGCGCATCTGTATAAGATTCAGTATCGCAGCAAGGAAGCCAAGTAAGGCGAAAAGAGGTTAGTAAATGTATATACTCTACAATATTCTTATTTTAATAGTGCTGGTAATTTTTATTGTCCCCTATTACACTTACCGCCTGTTTACAGAAAAAGGCTTCGCCTTGCGCTTTAAGCAGAGCCTCGGCTGTGTAGATGAAGAGGATATTGCCAAGGTTGCCGGCAAGGACTGTGTTTGGATCCATGGTGCGTCCGTAGGCGAAATTGTTGCCACCAGTCCGCTAGTTAAACAGATACGCAAGGAAATGCCCGAGCGCCCGGTATTGGTATCTGCTTTTACCGTAGGCGGTTATAACATGGCTAAGCAAATTATTCCCGAAGCAGATGCTATTATCTACTTCCCGCTTGATTTGCCGTTTGTCGCAGAATCTCTGGTAAAGCGTATTCACCCCGGTGTCTTTATGCCGGTAGAAACAGAGCTGTGGCCTAATTTCCTGCGCGCTATCCGTGAACGTCATATACCTGTAATGATGGTAAATGGCCGTATCTCCGAAAAATCCGTAAAAAATTACAAATACCTTTATGGTATCTGGGATGATATGCTCAATACCGTAACCCGCTTTTGCATGCAGTCCAGCATTGACGCCGATTATATTGCGCATCTGGGTGCCGACCGCAGCAAAACCTGCCCGATCCCCGGCGGGAGGAAAAAGTCGCCCAGCTTTTTGCGGGGCTGGGGCTGGACGCGCTGGAATGCAGCGTTACCTCCGACCTGGCAGGCCGTCTGACTGCCGCCGTGACCATCGCCCGCACCCGGTTTACCGAGGAGGAGATCAAGGCCCTGACCGCCGAGGTGAGCCGCATCTGCCGCCGGGACATGGACCTGCCGGAAGTTACCCACTGCCGCACGGTCACAATGCTGACTTTTGGCGAACGGCCGTTGTTTACGGCGACGTTTGGCACCGCAGGACGCCCGGCTAAGGGACAGAACGTCAGCGGTGACGCGCTGGATTGCTTTTGTGATACCAGCGGCCGCGCCCAACTGCTGCTGTGCGACGGCATGGGCACCGGCCGCGCCGCCGCCGTGGCGTTCAGCGAGAAAAAGGAGATCCACGTGCAGGCACCGCTCAACCCGGGCCTTCATCTGTCCGCCGAGAGCACCGTGCACGCAACGCCCATCGAGGTGAAGTACGCAAAATCGCCGTTTCTGTACAAGATCGTCCGCATCGGCGGCAACGATGGCGCCGTCCAAACGGCAACGGCCGGCGAGGCATCGTATCGAGAGGAGAAGCCACGCCGCAAAGGTCTGCT
>OGYE01002736.1_pt1 | contig 10564 bp, 9 predicted proteins | sample 1576471 | NCBI WGS metagenome assembly OGYE01 (sample SAMEA3541532, study PRJEB24748) | human gut metagenome | biome: human gut; feature: human-associated habitat; material: faeces | place: China | collected 2012 | reverse complement strand
ACCTTCTGGGAATATCTCGCGCAACAAGACCCGGAACTGCCCGCTATTCAGACGCTGCCGATGGATGGTTTTCACCATTACAATAGCTGGCTGGATGTGCATCAATTGCGACCCTTCAAAGGCGCACCAGAGACATTCAACGTTGCGAAACTGGCGGAAAATCTGTGCCGGGTTGTGGAAGGGGATTGTACGTGGCCGCAGTACGATCGACAAAAGCATGATCCTGTTGAAGATGTGTTGCACGTTACCGCACCACTCGTCATCGTCGAAGGAAACTGGTTGTTGTTGGACGACGAGAAGTGGTGCCAGCTTGCGCAATTTTGTGATTTCTCGATCTTTATCAAAGCTCCCGCATCTGCGTTGCGGGAGCGTCTGGTGGGGCGCAAGCTGGCGGGAGGGTTATCGCTGGCAGACGCAGAAGCCTTTTATGACCGTACCGACGGGCCGAATGTTCGCCGGGTGCTGGAAGAGAGTCTGCCTGCAAATTTGACCTTAATGATGACCGCTACGGGTGAATATCGTCTGATGGATTAACGTTCCTGATTACACCATCTTCCAGTCGCACCACACGAGAGAAATGACGCCGGGTAAATGCGGCGTCATGACTGATTGCTACGACGCTCGTGCCTCGCTGGCGGCACTTTTCCAGCCAGCTTTCAAACACGCTCAACCAATTTTCGTCAAAATCCCGACTCGGCTCGTCCAGTAGCAATAGTGGCGGAGAGAGTGCTTCCAGGCAGGCGACGGCGACCATCCGTCGCTGCGCACTATGCAGATCTAACGGATGCGCGCTGGCAGTGTCTGCTAACTGACAGCATTGCAGGGCAGCATTGGTATGTTGAGTGATTTCATCCGCCGGGCATTTTTGCAGTATCAAACCAAATGCGATTTCGTCAGCAACGGTGCTGTGAAAAAGCTGATTTTCCGCTTCCTGAAACAGTACGCCAATCTTTGCCGCGCGCTGGCGGTTTTTCAGGTTTTTCATCGCTTGTTGTTGCAGCATAACCGTACCGGCTGTGGGCGTAAGAAGACCTGCCATTACTCGTAACAGCGTCGATTTTCCCGCGCCATTGTCGCCGGTCAGCGCCAGCCATTCACCTTGTTTGAGTTGCAGAGAAATGTCGCAAAGACAATCCGTAGCCGCGCCAGGCCAGCGATAAGATATCTGATTTAACGTTAACATAGTGGCTGGAGCGCTCCGTTTTGCAATTGCCACGCTTGCTGGCAGTGGTTCAGGAAAGGTGTGTGATGACGTTCAAAAAGAATAATCAGCGAACCACGTTCAAGCGCCCAGTGTTGTAAGCGCTGCAACAGCATTTCGCGGGCCTGCGGCGTCAGGCGGCTAAAGGCTTCATCAAGAATTAAGAGCTTTGGCTGCATCGCGATGGCGCAGGCGATGACCACACGCTGTGTCTCTCCACCGGAGAGTGTTGCCGGGTGACGATGGCGCAACGGCTGGCACTCGGTCAGGGCCAGGGCGGCGTCAATCCGCGCCATAATCTCTTTTTCAGCAAGACACAGATTTTCTGGCCCAAAGGCAACTTCTTCTTCCACGCTAAAGGTACAGCCGGAGAGCTGCAAATAGGGCGATTGCTGGACGAGCTGGATGGTGGCGGATTGTTCATTAAGCGGGAGACGCCCAATGGGCGTACCGAGAAGCGTCCCCGTGCCGGTTATCTCTCCTGGTAGAAAGTCCGGATACCAGCCCGCCATCAGCTGCGCCAGCGTACTTTTGCCACTGCCGTTGTCACCAAAGATGGCGACCATCCCCGGTTTGACATAGTGAAAGTCATAACAGAACGGAGGATGCGTTGAGTGTGTCGGGCAATAGCGAAACTGTTCTAACGTAACCATATCCACGCTCCGAATTCAGCCAGCATTAGCAATATCATGGCGTAACGTGCTACGCGTTGTAGGGTGCTATCGGCTGGTGCCCATAACGTAGTGCGCCTATTGTTGATTCGAAATGCCCGCATATCCAGTGCCGCACCACGGACAGCAAGATCGTTTAGCGCATTGTGTGTTAGCGGAATAATTAACGCGGGCATCGCACGTAAACGCTGATACCAGCCCTCATCCAGCGGCACGCCGCGGGCGCGCTGCGCTTCATGAATAATCGCCAATTGCCGTTTTAACTGCTCAACGACCAATAACGGCCCGGCAAACAGATAAGCGACGCCCGGCGGCAGGCGAGAAGCAAACAAAGCGCGGATAAAACGTTGCACGGGGACGTACTGCATCCACAACTGTGAGGTTGAAACAATCGCCAGAATCCGCAACCAGAGCGTAATAGCATGCGCCCACCGTTCTGGAGAGCGTGGCGTGCCGCTTAGCCATTCTGTCAGCCAGCCACCGTGCACCAGCCACAGTCCAGCCCCCAGCGAGAACATCAGCCAGACGACATATTTTGCCCGCCGCCGCGTGGCCTTTAGCGCAATAAGGCAGAAAAAGGTCGCCGCGCTATAGACTGGCAATATTGTCTGTGTGGGCAGGATAAGCGTGGTGCAGGCCGCCAGCGCCCACAGCGTTAAGGATGTAAACGGATGCATTTAGCGCACGGCAGCCATTGCCGGAAAATGGCGCGTGGTGCGAATCGGCAGCTGACGCAGTAAAAGCCAGACAATCACCGCTGTGAGAATTTTATCGACCAGGTTCGCGCCTATCACCGTAATCGCCACCGACTCCACCAGGTTTTGCCCCATCGAGTGCATCCAGGCAACGAACAAATCGGCTCCGCTTCCTGTCACGCCGCCGAACAGCGCAGTACGCAGCGGTACAGCGACGACCGTTACCGCAAGCGTAATAATCACGCCGCTAACAACGACTTTTGGCAGGGTGCGAAACCAACCCGCTCGCGCCAGCCAACCGGCGACCAGGCCGATGACCATCGCGACGGGCGCAAATGCGGCGGCGATCGGGTCGGTCAGCAATCCCCAGAGTAAATTGGTCAGTAAACCGGTCAGCATCCCGATCACCGGACCAAGCAGTACCGCGCTAATAAGTGTGCCGATGGAGTCGAGAAAAATAGGTAATTTAACCATGCTGGCCAGTTGTCCGCCGATCATATTGATGGCGATAGAGATAACGATCAACACCAGTGCCTGACTGGAAAAGTGGCGACGCGCCATAAGAAAACCTCTCTGAAAATAGTTATTTAACGGGGGAAATATGCAACTCGTCGTAACCAGAAAGCGCGCAAAGCTGGCGGCTAAACGCCAGTTCCTCCAGGCAGCCGATCACCAGTTCAAGCGTGGTCCGCACGGTACAGCCGGGCATCATATGACCGCCAAGCATCGTGCCGTGTGGATCGGAAACGCAGAGATGAAGATGTTCACCACTCTGTTCCAGCGTGCCGTTCAATGCGATGACTTCGAACTTACCGCTTAGCAGGGCAGTGTTTTCTTGCCCGGCATAGCGTAAGGCGACGTCAGTCAGACTGCCGGTACAACCTGCAATCCACGCGGCGTGAAGTTGTTGTTGCTGCGCGAAGGCGCGTAATTGGGAGAGAACTTCCTGCCCGGGGAGCAGGCGCAGCGCGTAAAAGCGTGCGGAGGAAGAATATGGGTAGGGCAATGTCATCATTGGAGTACTCCGAAACTCGGACGTATTGCGGATAATATCGACGCTGCATCAGTCATATTCTGATATAAGTCAGGGTTTGTGACGGCACAACGAAAAGATTTTGCTACGCTTATTCGTGATTCTGCAAAGTGGAATAAATTCCACAGGGGCGGGGCTGAAAACGTGACGTAAGTCAGATAATTGTCTTCTTTGACTGGACAATCATTCCTTTTATTCCACGTTTCGCTTATCCTAGCTGAAGCGTTTCAGTCGATTAAATGTTCGACAATTAACCAATCAGTCGCAGTTTGCGACAGGTAAGGTTTCCCCGAACGATTTGCTGGATTACTCTGTCTGGCAAATTTGCTCAGGGAAAACCTTGCAGGAGATCTATGACCGTACGCGTAGCGATAAATGGCTTCGGTCGCATCGGGCGTAATGTGGTTCGTGCTTTGTATGAATCCGGACGCCGTGCGGAAATTACCGTGGTGGCAATCAACGAACTGGCGGATGCTGCGGGCATGGCGCATTTGTTGAAATATGACACCAGCCATGGCCGTTTTGCATGGGAAGTACGACAGGAACGCGATCAACTTTTTGTTGGTGATGACGCCATCCGTGTATTGCATGAACGTTCACTGCAATCGCTCCCCTGGCGTGAACTTGGCGTTGATGTAGTCCTCGACTGCACCGGCGTATATGGCTCCCGCGAGCATGGTGAAGCACACATTGCCGCCGGGGCTAAAAAAGTGCTCTTTTCACATCCTGGCAGTAACGATCTCGACACGACCGTTGTTTATGGCGTCAATCAGGATCAACTTCGTGCGGAACACCGCATCGTTTCTAACGCTTCCTGTACCACGAATTGCATAATTCCCGTCATCAAATTGTTAGATGATGCGTACGGTATTGAGTCCGGCACTGTGACCACAATTCACTCCGCCATGCACGATCAACAGGTTATTGATGCATACCATCCTGACCTGCGTCGCACTCGGGCAGCCAGTCAGTCGATCATTCCGGTCGATACTAAACTGGCCGCCGGTATCACACGATTTTTTCCGCAATTTAACGATCGCTTTGAAGCGATTGCGGTACGTGTGCCAACCATAAATGTGACGGCAATCGATTTAAGCGTGACGGTGAAGAAACCTGTAAAAGCCAATGAAGTCAACCTGTTGCTGCAAAAAGCAGCACAAGGTGCATTTCATGGTATAGTTGACTATGCGGAATTGCCGTTGGTCTCTGTAGATTTTAACCACGATCCGCACAGTGCCATTGTCGATGGCACCCAAACCCGGGTCAGTGGCGCACACCTGATCAAAACGTTGGTCTGGTGCGATAACGAATGGGGCTTTGCTAACCGAATGCTCGACACGACGTTAGCTATGGCTACTGTTGCTTTCAGGTAAGACGCAAGCAGCGTCTGCAAAACTTTTAGAATCAACGAGAGGATTCACCATGTCTGTAATTAAGATGACCGATCTGGATCTTGCTGGGAAACGTGTATTTATCCGTGCGGATCTGAACGTACCAGTAAAAGACGGGAAAGTAACCAGCGACGCGCGTATCCGTGCTTCTCTGCCGACCATCGAACTTGCCCTGAAACAAGGCGCAAAAGTGATGGTAACTTCCCACCTGGGTCGTCCTACCGAAGGCGAGTACAACGAAGAATTCTCTCTGCTGCCGGTTGTTAACTACCTGAAAGACAAACTGTCTAACCCGGTTCGTCTGGTTAAAGATTACCTCGACGGCGTTGACGTTGCTGAAGGTGAACTGGTTGTTCTGGAAAACGTTCGCTTCAACAAAGGCGAGAAGAAAGATGACGAAACTCTGTCCAAAAAATACGCTGCACTGTGTGACGTGTTCGTAATGGACGCATTCGGTACTGCTCACCGCGCGCAGGCTTCTACTCACGGTATCGGTAAATTCGCTGACGTTGCGTGCGCAGGCCCGCTGCTGGCAGCTGAACTGGACGCGCTGGGTAAAGCACTGAAAGAACCTGCTCGCCCGATGGTGGCTATCGTTGGTGGTTCTAAAGTATCTACCAAACTGACCGTTCTGGACTCCCTGTCTAAAATCGCTGACCAGCTGATCGTTGGCGGTGGTATCGCTAACACCTTTATCGCGGCACAAGGCCACGATGTGGGTAAATCCCTGTACGAAGCTGACCTGGTTGACGAAGCTAAACGTCTGCTGACCACCTGCAACATCCCGGTTCCGTCTGATGTTCGCGTAGCAACCGAGTTCTCTGAAACTGCACCGGCTACCCTGAAATCTGTTAACGATGTGAAAGCTGACGAGCAGATCCTGGATATCGGTGATGCTTCCGCTCAGGAACTGGCTGAAATCCTGAAGAATGCGAAAACCATTCTGTGGAACGGTCCGGTTGGCGTGTTCGAATTCCCGAACTTCCGCAAAGGTACTGAAATCGTGGCTAACGCTATCGCAGACAGCGAAGCGTTCTCCATCGCTGGCGGCGGCGACACTCTGGCAGCAATCGACCTGTTCGGCATTGCTGACAAAATCTCCTACATCTCCACTGGCGGCGGCGCATTCCTCGAATTCGTAGAAGGTAAAGTACTGCCTGCAGTAGCGATGCTCGAAGAGCGCGCTAAGAAGTAAAAAATCACAGGGCAGGGAAACCTGCCCTTGTTTCAGCGCGCTTTTAGAGCACGCACTTTTTCATACTCTAAATAATTCGAGTTGCAGGAAGGCGACAAGAGAGTGAATCCCCAGGAGCTTACATAAGTAAGTGATTGGGGTGAGCGAACGTAGACGCAGCACATGCAACTTGAAGTATGACGAGTATAAGGCCCGACGATACAGGACAAGAGACATGTCTAAGATTTTTGATTTCGTAAAACCTGGCGTAATCACTGGTGATGACGTACAGAAAGTTTTCCAGGTAGCAAAAGAAAACAACTTCGCACTGCCAGCAGTAAACTGCGTCGGTACTGACTCCATCAACGCCGTACTGGAAACCGCAGCTAAAGTTAAAGCGCCGGTTATCGTTCAGTTCTCCAACGGTGGTGCTTCTTTTATCGCTGGTAAAGGCGTGAAATCTGACGTTCCGCAGGGCGCTGCTATCCTGGGTGCGATCTCTGGTGCGCATCACGTTCACCAGATGGCTGAACACTACGGTGTTCCGGTGATCCTGCACACCGACCACTGCGCGAAAAAACTGCTGCCGTGGATCGACGGTCTGCTGGACGCGGGTGAAAAACACTTCGCTGCTACCGGTAAGCCGCTGTTCTCTTCTCACATGATTGACCTGTCTGAAGAATCTCTGCAAGAGAACATTGAAATCTGCTCTAAATACCTGGAGCGCATGTCCAAAATCGGCATGACTCTGGAAATCGAACTGGGTTGCACCGGTGGTGAAGAAGACGGCGTGGACAACAGCCACATGGACGCTTCTGCACTGTACACCCAGCCGGAAGACGTTGATTACGCATACACCGAGCTGAGCAAAATCAGCCCGCGTTTCACCATCGCTGCGTCCTTCGGTAACGTACACGGTGTTTACAAGCCGGGTAACGTGGTTCTGACTCCGACCATCCTGCGCGACTCTCAGGAATATGTTTCTAAGAAACACAACCTGCCGCACAACAGCCTGAACTTCGTCTTCCACGGTGGTTCCGGTTCTACTGCTCAGGAAATCAAAGATTCCGTAAGCTACGGCGTAGTGAAAATGAACATCGATACCGATACCCAATGGGCAACCTGGGAAGGTGTTCTGAACTACTACAAAGAAAACGAAGCTTACCTGCAAGGCCAGCTGGGCAACCCGAAAGGCGAAGATCAGCCGAACAAGAAATACTACGATCCGCGCGTATGGCTGCGTGCCGGTCAGACTTCGATGATCGCTCGTCTGGAAAAAGCATTCCAGGAACTGAACGCGATCGACGTTCTGTAAGATATTCCTTTCTGCTTATCTCAAGGCCCGCTCTGCGGGTCTTTTTTTCGCCAAAAGCAAGGTGATACAGATGAGAAATCTGTGATCTATTTGGCAAAATTATGCTTTATTGTTTACCCTTGTCAGACTGCCCGTCATAAGGCGGCGGAGTGTATTTCTCCATTTTGAGTCAGTTGAAAAGGAATATTGAATGGAAGATTTGAATGTTGTCGATAGCATAAACGGCGCGGGAAGCTGGCTGGTGGCTAACCAGGCGCTGCTGCTAAGTTATGCAGTAAACATCGTGGCGGCACTCGCGATCATCATCGTTGGTTTGATTATCGCGCGGATGATTTCCAACGCGGTGAATCGCCTGATGATCTCCCGTAAAATCGATGCCACTGTTGCTGATTTTCTTTCTGCATTAGTCCGTTACGGAATTATCGCCTTTACGCTAATCGCTGCACTGGGGCGCGTGGGCGTACAAACAGCGTCAGTCATTGCTGTACTCGGTGCCGCAGGCTTAGCTGTTGGTCTGGCTTTGCAGGGGTCACTGTCTAACCTGGCCGCTGGCGTGTTACTTGTCATGTTCCGCCCGTTCCGTGCCGGAGAATATGTTGACCTCGGCGGCGTAGCCGGTACTGTGCTGAGTGTGCAGATTTTCTCCACCACCATGCGTACTGCAGACGGTAAAATTATCGTTATTCCGAACGGTAAAATTATTGCCGGGAATATTATTAACTTCTCCCGCGAGCCAGCTCGCCGTAACGAATTTATTATTGGCGTGGCGTATGATTCCGATATCGATCAGGTTAAGCAGATCCTGACCGATATTATCCAGTCTGAAGATCGCATTTTGAAAGATCGCGAAATGACTGTGCGTCTGAACGAACTTGGCGCATCGTCGATTAATTTCGTGGTCCGCGTCTGGAGCAACAGCGGCGATCTGCAAAACGTGTACTGGGATGTGCTGGAGCGTATTAAACGTGAATTTGATGCCGCCGGTATCAGCTTCCCGTACCCGCAAATGGATGTGAACTTTAAGCGGGTGAAAGAAGACAAAGCTGCGTAATCAACGCTGAGGCCAGATAATACTCTCTGGCCTCTCTCTTATTAGTTTTTCTGATTGCCAATTAATATTATCAATTTCCGCTAATAACAATCCCGCGATATAGTCTCTGCATCAGATACTTAATTCGGAATATCCAACGTGTTTTCTTATTACTTTCAAGGTCTTGCACTTGGGGCGGCTATGATCCTACCGCTCGGTCCACAAAATGCTTTTGTGATGAATCAGGGCATTCGTCGTCAGTACCACATTATGATTGCCTTACTTTGTGCTATCAGCGATTTGGTCCTGATTTGTGCGGGGATTTTTGGTGGCAGCGCGTTATTGATGCAGTCGCCGTGGTTGCTGGCGCTGACCTGGGGCGGCGTAGCCTTCTTGCTGTGGTATGGTTTTGGCGCTTTTAAAACAGCAATGAGCAGTAACATTGAGTTAGCCAGTGCCGAAGTCCTGAAACAAGGCAGATGGAAAATTATCGCCACCATGTTGGCAGTGACCTGGCTGAATCCGCATGTTTACCTGGATACTTTTGTTGTGCTGGGCAGCCTTGGCGGGCAACTTGATGTGGAACCAAAACGTTGGTTTGCGCTCGGAACAATTAGCGCCTCTTTCCTGTGGTTCTTTGGTCTGGCTATTCTCGCAGCCTGGCTGGCACCGCGCCTGCGCACGGCAAAATCACAGCGCATTATCAATCTGGTAGTGGGATGTGTTATGTGGTTTATTGCCTTGCAGCTGGCGAGAGACGGTATTGCTCATGCACAAGCCTTGTTCAGTTAGGCGCTATCTGATGGAAAAATAAAACAGAGGCGCTAAGCTTGCCTCCAGAGGTCCTGAATTTTGGGCAAGTCAATTAACACGGAGAGACTAACGTGAAGTTCAAAGTTATCGCCCTGGCGGCATTAATGGGTATTAGCGGGATGGCAGCGCAGGCTAACGAATTGCCGGATGGACCGCATATTGTCACCTCCGGTACGGCAAGCGTGGATGCGGTGCCAGACATTGCCACTCTTGCGATTGAAGTTAACGTGGCCGCGAAGGATGCCGCTACTGCCAAGAAACAGGCAGATGAGCGCGTCGCACAATACATTTCCTTCCTTGAGCTCAATCAGATCGCGAAAAAAGATATCAGCTCAGCGAACTTACGCACTCAGCCAGATTATGATTATCAGGATGGTAAAAGTATCCTGAAAGGCTACCGCGCAGTGAGAACGGTGGAAGTCACGCTCCGTCAGTTAGACAAACTGAATTCCTTGCTGGACGGCGCGCTAAAGGCGGGTCTTAACGAAATTCGTTCTGTGTCGCTGGGCGTGGCGCAGCCGGATGCCTATAAAGACAAAGCGCGTAAGGCAGCGATTGATAACGCGATTCATCAGGCGCAGGAACTGGCGAACGGCTTTCATCGTAAACTGGGGCCGGTATATAGCGTACGCTACCATGTTTCCAACTATCAGCCCAGCCCAATGGTGCGGATGATGAAAGCCGATGCCGCGCCGGTGTCCGCCCAGGAAACTTACGAGCAGCAAAAACCCGTATAATATAAAGGTATATATCCTACTGAAAGGGAGAAAGAAATACTATGGCAGATCAAAAGAAAATGGTAGCCGAGATCACCTCGATGGAGGACGATTTTGCGCAGTGGTATACCGATGTCGTTAAAAAGGCCGAACTGGTCGATTACGGCAGCGTCCGCGGCTGCATGATCATTCGACCCTACGGCTATGCCATTTGGGAAAATATCCAGCATATTCTTGACGGCATCTTCAAGGCGACCGGCCACCAGAATGTCTATATGCCTATGCTCATACCGGAGAGCCTTCTGCAGAAAGAGAAGGACCATGTGGAAGGCTTCGCCCCGGAGGTGGCCTGGGTCACCATGGGCGGCGAGGAAAAGCTGGAGGAGCGCCTGTGCGTGCGCCCCACCAGCGAAACGCTGTTCTGCGAGCACTATTCCCACATTATCCACAGCTACCGCGACCTGCCCAAGCTGTATAACCAGTGGTGCAGCGTCATGCGCTGGGAAAAGACCACCCGCCCGTTCC
>OGYE01002735.1_pt1 | contig 10566 bp, 10 predicted proteins | sample 1576471 | NCBI WGS metagenome assembly OGYE01 (sample SAMEA3541532, study PRJEB24748) | human gut metagenome | biome: human gut; feature: human-associated habitat; material: faeces | place: China | collected 2012 | reverse complement strand
GATTGGCTGACACGACGCAAGGAGAGCGGTATGGTTACGTGTAATGACGGTATTCTTTCGATGGCAGCGGGAACTAAGGAGGCCTTGCTGGCAAATCGGGATAAGAGGTGATTCGCATATTATTTTTCCGGTAATCCATTATTTTTTGTAACTTCATAAAATATTTCTTCGTCTTGATTGTCTGCTAGAGTAGAGAGCTCTTTCAGATAACAAGAATAATTAATTAAAAATCGGAATATAATGGTTACAAAAGATTGTGATAAAGGATGTAGGGGAAAACATAGTCGTAAGTTTCCTTTTTTCAGGAATCCATTTGTTTTTGTAGTTCTTTGGTTGGTTTTGGCAGTAGCCATAGGAGCCATCATCATGTTATTGTGGAATTGGATGATGCCGGTTATCTTTGGTTTGCCTGTGCTCAGCTTATGGCAGGCATTGGGATTGTTTGTCCTGACTCGTATTCTTTTTGGGAGCTTCGGCTTTGGTCGTAGAGGAATGCCAGGACGGGGTGGGAATCCGGTTCATGAAAAATGGATGCATATGACTCCTGAACAGCGCAGAGAATTTATAAAGAAAAGGAAACATATGGGCTTCGGTCCGTGGCAAGACCACCCTTTCCAGCGGCAGCTTCTATCTTTACAACTGGACGGCCAGCGGCCTGTTCCTGCGCCGCAGTGCTGCGTCCCCGCTGGTGAACAACCTGCGCCTTGTGCAGAACACCAGCAACACCGACAAGAGTGCCTCCCAGCTCATTGCAGACGAAAAGTGCTCGGCCGCCCTGGATGACACCGCCGAAGCCACTTCCCTGCAGAGCGTGGAATACTCCGACACCACCTGGGCCCTGCTCTTCAACGCATCGGAAGGCTCGGTGTTCGCGGTTGCATCCCTGCGGCAGGCGCTGGCCGGCATCGCCCTGCAGAACCTGTCGGTGCCCTCCTCGGGTAATCGCGTGGGATCCGCTGGGTGTCGAAAATTTCAGAAAGCGCTATCCGGATTGTGCAATAAACTTTGCCGAGAGTATAGACGAAGCCTTGACAGATGCGGATGTTTGCTTCATAATGACTGAATGGGAAAAAATCGTAGAATATCCGCTGGATAACTACAAAAAGTATATGAGGAGACCTCTGGTCTTTGACGGCAGGAATTGCTACAAGCTCTCCGAGGTCGAAAAGCACGAGATATTCTATGATTCAATAGGAAGAAAGATTGTCGATACTCTTTGATGAGAGTTGACGAAGTGGGGGATATGTGATTGAGTAAGATAGTTAGAAAAGATACCGACAGCGACGGAGTCGAAGTGAACATCATGTATGCGTTCGGTCTTCTTCTGAGAAGGCTGTGGCTTCTGATACTTGTCGCGTTGGTGGTCGGCGCGTCATGCGCAGTGATAACCAAGGCAGTCGAAGAGCCGACTTATACTTTGAGCATGACGTTTATCGTCAACAATAAGTCCGAAAAAGACCTCTCGTCATCGGGTGAGAATTCCGTCTCCTATAACGATATGTCGGCATCGGCTTATATGGCGAATACTTTCGTCCATCTTATGACCGGGCGCACTATGTGCAACGCGATAGCCGCCGAGTGCAAGTCGTATCCGAAAACTGCGGATCAGGTTGCGAAGATGATAGCCGCGTCCCGCAAGACGGACAGCAGCATTATCGATATGACCGTCACTGCTTCCTCGCCCGAGGAGGCTTATGAGCTCGCGCAGGCTGTCAAGGATACATATAAAGATGTCGTTCAGGTCTATTCAGGCGGCAGCATCCATCTATGCGACGAGCCGGAGCTGCCGACAAAGCCGGACAAGTCCGTCGGTACAGTGCGCAACGCCATTATCGGTGCTCTTGCGGGTGCAGTTATATGTGCGCTCATTATAATAATCAGGGATTCTGCGCGCAACACCGTCAGAAGCCAGGAGGATATCCAGAACAAGCTTCAGCTCAATGTTATCGGCGAGGTGTCGCAGGTGCCCAGCGGCGAGCGTTTCTATAAGAAATCCGCCCACGGCGACCGAGAACTGCTGATAACCGACAAGGCCTGCGGCTTTGCGTTCGTTGAGACATATAAAGCAATGCGAACGAAGCTCGAACTGCTCAACGGCAGGCGCGGCTACAAGAGCTTCGTCGTTTCGAGCGCCGGAGCCAATGAGGGCAAGACGACCGTTGCCGTCAACCTCTCGCTCGCGCTTGCGCAGAACGGATATTCCGTCCTGCTCGTCGATGCCGATCTCAGAAAGCCGTCTGTGCTCAAGAATCTCGGCATAAGCAATCTTTCCGGCAACGGCATAGCCGATGTCGTCAACGGCGCGAAAAATTCGAGCGATGCGATAAAATATATTGAGAAATATAAGATATTCGTCCTCGCAGGCGACGAGAGCATAACGGATCCGACCGAGGTGCTTTCAAACGCCAAGACCGGCGAGTTCATCGCAGCGGCAAGAGAAAAGTTCGATTATATTATCATCGATACGCCTCCCATCGGAATCGTTGCGGATGCGGCGATATGCGCCAAATACACCGACTCGTCAATATTTGTTATCCGCGAGGATGTTTTCCCCGTTCCCGCGATACTCGAGGCTGTCAGCGACCTCACTCAGGGCGGAACGGATCTCGCCGGATGCGTCTACAATATCTCGACCGACCGCAGCAAGGGCGGCTACGGCAACTATTCGATCTCGAGCCGCAGATACGGCTACGGATATGGCTACGGCAAGCATTACGGGTATGGCTACGGTTACGGCAGTCATTCCGGTTCGCACGGCAAAAACAGCAAATAAGCAAAAATATATCAGCCTTCGGTTCTTTTGTGAATCGAAGGCTGATTTTTTATCTTTTCGGTACTCCCTGCGGGAACATCAGTTTCTCTAAATCACCCGCGCTCTTTTGGTATTGCGCTTCGGATATCGCCCCGTGTTGGAGCAGGGTGTCGAGCATATTTATCTGGCGCTCATATAGGTCAAGCTTGTCTCCGCCTTTTCTTTGCGGCTCAACGCTCATGCCTGAACACCTCTTATCATCGGCGCATAGAAGTCAAACAGCTCGCGCGCGACTTCGAGCGTGTCCTCCTCCGAGGGCTGCTCGGGCTTGTAGGTCGAGAGCCATTTGTTCTCGAATTTTTCAACGCTCTTGTAGAACGAAGTTCCGTCGAAGTCCTCGCGCTCGTTATAGCGGCGCTTGGTGGTTGTGAATGTGCATTTACGCTTTTTGAAGTTGACCGCCATCTGCTCGAAGAACGAATACCAGCGCGGCAGATAGAAAGTCTTTATCATGCCGCCCCATTCTTTCCATGCGTAGTCATAGAGCTGCGAGGAGCGCGCGGGACCCCAGAGGGTCAGCATATAAAGCTCGTTGAGCTCGAAATTCTGCCTGTCTTTGTCGGAGCAGGCATAGGCGTTAGCCTGTCTGACATGCTCGCCGAGCGTCAGTTCGGGGCGCGTCATGAGCAGCCTGTCAACATCTTCGAGCAGGCGCACGAATGTGTTGACACTCTTTTCAAAAAGACTTATATTTTTGCTGTCAAATGCGCTTATGCTGCGCTTGTAGAGATCCTTTGCGTAGTTACTGAGCACCTGGCGCGTCAAATCGCAGACATCGAATCTGTATCCGTCCGTATCAGCGTGTCCGGCTTTAAGCAGATTTTCGAGCGCGTCGAGCAGCTTCTCGTTGTCATATCTCAGCTCAAACACATCGTTCGGCGCGGTGTGGCGCTGTTCGTATGCAGGGCGCGCGCAGATTATCGACGCAGTCTCGCGTCCTGTGCAAGCCTTGCTGTAGCAGGTCTCGTGCATATCTTTGACCGCTTCGAAAAGGCACGCTTCGTCGCTGCCGTAGCGGCGGCGTGCGTAGTCCTTGAGCCATGAATCAAGCTCCGGCTTGTCGCTTCGCGTGAGCATATCGGAAGCGAGGTCAAAATACAGCGGGTTCTGGAAAATGCCCTCCATGAAAAGCCCCGTGCCGACAATATTCGGATATTTTTCGCGCTCTTCCATGAATTTGTTTTCGGCGAGCGCGTCTATCGAACCGTGGAGCGTGTTTCTGTCGCCGAAGTTGTTGAGCGTGCCGCTGATGAAGTTGTATCCCCAGAAGCCGTCGGTCTTTTCGCATTTGCTGCCGTCGATGTCGAGAATGAGCAGCTTGTCCTTGTCAACAGCCTTGACTATCGGCTCGCGCAGGGACCATGCCTGCATGACCCAGACCGCCTGAGAGTCGAAAGCTGTATACATCTCTGAAATAGCCTTTCCTACGTTCTGGAGATACTTGTCACCCTTTATCGGGGGCTTGTTCTCGTGGAACGGGTCGCAGGCATAATAGTGGTGCGCGCCGAAGAGCTGACGCTGTTTTTCAAGCAGAGCCATGCCGAATTTTTTGAAGTTTTTGTCGAGCGGGTCTATCTGATATGTTACGGGGAACCCGCACCATGAGGGGACATTGTATGCGTTCGTGTGCGGAAGCACGCGAAGAATTGTTGAGGGCACCTGACCCGAGCAGCCCTGCTGAATCGGTGTCATGCCGAGTTCAAGCTCGCGGTCGATTATCTTCTTGCCGAGTTCAAGTCGCTTGTCAACATAAGCTTTGTCCGTCAGGCTGAAATAGCTGTCGAGGTTGCCCATGAGCTGCCATGGCAGATATGCGGGGCCGCTGATGAAATTGAGCGCTCCGTCGTCCGTATATCCGAGGTCGCGCAGGGTGTAGAAAAGCACCGCCTCGTAGCCGACTATGCTCAGCGGCATGTTTATTCCGCGCATAGCCATGTAGTCTATCTCGCGCTCCCAGCGCTCCCAGTCCCACCAGCGGGCGGAATATGAAAACGTGCAGTAGTTCATGTAGGCGCGTTTGTCCTGCTCGATAATGCGGACTGTCTTGCCCGCGGGTAGGGGAGCTTCGGTTATATTGCCTATCCTGTCGTTGCCGCAGTGGGCGAGATTGACCCCGCAGCAGTCCTTCAGGTATCTGTAATATGCCATTGCAAGGCTTATCTTGCAGTCGCCGCGCAGAACTATTTTGTCGCCGCACGCCTCGATTTCATAGAAGCTCTTGCCCTCGCGTCTGTCCTCGATTTCGAGTACGAACCTGTCGGCAATCTCCGGCGTGTTTCTTTTAATCAGCTCTTGCATCAGTCTGTCCTCCAGCTATAAGAAAAATTTTTTATGTATTTCTAAGCGCATTTTCACGCTGAAAAGTCGATTTGTTGAATTGATTGTATAGTTGTTGTGATATAATCAAATGCGATCCAATTCCCGGAAGGTGAGAGAATGAAAAGTAAAATGACTTCAAAAGGCAGGGCAATGACCGCCGCCGTGTGTGCGCTTTCGTGCGCCCTGATAATCCTCGGCACATTTATAAAAATACCTTTGCCGATGATATCGATAACCTTGCAGCTCGAATTTGTTCTGCTCTCTGCGATGCTGCTCGGCGCGTGGCGCTCGTCGCTGAGCGTTGCGGCGTATATTATTCTCGGTCTTTGCGGAGTGCCCGTGTTCACTTACGGCGGGGGAATCGGCTGCGTGCTCAAGCCGTCGTTCGGCTTCATAATCGGCTTCCTTGTCGCGTCCGTAGTCACGGGCTTCATAGTCGAGCATCTTAAAGAGCGCACATTCTGGAAACTCTTCTTCGCCGCACTCGCGGGCACTGTGATAATATATATTATCGGTACTGTGTATTTCTATTTTGTCACCCGACTGTATCTCAATACATATCCGGGCTTCATGAAGATGATGAGCGCCTGCGTGTTCACGACCTTTCCGAAGGATGCCGTTTTCTGTCTGCTGCTCGCGTTCATCGCAAAGCGGGTCTATCCCGCAATAAGAAAGTATATCACCTGCTGACTATTGAATAGCCCAGAGTGATCTCGGCAGTGTTGCCAAGGCTGTCCGTGTCCGTCTCAACTGCCTTGAGATAGACCAGCGCACATTCCTGCCCGCTGCGCGACTGCCAGTCGGCGAGGCGTATAACGGTGCGGAATATCGAGAGCGGTCTGCCGTTTGAAGAGACGGCAGAATTGACTCGCTCAAATCTTGTTTGTGGCACAGCGTAAGTTTTGATAAAAGCCGCTTCCTCGCAGCTTCCGGGCTGCGGCGCGAAGCGGCTGTTTTTCATCGTCCAGAGGGCAAGACTGTGCCTGAGCTGACGCTCGTCCATCAGAGATAACATAGCTCTGACCCTCCATGCCGTATGGCGTTTTTATTTGCAGACTTTTTCGTATATCTCCTGTGTGACCTTTTTCATCTCGTCCATCTGCTTCTCCATGTCCTCGACGAGCTTGAACTGCGTGCGGGCGCGGACAAGATTGTGCTCGGGATAGTCAATGCGGAAATAAGTGTCGCCGTTGAGGTAGTCTCCGAGGAAACGCATTCCGCATTCGAGCGTCATGAGCTTCGATGAGAAGGGGAGATATTCAATCTCCGCGTCGGTCAGACTCTTGCCGGCGGCGGAAAGATAGCCCTCGGTGTAGACTTTGTAGAGCTCAATGTCGAAGTTCACTTTGCTGAGGTCTTTCTCGTCCTCTGCGGCGGTGCTTGCGCCGAAGCGGATGCTGTCGCCGAAATCGTAGAGCGAAAGTCCGGGCATGACCGTGTCGAGGTCAATTACACATATGCCCTCGTCGGTCTCGTTGTCGAACATGACGTTGTTGAGCTTCGTGTCGTTGTGGGTGACTCTCAGCGGCAGCTCGCCGCGCTCGAGCATATCTACGAGAATGCCCGTGTCGCCCTCACGCGAGAGAACAGAGTCGATCTCTTCCTGCACGCCCGCCGCGCGACCCTTGAGATCATCGCCGACTGCCTTCTTGAAGTCGGCGAAGCGGGAGCGGGTGTTGTGAAAATTCGGGATAGTCTCGTGGAGCGTGCTGCTCGGATAGTCCGCGAGCAGGCACTGGAAAGTGCCGAAAGCCTTTGCGGCGTTGAAGAATGTTTTCGGGTCGTCAATGGACTGGCAGGCGTGCGCGCCGGTGATGAAATTGTAGCATCGCCAGCATTCGCCGTTCTCTGTTCTGAAATAGGGCTTGCCGTCCTTTGTGAAGAACACCCTGAGGCATTCGCGTTCCGGGTCGCCGCCGCGCTCGATAACTATGTTGCGCAGGTATCCCGTGACTCCGACGATATTCTCCATCAGCTCGTCTGGATTCTTGAAAACATTCGTATTTATCAGCTGAACAAGGTAGCTTGTGCTGCTGCCGTCAGCGTTTTTGAAATCGAGAACAAAAGTGTTGTTTATATGACCGTCGTTTGAAACGCGGTAGCCGATATATTCTCCCTCAAAACCGAATTCATCGATTATCTGCTGCAGTGGAAAGGGAGCATTCTGCGTTTGCATCTGTATCACCTTTTGATTATTTTGATAGTGCCGAACCTTTCGGGATTGTGAAAGCCGAGAGAAACGCTGTCAACGGGGAAGAGCGCACCGTAGTGCGGGGTCGGGGAGTCGTCGGCGCATTTATAGAAGTTGCCGCGTATCTCACCCTCGCCGACCGAAAACTCGCAGCCGTAGAGCGACGATATCAGCCCTTCCGGGATGAACAGCTGAGCATGCCAGCCCTTTTTGTCCGTGTAAACTCCTGCACTGACGCGCGGGGTCTCTGCGGTCAGTTCTTTTATGAACACGCGGCCGTTTCTCTCGCTTCCGAACTGCGACAGATAAGCGCCGTTCGGATTCATCTCAAAGTTTATGTATTCGCTGCGCCCGCTGACGGGAGCAATGAACACTTCGAGGCAGCTGTCGGTATATACCGGATCGTCGCGCCTTGTGTATCTCGCGAGCACGGGGCTTTCGGAGCTTTCAAGAAAAGCATAGTAGCCCTCGTTTTTAACCGCGCAGAACCGCACGGAGCTCTCCGGGCGCGAATATCCGTCTTTTTCCCAGTGGAAAGAGCTTATCTCAAACCGGGGGATAAGCTCTTTCTCCGGTAAACTGTCAAATATAAAAGTGTTGCAGCCGTTCATATCAGAGCTTCTCGACGATAGCCTTGGTGTCTCTGGCTATGAGTAGCTCCTCGTTGGTGGGCAGAACGAAAACGCGGACCTTTGAATCCGGGGTCGAAAGTTCGCCCTCCTTGCCCTTTCTGAGCTCGAGGTTCTTCTCGCAGTCGATCTTGACGCCGAGATATGTAAGATGCTTGCAGACATCTTCGCGCAGGTCGCAGGTGTTCTCGCCGATACCGCCGGTGAAAACAATCGCGTCAACGCCGTCCATGGCGGCGACATATGCGCCTATAAACTTGCGGATCTGATAGCGCTGAATGCTTCTTGCAAGAGCGGCTCTCTTGTTGCCTGCCTCTGCGGCGGCGAGAACGTCTCTGTCGTCGCTCGATATGCCGGAGATGCCGAGAACGCCGGACTTCTTGTTGAGGATTTCAGCTGTCTCTGCGGGAGTCCAGCCCTCTTTCTCCTGAAGATAGGTGATAGCCGAGGGATCAACTCCGCCGCAGCGCGAGCCCATGATGAAGCCGTCGAGGGGAGTAAGACCCATGCTCGTGTCGATAACCTTGCCGTCCTTTATGGCGGTTATCGAGGAGCCGTTGCCGAGGTGGCAGGTGATGAGCTTTATGTCCTTGAGGTCAACGCCCATAACTTCCGCGCAGCGAGCGCTGACAAAGCGGTGAGATGTGCCGTGGAAGCCGTAGCGGCGAACCTTGTACTTCTCGTAGTACTCATAGGGCAGCGGGAAAAGGAATGCCTCGGGGGGCATGGTCGAATGGAAGGCGTTGTCGAAAACAACAACTTCCGGAACATCCTCGCCGAAGACCTCGCGGCAGGCGCGGATGCCCTGAATGTGAGCGGCGTTGTGCAGGGGAGCGAGATCGCACAGGCTCTCGATGCCGGCGATAACATCCTCGTCAACAAGAACGCTCTCTTTGAACAGAGAACCGCCCTGGACTATGCGGTGGCCGACAGCGGAGATCTCGGAGAGGTCGTCGATGACCTTGTAGGTCGAAGTGAGAACCTTCTCGACCTCGAGGAAAGCCGCAGTGTGGTTTTTGAGCTCCACGCTGTATTTGAATTCTCTTCCGTCGAAGGTATTGCCGCTGATTTTACCGTCGATGCCGATACGCTCGCAGATGCCCTTTGCTATAAGCTGCTCGCCGTCCATGTCGATGAGCTGATATTTAAGCGATGAGCTTCCGGCGTTGATAACAAGAATTTTCAAGAGTATTGCCTCCAAATAATAAAGATTTGCTTGAAACAAGCACGTTACTGATATATTATATATATTATAAGATGATTTTTCAAGCAGTTCTTGCAGAATTCCCTTGTCTTATTGTCGAAAAACGGAAAAGGAGTGAATCCGATGAGCACCGCAGGCATCGTTGCCGAATATAATCCGTTCCATAACGGCCACGCTTATCACATAACCCGAACCCGCGAAAACGGAGCTTCGGCGGTCGTTTGCGTGATGAGCAGTTGGTTTGTCCAGCGCGGGGAGACTGCGCTCATGCACCCGAACGCCCGCGCACGTATGGCGCTTATGAACGGCGCCGATTTGGTAGTGTCCCTCCCCGTACCGTGGGCGTGTGCCGCGGCGCAGACCTTTGCAAGGGGAGCGGTAGGTCTGCTCGATGCCATGGGATGCGTGGACACTTTGAGCTTCGGCAGCGAGTGCGCCGACTTACGTACTTCTGGTACAATAGGAATCTTACGAATACCAGCTTCTGTCTTTGGCTTAGATATATAAGTTCTTTGTTCCGTTGGATTCATTTTTCCTGCAAAGTAAATCATCGCATGATCAATTGTAATGTATCCATTTTTCAGATCCACATCTTCCCATCTCAGACCACTGAATTCTCCTACTCTAACTCCGATTCCAATCATAAAGGTAAAAAGTGGTTTCCAGTGATCATATACTGGATGTCCATCCATAAATTGTAAGAATGCTTTTTGCTGTTCTGGTGTGAGTGCCTTTCTTATGTTTCTTTTCACCTTTGTCTGTTGCTTTAGCTGTCCTAAAATTTGGGATGTTGGATTTGTTCTAATGAGACAATCTCGAACTGCCATCTCGAATGCTGGATGTAATTCTCTTTGCAAATGTTCAATTGTTCCATAACTCAATTCTTTTTTTCCATTAAGGACTTGTAAAACTGTAAAACATCTGAATACTTAGTGCCGATGGTACCGGCCCGGAACACCTGCGTCTCACCGAACATCTCCACGGCGTGGCGGTGGGCTCTGGCCTGATATTCCCCGGAAAAGTTCAGGTCGATATCCGGCTCTTTATTTCCCTTAAATCCAAGGAATGTCTCAAATGGAATATCATGTCCTTCCTTTTGTAACGGTGTGCCGCAAACCGGACAGTCCCTATCCGGCATATCACAGCCAGACATACCTTTTTTCGAATATGGTCTTACTGCATCAGAGTCAAAATCTACATAATGACATTTGGGACAAATATAATGCGCTGACAAAGGGTTAACTTCCGTAATACCTGCCATTGTCGCTACAAAAGAAGATCCTACGGAACCTCGCGAACCTACCAGATATCCATGGTCATTCGAATCCCACACCAGCTTCTGTGCGATAATGTACATTACGGCAAATCCATTGGATATAATAGAATTCAATTCTCTTTGTAGTCTCTCCTC
>OGYE01002734.1_pt1 | contig 10567 bp, 13 predicted proteins | sample 1576471 | NCBI WGS metagenome assembly OGYE01 (sample SAMEA3541532, study PRJEB24748) | human gut metagenome | biome: human gut; feature: human-associated habitat; material: faeces | place: China | collected 2012 | reverse complement strand
ACTTCATTCGGCTTTACGTTCTTCGCTATGGCCGACTGTATGTTTGCCATCAGCTGGCATGAATTGTTGTAATAGTGGCTGCGCTGGTGCCATTTGTTCCACATCGCCATCTGTACGAGAGTGTTTATCCCGAGTGTCTGCCTTCCGTTTACCTGCAACACGTCGACATAATCGTCAATGAACTTCTTGTCGTCTGCCCTGTCACGGACTAATTTTATCAGTCTTTCCTTCATCGAGTCAGGAGCGTTGTTGAAGCCGTTGATGAATTGTTCTGTTTCAAGTTCCATCGCCTTTTGTTGCAACCTGAATTCTTGTTCCGAAAGGCAGTTCGGTTTTGTCTTGTAATATATGACCGCATCGTGTCGGAACGGGTTTATGTCGAGCCTCTGCCTACCGAGTATCTGGGGTATGTCGAGTATTATGTCCAAGGTTTGCCATTCTTTTCCGGCGTTGATGAATACGAAGGTCATGGCGTTTGTTGAATAAAAGTCGACTCCCTCGAACGACGCCTTGGTGCAGAACGTGAAGGTTTTGTTACGTGGATTGTCCCTGTCCGTACATAGTCACCTGTCTTGAAGCCCTTTGGCAGTCCTGATACTTTCCCTTCGGAGCACAATATCGTAACCTCGTCGGGCTTAAGGTTGTTCTTCACGATTATGTTTATTATTGACCTTACTTCATTGAGGAATATGCAGGCCTCCGTTGAATAAACCACCTGTCCGTCTACCACTTTCCTTTCAAAATACCCGTTAGTCTTAAAGTCACGGATTATATTACTACAGACTTTCTCCGCGCTCTCGTCCTTCTTCATCTGTATCTCTATGACATTTGGTTCTTCAAGTACGTCAGGGTCCCATTCGAGCTTTATGTACGGAAGCCCTTTGAACTGAGGAACAAAGTCAAGATACATGTCGGGGATTGGTGTCGCTGAGAGGTAGCAGATGTTTTTCGCCTCACAGTCAAGTCTAATGAGGAAATTCATGTCTGTCGTACCCTTGAAAGTGGCGTCACCCATGAGGCACTGGAACTCGTCAACCACGAAAAGGAATTTATTGATAGCAGCATTCTTTTTCAGCACGTCAATCACCTTGTCGCATGAATCAAGTGTTACGAGTACCTTTGCGTATTTCTTATTTGTGAACGGTGTACTTCCGCAAAAGCTTATGTAATTGTTCAACTCCGACATCAGTCTCTTTATGTCATCTGCTCTTTTTCCGTTGTTCGTATATGGAGAATGGAATAGGAATGTGTCGGGATGTTGTTCGTGTTTGTCCTTCAGTGCCTGCAAGCGTGGGGATATTATTACTACGTCGATACTTGAATTTAAGAACAACGATGTACCTCCACAGCCTGTAACGGTCTTGTTGAGTATGAACTTGTTGAAATGTCCCAGGTAAGTAAGAAGGTCTGGGTCTTCACTCATGTACCTGCAACCTTGGGGCATATATCTTGGTGTCATATTTACGCTCATTGGTTTCCTCCTGTTCTTTTATTATTCTCCAAAGTAATTTTTGTTTTTCTCATTTTTACTTATCCTTAAGTTATAATCATTATAAGTTACTTTTATTGTTCATTTGCTCATGTGGCGCAAGCCTACTGCAAACGAAAGAAGAAAGATATTGTGCATTAAATTCCATCCATAAAAAAGCTGCACATTAACGAACTCAAAGTTAACAGGATGCAACTGTTTTATCATTGGATTTCATTGTATTTAAGTATCAACCTGTATTTCATTAAAAAAAGCTGCACATAAGCTACTTCATGGTTAACAGTATGCAACCTTTTATCTCCAAATATCCTGCATATATAAGTATCACCCCTGATTTAAGGAAAAAATCCTGCACTTCTTTTTCTTTCGTAAGATGTAGGCCAACGCCGCATGAGTTGGTTATCCTATTGTTTTTTACAATTACATGACATACCTGCCTTCGGTTTACTTTGAACTTCATCTTCTGCAATGTTTTTGTAATGTTATTTGTAAAACGTAAAATCAACAGTACCGAAGTTGTCTTTCTCTGTTTTATAGGCATTAGTTACATGACCTGATATTTCATCTTCTGTCATGGTATCACTTTCCCAGCCACCAATGAAATACTCCAATGCCAAGCCTCGTCAACTCCCCACTTACAGAACCAACAGGCCAACTTGAATATACTGCAAGCCCTGTGTCCTTCCTGCCAATATTCGGGATGGTTTCTTTTCCAGACAGAGTTCATTATGCTTATTATGCTCCTGTCAGATATTGTCTTTCCTGTTTGGGCGTAATGATTCTTAGGTTGTACTTGCCTTACTTGTTGTACTTTGTTGACTGATTTTATTGTCGGTACGTAATGGTAAGGCACGGGATTAGGATTCACCCATATGTTCGGGTCGTAGCTAAGGTAGTTTCTTCTTGCCAGGTCTCTACAACTCGTGTCAGGGTTTACAATGTTGAACCTATCCAATAACTGGTTGTACAAGTCTCCATGCATTGCAGGATTTGTATTGTCATGAAGTACCAACGCCTTCAGTCCCCTTCCGCTCGGTGTAACGAAGGCGGAATATACGCAGGGAGTTATTACCAGCCTTTTCCGTAAATGTTCCATCTCGTCATAGCTGTGAATATCATCAAAGTCCATAGCAGTGATGTTTGAATAACAGGAAGTCCTTTGTTGTTAACCTCCAAGAACATACCGTTATACGCTACGGCAGGTAACAGTCTTGCTTTCCATTGCTGCTGCTCGGCATGGGTATTCAAACTCCTGATGTACTCCACTGCCTGTCTTAAAGTGTAATCTCCGTACTGGTTGTCATGCAGGGTGAAATCTCCCTTCCGCATGATTTCAATTACTTTCTCAACCGACACATAAGCCATGTTTGACTTCGTGAAATGAATCCTCTGTATTACAGTAACAGGGACTCTAAAAATAAAACTTTCTTGTTTTGATTTCATGATTTTATTTTTTTACTTGTTCTATGATAATTTTGTTATTTATCACACAGGTAAGAATTTGAGGGCTTTTGGATTCCCCTTTTTGTCATTTTGCGCAATAAAACGACGTTGTTATCGTAAAACAGCTTGTAATTTTTCAAGAAAGGAGAAAATAAAAACCGCCAAGAGGGTAACTCCTGACGGCACGTTGTTCTTTTTACTACGTTTTTACATTTTGTCAATATACCAGCCTTAACTTGGCATATTCGGGTGTTATCTCAACGCTGATGTCCTTCATGCGGCTTGCGCCCAACTTCCTTGCCGACTTCTTGTAACAGTCAATGAAATCATCCATATCAATGAATGTATTGAAATAACTACCAAACGGTGCACTCGGCAATGGTTCGGGCATACTGAATCCGTCAAAACCGTCACCTGTTATGGCCCATGCGTCGGCGGAGTTTATTTTACCCTCCTCACCCAAGTTCTGTGACGAAGTGCGGCGAAAAGTGAACTCGAATTCATTTTCCTTTGGATTGGCGACAGAGAAAACCACCCTGTGCCCGTTAGTAAACCTGTCCAAGTCATTCTGTATTTCCTGTTGTACACTCGCTAATGTGGTAGGTTCCATCTCGTGAACCTTTGCCACTAAAAAGATTTTCTTCATCTTGTCTTTATTATTTGATTCTTAAATTTATTCCGTAGCTTCTTTTCAAATATTCTGTAAGCCCTTTGTAAGCATCACTACGACTTTCTCACGCGGACATATTCCAAGTATTTCCTGCAAGGTCGTTTCAATGCAGAGTCCGGTTTTCAAGCCAACCGTAAATACATCGCCAATAGAAAGTGGACTTATATTAAACAGCTTCTTCATATTCATAAGTCAGTTTTATCTTCATATTCATCATTGACAGTATGTTCCTCCTCATAAAAATACTCTTCTTCATAATAGGAATCCTCTGTGTCTGAGTCCACTTCTTCGTCGTCATCCTTCATATCGTCAATCACCACCCAGTCGTCCTTGTGCCTCATTAAAAGGAACTCATAAAGCGACCATACGTCATCCTCGGTGAAAGATTCTTGGTCACAGTCCGACGATTCGTTCTCAATAGCAATAAGGTCCTCCCTTATCCGGTCCAGCAACTCCGACTTGTACTTTACTTCTCTTATGTCACCATTGCTCATTATGACTCTTGCTTTATTATCGTTCTGTCTTTTTATTTTCATCATATTATTCTTGGTTTTTTATTTTTTTGTCTGTTTGTAATTCATTATTATTTGTCATTTTGCATATCCATAGTTAAGGGGTTTGGCACTCAATTGAACTATTATTCTTGCTTTCGTGATTAAAGGAACCAAGCCTTGTTATTCTGTTCCCGTTTTCATGGTCGATAAATTCCTTTTCCACCAATAAACCGTTTTCGGAGATTTTAACCGATTTGGCAAAGTGTTTACAGGTTCTTACGCCGTTCCTAACCTTTTCATTTTTCATAAATATCTCCTTTTTGCTTTTTAGAGTTGATAATCAAGTCTATTTCGAACTCGTCTTTAAGGAACTTTACTAATGTCTTATAAGCATCAGTCCTTTTCCTATCCCTCGGTATTACAGTAAGAAGCTCGGACAAGTCAACCTTAATGCAGAGTCCACTTTCAAGTTTCCTGCCAATGTAGTTTTCAAGGGCTTCGATATCCTCCTTGAATTTGTCCGGCACAATTATCGTGTTTTCTTTGTTTACGTTTACATCTGGAGAAACACAATCCTGACGGTTCCCTGAATACTGTACTTCATCAGAGAATAATTTACTTAAACATTTTATTATCATAAAACTTGAATTTTTATCCTATCTCACTAATCAGGCTTTTAGACTTCTTCAAGCGCGTTTTATCACTTTCGGACGCTTTATGTTAATTCTCACTGATTAGGTTCTGAAGGGTTGTGATGTGCGTTTTATCGCTTTGGATGACTTTCTTCAAATTGAGGAATAATGATATTAAACGTTGAAAGTTTTTAGGAAGTCTGAAAAATAAAAAACGCACCAAGAATTTAATCTTAGCGCGTTATCCGTCTATTTGTTGTTGCATTTGAAAAAGACTCTTTATCCTTGTCATAGTTTTCTCCTACCACATGGCATTGGGTAAATTTTCTCTCGCTTCACAGATATAACATTTATTATGAATAATGCCTAAACATAGCAATCTTCGGGCTTTACGACGCTGGGAGCTTTTATGAAATGTACTGAATTTATCCAATCAGCAAGATATTCGTGCGACAACATTACGTCAATGTAGATTCTATGTACAGGTGAGCATGAAAAGATGGAAAAGTGGCTTATCTATATACCATAATTCGCTGCCGTATTGTCATGAAATCACATTTATTATTCGTGTCTATAGCCCTATTTCCTGTATTCCGATGGCATCGAAGACAATTTTCCTCAAGGTCTTATCAAATTCATATCGTTCAACAACAGTGCTGAAATGTGTGTTGGCAAGAGAATTGATCTGTTTTTCTATCGAGCATATCCATCCAATAATATTTCAAGAGAAAATATTTTACCCACGACATGAACGCCTGCGCTTTTCTTTCGTCCCCGAACAACATCCCCAGCTTTTATTTTTGTTTATACGAAGGTACAACAATTTTATGAGATAACAAAAATTATCCGTTTTTCTTAATTGGATATAAATGCAGGCCGAAATTAGTCTATATCCAAAGAAAATCACTTATCTATAAGAGATTATCGAAGATTTTTATTACTTTTGTAATTGGATAGAGACGACCCTCTCCAAGACATATTGATAATAAGAGACGTTATGTCTTCTTCCTGCGTGTACAAAGCCTAGGAAACTTCAATCACGTTGAACAGGGGAAGGTGTGATGGTCTCCACGCATATGCGTGGGGCTGTTATTCCCACATCTGTTCACAAAGGTTTCCTAGCACCTGTACACAAAGACGTGGTCTGCAGTTCCCACGCTTTCTTTTGTCTGGTGTTAGAAGTCCAACTATTAAACGTAACAGAATTCTATAATTTGAATTATCTCGTAAAGATGCATTGAACAGAAAAATGGAAAATAAAATCAATATAGCTGTCATAGGATTAGGGTACATTGGATTACCCTTATTTTGTATTCTTTCCAAGCACTTCACTTGCGTGGGATTGGATAAAGACAATGCTCGTGTAAATCAGCTAAAAGAAGGAATAGACTATCGAGAATGTGAAAAGCGGCGCAATATAATAATGGCATTATGGAGGAGTACATTTACATCAGAATATGCCGACTTAAAAAACTGCAATGTGTTCATAGTTTGCGTTCCCACAGGAATTGATGAGCATAAACTTCCTGATTTAATGCCATTAAAAGATGTCTGTACATCAGTTGGCAAAATATTGAAAAATAACGATTTGGTCATCTTTGAATCAACTGTCTTTCCCGGAGCGACAGAAGATATATGCATTCCAATACTTGAAAAGTATTCTTCTCTTAAAGTCAATGCCGACTTTTTTGTCGGATACTCTCCCGAAAGGATTAATGTGGGTGACAAAAGCCATCGGATTGTTTCTACTCCTAAAATTATTTCTGCTTCAAATATAAACTCTCTCCACCTTATGTGTAAGATTTATTCAGCGGTCATAGATGCCCCTATTATAGAGGCATCAAGTATAAAAGTGGCTGAAGCGGCAAAAATGTATGAGAATGTTCAACGGGATGTTCTTATTGCACTGGCTAATGAATATGCTGATTATTGCAGGTCAGAGAAAATAAACATTGCGGAAGTTACGGAATGTGCCTCAAGCAAATGGAATTTTTCCAATGTCAATCCCGGACTTGTTGGAGGACATTGTATAGGTGTTGATACATATTATCTTCTACAGCGGGCAAAAGAGAAAGGGCAATCTTTGGAACTGGTGAAGAAAGCTCGAAGCATTAATGAGGCAGAATCTCAAAAGATAGCTGAACGCATACAAGATTTGGCCATCAAGCTAAACGCTACAAGAATTTTATTGCTCGGCCTATCATATAAAGCAAACACACCGGACTGTAGGAACAGTAAGGTTGCAAATATATATGGTATATTAAAGAAGAGCTTTCCAATTGTAGATTGTTTTGACCCGATTGTTGATAGGGAAATGGCAAAAAGGAATTTCGGGATTTGTGTGATACCCAAAGACAAATTGACATCAGATTATGATTTGGTTGTAAAAATGGTAAATCACAAAATCTTTAACAAAATTGATAAATGTATTTATGCAAAATTTATTGAACTAAAAGACATATTATGATTCAACAAATACAAAATACCTCCGTTAGGCATACAGAAGAACACGGTTCAGATATAGGTTTTTTAAAAAACTTCTATAAAGAGCATGGTCACTTTCCGATGTTTAGTCAAGTATTGATTGAAACAAGAACTGATTGCAACAATCATTGCCCTTTTTGTCCACATGCATACAACAAAAAAACTTTGGGCGTTATGGAATGGGATTGCTACACAACAATCATAGATCAGTTGTGTAGAATGAACTATAATGGCCGTGTAGCATTGATGCTTTCCAATGAGCCTTTGTTGGATAACCGTCTTTGTGACATGATTAAATATGCCAAATCCAAATCTCAACGTCTGTTTTTGGATATAACAACTAATGGAAGATTGCTGACAGTGGAATTTGTTGATAGGCTCTTCATGTTGGGTTTAGATAATATAAACATCAATGATTATCGTGGAGATAGAGACAGATATCCTCAAAGATTGTCACCCAATCTTGAACCTATTTATTCTGCGTATGGCAATAACCCTAAAGTTTGTTTCAAACGCAGGCGATTGGATGAGTCTCTACCAAACTATGCAGGCAATATTCCGCAGTCTTTCAAGAAAGAGGATTTCGGCTTTTGTAATTACCCATTTCGCAAACTTACCATTGCTTACAATGGCGATGTCCTCTTGTGCTGTGATGATTTTATGTATGACACTAACTTTGGAAATATAATGGGCAATAATATTCTTAACTGTTGGTATAGTCCACAGTTAGACTATATGCGATTTTCACTCCTCGAAAACAAACGTGTCGGTCTGTGTGAAAGATGCAATGATAGTCAAGATTATAATACATTTGCGTAGAATGAAATCGGATTACTTTGAATGTCCATTTTGCGGTAGCCATGGACCGTTGATGCTGATGGGAGCGGATAGATTTCCTGTCCTTAAAAACCTTCAAGTTATAGGAGCAGGACGAAGAGCAGCCCGTTGTCCTATCTGTGCTTCAACAGATAAGGAAAGACTGGCATATGCTTTCTTGAATTACATAGAGCGGTTAAATTCCAAGACAGATATTAGCATATTACACATCGCGCCAGAAAGAAATCTTCAAAGATGGTTGGAGACAATATCAAACAAGTATATAGCAGGAGATGCATTTTTACAAAATCAAGAATTTGCAGGTAATGTGAGGTATGTTGACATTTGCCATACTGATTTCTCGGATTTGGAATTCGATTATGTTATATGCAATCATGTTATTTGTGATATTAAGAACGCTTCTGTCGCTTTGAATGAAATATATAGGATATTAAAACATGGCGGGACGGCAATTGTGCAGGTTCCCATCACCAAAATTTCAAAGACAGTAGAATATCCCGAGATTAAGACTAAGGAAGACAGAGAAAAGGCTTATGGCTATGGCTATCATGAAAGAATTTATAACAATAAAGAATATAAGAAACTTTTAATGAATGCAGGATTTCATGTCGATGTTTGTAACATTTCTAACATGTTTAATACAATGGGATTAAACAGTCAAGAAGACCTTTATATATGTAGAAAAGTGGACTTATGAAACTTAATAAAGAACAATTTGAGGCTTTTCGCATGGAAATAGCCACTTTTGGCAACATTCCCATATTAAGTCAATATTGTGGAATTGGTTGTGTGTTTTGTAAAGTGCATACAGATTCATATCTTGGTCATTACCCCAAGATACCGTCTATTGACAGAGAGGATTTGTTGAAAGGATTTGAATATATTAATCCTGATGTTAACTATGTCCGACTTGGTGCTGGGGTATTGGTAGCCCCGCACACAGACCCATATTTGCATCCCCAGATTTATGAATTTATAAAGTTGGCATCTGAACACTTTCCAACAAAGAAAATCACGACAGTAACAACAGGTGCATACATAAGGGAGGATAAAATTGATTTTTTGAATTCTATCCCGAACTTTGGCATTGACCTGTCGTTAATCACCATGCAAGAACAGCGTGAGAAGATTATTCCACGTTCAGAACGAGCGCGGACTATGTTTCTATTGAAGTATGCTCCACTGAACAAGTGTACGCTTATGTTCACAGGAAACCTTGACGATGTGAAGAAGGATTTGGAATTAATCTATAAATTTGACGTAAACAAACGTGTACGCCAAATTTTGGTAAGGAGGATGGAACACACTTCGGCTTCACAACCTCGTTTGAAAGAGCTGTCAAGAGCTTGCATTGAAAACTACGAGGAATGTATCAGCTGGGTTAAAGCAAATTATCCAGATGTGGTATTTACAGTGCCTATCCTCAAAGATGTTTTCAGAGGTGGCAATAATGAATATTTCATAGACGCTGATAAGAGAATAAAAACGCAGAAGAAAATAATAAGCGAATTGCCAAAAGGAACTTATGTGAATTTGATCTGCCCTCTTTCGGGATACGATTATTTTACCAAGGCGTTTAGAGACTATGATAATGTGAAGACAAATCTCATCAAAAACAATCTTTATGGAGGTTCTGTTTCCGTTGCCGGTTTGCTCAACCATCGAGATATTAAAGAACAGTTTCACCCAGATAGGAATGATTTGATGATAATGCCAAAAGAAATGTATAATGCAGATGGTGTAGATTTGTTGGGTGAAAAAAAAGAGTTATTGGAAGGATACTACAATACGAGAATAATACTGGTTTAACATGAAATCTATAAAATGGGACAAACTTAGAATTTTAGTTACCAACCGTTGTAACTACAGTTGCCCATTCTGTCATAATGAAGGGCAAGAGAAAGACAATCAGGCTGGAATGATGTCTTTGGAATTGTTCAAACAATTCATTGACTATTTGGACGGCCAGAAACTGTCTGAAATAAATTTCAGTGGTGGCGAACCATTTCTGCATAAAGGCATCGCAGACATGATTTCTTATGCCAATGAGCATCTGACATGTGACGTAAGCTGCGCTACAAACCTGTCTTTGATAACAGATGAGCAGATCAGACGCTTGGCAAGAACTAGGGTAAAGTTTAATATACAGTTTCCATATGCCACGGAAAAAGATTTTGCATCCAGTACTAGAGCAGGAAATTTGTTAGATACCTTGGCAAAGGTAAAAGCTATGAGGGCTCAAGGAATAGAGGTTGGCCTAAACACGGTAATTCAGTCTTTGAACATGGAAGCTATAGAACGGGTAATATTGTTTGCTTTGAAGAACGAAATACCGCTTAAGCTGCTCCCACAAATAGGATTGAACGGCAGTGACCATTTTATCGAGCACATACGGCCAATATTGAAAAAATTATCAATAAATTTTGTGGATAAAGGAACTGGAGCATTGAAGTGGACAATACAATCCGCACCCACAGGCTCCACGGCGTATTCGCTGTCGGCAGGCGGCCCTGTTGTA
>OGYE01002733.1_pt1 | contig 10569 bp, 6 predicted proteins | sample 1576471 | NCBI WGS metagenome assembly OGYE01 (sample SAMEA3541532, study PRJEB24748) | human gut metagenome | biome: human gut; feature: human-associated habitat; material: faeces | place: China | collected 2012 | reverse complement strand
ATATCGCCTTTTGAAATGAGACCGTGCTTACGTGCATGACGTGTTCATAATAAACATGTCCGCCGATTTCTCCCATATCGTTTCGGTCATGCAGAATCTCGGTGACTCTGGCAACCGAAGAGGTGACCTGCATCTCATTGCGGAAAAGCCCTGCTTTGTCCACCGATAGATGGTATCCCACAAACAGATAGATGCAGGACAACAAAATTACTGCAAGATAAAACAATAAGTGTTTTATGGAGATGTTTCTTTTGCTTTCCGGCAGAGGTTTTTCCTCGCAGCACAGAGAAGTAGGAGTTTCATCGCTTGGAGAGGAGGAAAGGAGCGGTTCCTTCTCGGGATTGATTTGATTTTGGTTCATAATATTCAGCCTTTCCTGAGAAAATATTCGTGTGACATTTATCATAATACAATCAAAAGTTTACCACACAAAAGGTGGATGCCGCAAGAAGAAGGGGAATATTTTGGCAAAAAGATTTTGAAAAACAGGAAAAAACGTCAAATATCGGATAAGAGGTAAAAGAGTTGTTAAAAAATTATGAAAGCACGAAAAATCCCTTGACAGATGGGAAAAATAGTGTTAAATTATGTTTAGCACTTGAGAGATAAGAGTGCTAAAGAAGAAAAAGAGGTGATGGCTTTGGAACTGGATAACAGAAAACAAAAGATTCTCAAGGCTATCATTGAAGAATACACGCGAACAGGCGAGCCGGTCGGCTCCAAGAGAATTGCAGCTCTTTTGGATATCACCGCTTCTCCTGCGACCATCCGAAATGATATGGCAGCGCTGTTTGAGATGGGACTTCTTGAACAGCCGCATACCTCGGCAGGAAGGGTTCCATCCCATATGGGTTATCGGTACTACATCGATCATCTGATGCAGCCAAGTCCGATCTCCCCGATGGAAATGGCGGCGATTGAAGCGATGTTCAATGTCCGCGATCCGGACCCCGACAAACTGCTTTCGGATGCAGCACAGGCACTTGCGGATTATACCCACTGCGCAACCATCTCTTCGACCAGCACACCGCCGGAGGTATTCGTCAAACGAATTCAACTGATTCCGGCAGCCGAGCGAACGGTCATCATCATGGTGATTGCCTCGAACGGTTCGGTCAAGAGCCGAGTGTGCAGGGTTGATTTCCAGGTAACGCAGAACATCTGTGAATTCTTTACCAGCTTTGCAAACGACCGGTTGGCAGGCAGAAGCCTCAAGGAAATTTCCGATGCATACATCAATTCGGTGGCTTTTGCTTTTGGGGATTACACCGAGGTGTTCACCACCCTGCTTTCCGCCATCTATTCTTTGTGCAAGGAGATCAATGATGGCCAGTTTTGTGCAAAGGGAACAACCAACCTCCTCTCTTACGACGAGATGAAGGATTTCTCGAAGGATCTGGTATTGCTGCTTTCACAGAAGCAAAAAGCAATCGACCTGATTCCGGACGGCAACTATGAAGTCAAGGTTTCGGTCGGAAAAGAGAACAGCAGCATGGAGCTTTCCAACTCCACTGTGGTGGTTGCGAAGTTCAATATCGGGTCCTCCCGATGCGGTACTTTGGCGCTGATTGGTCCGGTGCGGATGGAATATCCAAAGCTGATTCCGCATATCGAATATTTTGCATCCTCCAACGTGGATTTGAACGCTTCGATGAGCTGCGTTGGCAGGCGGCGCACGAAACCGACGGTGTCCACATACGCGTACAGTCGCCCGTCCTTGGCTTTCGCACGGCGTACGGCGGTATCCAAAGTGGCGAACAGCGCATTCTCCACCAGTTCCGCGGAACCGGTCAGCCGGTTGGTCAACGACGATTTGCCGGCGTTCGTATAGCCGACCACGGCGACGGTCGGCAGGCCGAAGCGACGGCGCGCGCCACGTTTGACGTCACGCGCGGGCGCCATCTGTGCGATCTGCCGGCGTAGTTTGGCGATTCTGCTGCGGATCACGCGACGGTCCATTTCGATTTTCGTCTCACCCGGACCACGCGAACCGATGCCCGCGTCGCCTGCCGCGCGGCCGCCCGCCTGACGCGACAGCGACCCGCCCCAGCCGCGCAGTCGCGGCAGCATGTATTCGAGCTGTGCCAGCTCCACCTGCGCCTTGCCTTCGCGCGAAGTCGCATGCTGTGCGAAGATGTCGAGGATGACGGCGGTGCGGTCGACCACCTTCACTTTGGTGGCGTCTTCCAATGCGCGTCGTTGGCTCGGCGGCAGATCATCGTCGACGACGATGGTGTCCGCCTCGTCCTGCGCCACGATGCCGGCCAGTTCACGCGCCTTGCCGGAACCCACGTATGTGGCCGCGTCCGGCTTGATGCGGTGCTGCAGCAGGCCGTCGCACACCACGGCGCCCGCGGTTTCGGCGAGCGCGGCGAGTTCTCGGAGCGATTCCTCGGCCGCGGCCTGCGTGGTCTCGCGGCTGGACCATACGCCTACGAGCACGACGCGTTCGAGCCTGACTTTACGGTATTCGACTTCGGTGACGTCCTGGATCTCGCCCAGACCCGCCACATGCTTCAATGCGTTGCGGGATTCGCGTTCCTGCCACTGTTCGTCGTGGGTTTCGCGAAGGTGTTCCCCGCCGTCGGTATCAAGCAGCACGTCGGATTGGTCGGCGAGCACTCCCCCGACGTCGCCTGCGGTCATGCTCTGCTCGATATCGTTCTCTTGGCTCAATGGCACCTCTCACGGTTGAACTATGGTGTCTTTATTATTATCATTGTCTAGAGACATGGGCATCACCGTTTTCGCCACGTGGACGCGATTACCGCGCGGATGCCGGAGGACGAACGTTTGCAAGGAGAGAGCATGGCACAGGCCGAGCAGTATTTCGCGGCGGAACCGCAGTCGAAGGACGTGCGCAGGAAGCTGCATGTCACGTTGCGTGGCAATGAGGCGGATGTGGAAGTGTCGAACGGCGTGTTTTCCGGCAATCGTGTGGATTTGGGCACGTCGGTGCTGCTTCGCCAGGCGCCGGAACCGCCGGAGGAGGGCACGTTCCTTGATCTGGGCTGCGGTTGGGGTCCGATCGCGCTGACGTTGGGTTTCGAATCGCCCAAGGCCGATATCTGGGCGTTGGATGTGAACGAACGCGCGCTTGAGCTCACGCGCCGCAACGCCGAGTTGAACGGCATGGGCAATATCCATGCCGTCACCGCCGAGCAGGTTCCGGCCGTTCTCATGTTCGATCTGATCTGGTCGAATCCGCCGATCCGCGTCGGCAAGGAGGCTCTGCACGAGCTGCTGATGACGTGGCTGCCGCGGCTTAACGCGGGCGGTGCCGCCTATCTGGTGGTGCAGAGGAATCTGGGTTCCGATTCGCTGATTCCGTGGCTCGCCACGCAGTTGGGCGACGGGTTTGAAGTGGGCAAGTACGCGAGTTCGAAAGGCTTCCGCGTCATCGAGGTTGTGAAGGCATGAAATTCGAATATCCTTCCGAACTGCCGGTTTCCGCGGCTCGCAGCGACATCGCCGAAGCCGTCAGGTCAAGCCAGGTGGTGATCGTTTCCGGCCAGACGGGCTCCGGCAAAACCACGCAGCTGCCGAAGATTCTGCTGGAACTGGGCCGTGGATCGCACGGCAGGCAGATCGTGCACACGCAGCCGCGCAGGCTTGCCGCACGTACCGTCGCCGAACGAATCGCCAGCGAAATGGGCGTGACGTTGGGTGAGGAAGTCGGCTATCAGGTGCGGTTCACGGACGAAAGCTCGCCGAAGACGCGCCTGCGCGTGGTGACGGACGGTATTCTGCTGGCACAGATCCAACGCGATCCGAAGCTCATGCAGTACGACACGATCATCATCGACGAGGCGCATGAGCGCAGTCTGAACATCGATTTCCTGCTCGGCTATCTGACGGCGCTGCTGCCCAAGCGGCGCGACCTGAAGCTCGTCATCACGTCCGCGACAATCGATTCGGTGAAGTTCCAGGAGCATTTCGAACACGCGCTGCATGCGAAGGTGCCGGTCATCGAAGTGTCGGGACGCACGTATCCGGTGCAGGTCGTGTATGAGCCGCTTGGCACCGCGCCGGCGCTGATGCGTTCCGTGCCGGGTTTCGAAACGGGCGCGATGCCCGGCGACGCGGATTACGAGGCGCTGTCGGCCGCGCCGGATGGCAGGGACGGCCGCGATTCGCGCGACACGAACGTGGACATGCCCACCGCGGTGGCGCGCGCCTGCGCCGAATTGGTGATCCATTCCACGCACGACCGTGGTCCGCGCGACATTCTCGTGTTCGCTTCCGGCGAGCGCGACATCCACGATTTCGAGAACGCGCTGCGCCGCCATTACGGTCCGCGCGCGGCGGATATGCGCAGGCCGGATGCGATCGAGATCGTGCCGTTGTTCGCACGGTTGTCTTCGAAGGAACAGCATAAGGTGTTCGAACCGCATACGCATCAGCGTATTGTGATCGCCACGAATGTCGCCGAAACGTCGCTGACGGTGCCGGGCATCCGATATGTGGTCGATCCGGGCACGGCGCGTATCTCCCGCTATTCGAAGACGGCGAAGGTGCAGCGTCTGCCTATCGAGCCGATCAGCCAGGCGAGCGCGAACCAGCGTTCGGGCCGTTGCGGCCGTATCGCCGACGGCATTGCGATCCGCTTGTATTCGCGTGAGGATTTCGAGACGCGTCCCGAATTCACGGAGCCGGAGATTCTGCGCACGTCCCTGGGCGCGGTCGTGCTGCACATGCTGTCGGTGGGTGTGGCGCGTACGGCGAAGGATGTGACGGATTTCGGTTTCATCGATCCGCCGGATATGAAGGCCGTGTCGGATGGTTTCAACGAGCTGACCGAGCTGAAGGCCGTGGCGCGCAAGCATGGCGAGGTGGTGTTGACGCATACCGGCCGTCTGCTGGCACGTATTCCGATCGACGTGCGTTTGGGCCGTATGGTCATCGAAGCCGCGAAGTCGACCACGCCGAACACTCTGGCGGCGGTGCTGGTAGTAGTCGCGTTCCTGAGCCTGCAGGATCCGCGCGAACGTCCCGACGAGAACCGTGAGGAGGCGGATCGGATCCACAACCGGTATGCGGACCCGACCAGTGATTTCCTGACCGCGTTGAACCTGTGGGACCGCGTGTTCCAAGCGGATGGCGAGCCGAGCAATTCCGCGCTGCGCCGCATCTGCAAGACCGAGTACTTGAGTTGGCTGCGCATGCGCCAATGGAAGGATTTGGTCGCCCAGCTGCGCGAAATGTGCCAGGAGTTCAAATTCAAGCTTGGCGAGCCGATTCCCGTGTCCCGTCCACCGTTGGAGATCCGCCAGCTGCCGCTTAACCAGCAGGCAGCGCATTCGCTGTGCTGCTCATGGGACGCGCAGGGCATCCACACGTCCATGCTTTCCGGCCTGCTGTCCATGATGGGCATGCAGGTCACGCGCGAGCCGAAGGCATCCGATTTCGCTGGTTTGAAGGGTGCGGCACGCGCTCGTGCGATGAAACGCGCGCAGAAGATGGCGAAGAACGACTATCAGGGCGCGCGCGGCACGCATTTCGCCCTGTTCCCCGCCTCCGCCGTAGCCAAATCGACACCGCAATGGGTGATGAGCACCGAACTGGTGGAGACAAGCCGGCTGTGGGCGCGGTATTCCGCGCAGATTGATCCCGCATGGGCGGAGCCGCTCGCCGGAGCACTCACCCGTACCACGTACGCGGATCCGCACTGGTCCGGTTCGCGCGGCTCGGCCGTGGCGAGCGCGAAGGTGCTCCTGTACGGCCTGCCGATCGTGCAGGACCGCACCGTGCAGTGGGGGCGCATCAATCCGCTTGAGGCGCGCGATTTCCTCATCCGGCAGGGTCTGGTGGAGGGCGACATCCAGCAACGGTTCTCCTATGATGATTTCGTCACCAGGAACCGGGACATCCTCGAGGATGCAGCCGATGATGCGAGCCGCACCCGCCAGGTGGCGCAGACCGTCGGTGACGAGGATCTGTTCGACTTCTACAACGCCATCATCCCCAACACCGTCACCAGCGTGGCCGATTTGGCGAAATGGTGGAAGACGAAGCACGACGAGCAGCCCGATCTGCTGGATTTCGATCCGGACAAGGTGGAGCGTCTCGCCGGCTCCGATTCGGTGTCCCTGGACGACTATCCCGACCATTGGCATACGCTCGGCACCGACGGCTCCCCCATCGATCTAAGGTTGAGCTACATCTACGACCCGCACGACCCAAACGACGGCGTCACCGTGCATGTGCCGTTGAAAGCATTGTCTCGACTGACTCCGGAACAGTTCTCGTGGAATGTGCCGGGATTGTTGGACGAGCTGATCGTCGGCATGATCAAGTCGCTGCCGAAAACGTTGCGCGTGCAGTTCGTGCCCGCTCCGGACACGGCACGCAAAATCCGCGCCTGGATCGACAAACGCTATCCCGACCTGCCGGGCTCCGGCAGCCAGCAAAAGCCTGACATCGCCCCCGAAAACGAGGATGGCATGGCCGCATGGCCCGACCTGCCGCACGTGTTCACGCAGGCGGCCATCAGTATCGTCGGCGCGCAAATCCACCCGGAAGTCCTCACCGGCGAACTATGGAACAAGCTCGCGCCATACCTGCGCATGACCTTCGCCGTGGAACAGCAGCTGCCGCCCAACCGCAAGAACCAGCACGGCCGACGACACGCGCGAGGACCCGTCAAAACGCTCGGCACCGGCAAATCACTCGTCGAACTGCAACGCAGATTCGCCGAACAAGCCAAAGCCTCCGCACGCCACATGGTCGAAAAACAAGCCCGAAACGCAGGAGACCAAGGCAAGTTCGTCGAACAAGCCAACCTGCTCAACAAAGCGGGAGCGACCACCGAAGCACGCGCCACCATGCTCTGGCAAGGCGCGCTCGACACGCTGCGCCTGCCCGGTGAACGCATCTCCTCACGCTGGCTCGGCACGGAAGCGCTCATGCTCGCCTCCGCCCCCTACAAGTCCACGAAGGAGCTCACCGAAGACCTGCAGCTGGCAGCCGTCAAACGGCTCCTGCCCAACATCGACCAGCTGCCCGACGACGAAGCGCTCGCCGACGCAGTGCTCGATGTGCGCGAAGTGTACGAGGACACCGTGTACGCGGTGGCGCATGACGTGATCGCCATACTGAAACGGTATGCGGAAGTCGACAAAGCCGTGTCCGGCAAAGCGGACCTGCCACTGCTGAGCGTGCTGCAGTCGATCCGCGAACACATCGCCACACTCGTATACCCCGGTTTCATCGGCAAGACGCCGCCAGAGGCATTGCCGTCCATCGAACGATACCTGCACGCCGACCTGCTGCGCCTCACCAAGGCGAAAAACGACAAGAACCGCGACGTGCGATGGGCTTGGGAAGCCAACGAAGCCAAACAACTTGCCGACAAGGCCGTGGCGAAAGCACAACGTGAACCAGCCGGCCCACGCCACGAAACGCTGATGAAGCAGGCGGAAACCGTACGTTGGATGCTGGAGGAATTCTACGTGTCCCTGTGGGCACAGGAACTCGGCACGCCGAAACCGATCAGCCTGCAACGCATCAAAAAGGCGATCGCCTAGCCACCAGCCAAAACCCCAACGGATTGTTCCGTTTCTTCAAACCCGTCAACGCTTCTTGAAGAAACGGAACAACTGCGATTCCCGAATCAACAACCCCGCAAACAGGCTCGCCACCATCACACCGGCGAACACAGCCAACGGCGTACGCACCGCAGCCGCCAACACCGCCACCCAATCGGACCGGCTCATCCGCACCGCATACGCCAACAACAACGCACACGAAGCAACCGTAGCCAACCCGGCCCAAACACCGGTCTCCACACCAATACCCAGCAACTGCGCACCCTTCGACTGCCCCGAATGCAACGCACCCGCATACTCCAACCTACGCCGGCGCACACCAAACACACCAACCAACACGCCAATCGCCAACCCCACCCACGGCATCCACCGCGTCGAACGATTCACATACGACGCACGCGCGTCATAATGCGCATCAAACCCCTTATTCACCTGCGTCACACCCGCATTCGACGAGCCGGAACCCGCCACCAACGTGGCATACAGCAGATTCTCCGTCTGCCCATCAACCGGCCACTGCTTGACCCAGCATTCGTCAAACGTCGAAGCGCTCGCCGACACCGGCACGATGAACGCGTAGGCGAAACGCGTGTCACGCCCATCGTTCGGCCAGTCGAACACACCAGCCACACGTGTGGTGCCTTCGCGTGTCTGCAATGCGCTGCCCACGGCGAGCCCGAAGTCCTTGGCCACGTCGCGCGGCACCCATACGCCGGACACGTCGGCCTTGGCATTGCCGGCGATCAGCCGGATCATACCAGGCGTCACGTCATACGATGAGATGTCCTTGCCGGGTGTCGCGAGTGGCACGACCTGTTTGCCGGCACGCATCGCGCCAGCCAAGGTGCCCGTCATTCCATCGCCGGCGTCGGGCAACCGGTCGCATGCGGTGCCATCCACCGTTCCACCGACGATGGCGTTGACGTCAGCGTACGCGTTGATGCGCTGCACGGCCTGCGATTCCAAGTCGATCACGGTCATCGCCTCATATCCGCCCAGCAGCGTTCCGGAGAGCAGCACTGCGAGGAACATGGCGAACGCGCGGCTCACGCCCGAACCGATGTTGCGCAGCGCTTCGGAAAGCACCGATCCAAGTCTCATATACGCTCCCTTATTGGCGGTTTCATGCGGTTTTCACACTGTTTGGCGAAGTTCAACGGTTTCTTGCGATTCGTCCGCCGACTATTTGCAAACCAGCCCGTTGAGCCCGCTGCCGATTTCGACGTTGGCGATCGCGGACACGTCGGCATCCTGCGTCTGCACCAGACTCACGCCCAGCTCGCTGCCCACGATGGTCACCTTCACCGGCGTATTGGACGCATTGTGGGATTTTGGTACGATGCAGCCGCTGCTGCCGTCGATGCCAAACACCGCTCCCGCCGGCACACGCAGCACCTGTAATGGTTCCTTCAATGCCACGGTGGCATCGAGACCGGCCTTTTTGGTCTGCATGTCCATGGACTGGAACGTTTCGTTTGCCGACACATTACGCAGGAATTCGGCGTCGGTGATTTCCGTGCTATCGGCCGGCAATATTCCATTGACGCCATACATGCTTATGGTGCGATCCTGTCCTACCGCCGCGCCGTTTTTCACGGTGAGTTTCGTCAACGCTCCCGGTATTTTTCCGATTGCCGTACCGCCCGTCACCATGGAACCTGTGGTGGCCGTCCACTCGTCGACCGCGACTGCGTTTTCAGGAATCCACATGGTGTCGGCAAGCGCAAGCGTGCCGTCGGAGGGGTTGCCGTTGTCGTTCATGAGTTGCCGCCAGCCGTCGGATGTTGCCCACCAGTAGGTGTCGGAACCGGCCACGCTGTTGTATCCGAGTCGGCTCAGCTCGTTGTTCAGTGCGAGCACGTCGTCGCCCTTGTCTCCGGTTTTGAGGTCACGGTATAGGGGTGTGGCGGTGTTCAAGGCCACGACCACGCGGTCGTTGACTTTGTATGCGCCTTTGCCGGAGGCGAGTCCGTCTGCGGACCAGTCGGCGGTGACGGTGCCGTTGGCGTTGCCGAGAAGATTACGTTCGGTGGAGATGGTGGGCACAACCGTCACTTGCTGGCTACCGGAGTATTCCTGCACGCTGGCTGGCGCGGTGGTCGTCTCCCCTGCCGAGCCGAGCAATGCCGGCGCGCGGTCTGGCAAGAGCAGCGCGCATGCTCCCACGGACACGCATATGGCGGTTGCCACGGCGAGCAGGCTCCAAGCCCATGCGAGTCGTCCGCGTCTGGCACCGTTGTTCATGACTTTAGTGCCCCGTTGCTTCTTTCCCATGAGTCGATGCCTTTCTATTCGTCTATTCTTCCAATTCCGGTTCCTGCGATTTGCTGCCGCCTGGCGCGTAGTCGGCGAGGTCGAGCACACGGTCGCAGGCGTCGCGGGTGTCGGGATCGTGTGTGGCCACGAGCACGATCATGCCTTGGCCGGAAAGGTTGTTCAGCACATGGCTGACGGAATGCGCGGTGCGCGTATCCAATTGTGCAGTCGGCTTTGGAGCAGACGGCGCGTGCCAGCATGAGACGTTGCGCCTCGCCGCCGGAGAGGTCGGAGAACCGGCGGTCGGCCGCGTATTCGAGGTCGAATAGCCCCATGGCATCCAAGGCTTTGGGCTCGGCTTCCTTGCGCCGCATGCCTTTGGCGAGCAGCGGGAACACCACGTGGTCGAGCGCGGTGCGTTCCGCCACACCGTACGGGTTTTGAAACACCCATCCCACACGGTTCACGCCTTCACGGGTTACGGTTCCGGCATATGGTTTCTCCCAACCGGCGAGAATCGACAGCAATGTCGATTTACCACAACCGGATGGTCCGCATACCGCGATGGTGGAGCCAGGTTCCGCCACGAAATCAAGATGCTCGAACAGCAGGTCTGTCCCCGGGAACCGGTGGGCCAGCCCTTCCACAACCACTCGCATATGAGCCCCTTCGCGCATCAGACTACTTCAGCGGATACCAGACCGTCTCATCCGAGGCGGTCATCCTTCCGCTTCCACCGAAACGACACAGCGCCGGAGGGTGACAG
>OGYE01002730.1_pt1 | contig 10570 bp, 9 predicted proteins | sample 1576471 | NCBI WGS metagenome assembly OGYE01 (sample SAMEA3541532, study PRJEB24748) | human gut metagenome | biome: human gut; feature: human-associated habitat; material: faeces | place: China | collected 2012 | reverse complement strand
CTTTATTGGTATAATATATTACTTTATTATTTTTATTTAGTTTATGATATAAAAGGGCTAATTCTACATAAGGATCTCTTAAATAAGGGGCTTCTTTTATTGCTTTTTTATACCACAGTATAGCTTCATCATATCTTTCTAAATAATTATAACATCTACCAATAAAACGCATAGAAGCTGCTCGTTCATCTTTCCAAGTTGCTGTTTTTAAATTTAGATGTTTTATTAATATATCAATAGCTTCATTGTATTTTTGATGGTACATATATTCTCTACCTAGATAATGCATATTTCTATCATCATTAGGAGATTCTTTAACTGACATTTCTAGTAATGGTAAATAATTACTTCTACTTTTATTTAAATCAGGATAGTGATTTAATATTATGTCTTTTATTATTATTTTATGTTCTATTATCATTGGTGTTAATACTTCATGGACTGGATGAGTCCATTTATAACCATTACGTTTATGTATTTTATCAGTATAAAAGGTTACTAATGGTCTATTATTATTATCTAATTTCCAATTATATGTGTAGTATACTCTTGTTGTATCTTCTTTCCAATTTTGTTCAAGTATTTTTCTCCATCCAGGTAATAATATTTCATCTAAATCTATACATATACATATATCGGTATCTTTATCTACCATATCTAATGATTTATTTCTTGCTACATCAAAACGCCATGGTGATATTATTTCTTTTTTTATTGTTACTTTTTCTTTATCTTTTAATAGATTAAAAGTATTATCTGTACTACCTGTATCTAATATAAATATTTTATCAGCTTCTTTGACACTATTATACCAAGTATCAATATATTTTTCTTCATTCTTACATATGGCATATATACATATTTTATATTTATTCATTATAAATCAGGCCTTCCTAAATAATCAATAGTTAAAACCACTAATGGATTAGCAAAATATGATTTTGCTTTTATATTAGCTTGTAATGGTGAATCTAAATATATTGGATAATTACCTATATTAGCTAGTTCATATGTAACTGCTGTATCTACTACTGAGATTATACCAGTTGATGTAACTAATCCTGCTTCACCATTATAGATAAATGAACTCATTCCTATATAAATATGATCGGTACCTGTTTCTCTAAAACCTATGGCCACTATATCTTTAGTAGGATCAAAATCAGTAGTATGTACTTCTGGATAGGCATTTACGATGAATGTTATTTTATAATAACCTGGAATATTAAATTTTATTAGATTATTAGTGCTATCTAATAGAATGATATTACTTACATCTAATTCTAATCTTTCTAGTGGTATATTATTATTAGGATTTACTTCTATTCCATTTGGATGTGTTTCATCATTAAAAGTTACTAAATATGCTGATTTTATTGTTCCTTCTTTTCCAGGTTGCCCTTTTGGTATAACAAAATCTAATATATGTGTATTTTCTATTTTGTTATCAAATACCATAGCAGGACTTCCAGATTCTCCAGTAGTGGTATTTCCTATTTTGATAGTATCCGCTACTCCATCTTTACCATCTCTTCCACGGGGTCCTGTTGGACCGATGATTATTGGAATACAATTATTATTTTTTAAACATTCTATATCTTTATTTATTTTATTATAAGGATTTTTCATATATATATTCCTCCCTATAATAATTTATGTTATTATTTGATATATGGAAGTATTATTGTTTAGTTTTGCTTATATTATTAAAATATTAATCTACTGATAAATGATATAAATTTTATGATAGAGACCTTAGGCTCTATCATTCCCCGGAATACTACAGGATGAAGGGGATTAACTAAAATATATAGATACTACTAATAAACTTATTATTATACTTAAAAGATCTGCTAATAAACCAACTACTAAAGAGTATCTTATTTTCTTAATACCAATACTAGCAAAATACATACCAATAATATAAATAGTAGTATCAGTAGATCCTTGCATTACTGAGGATAATACACCAATAAAAGAATCTGCTCCATACTTAGCTATAATGCTATCTAATATGATTAAAGAACTAGATCCTGATATTGGTCTTAGAATAGCAAGTGGTAGTACTTCTGTAGGAAAGTTTATTTTATTAAAAATAGGATTTAATAATTTAGTTAATGATGTTATAAAATTGCTATCTACTAATAAAGATATGGCTATTATTAAAGTAAAGATAGTAGGAAATAAATTTATACTTATCTTCATACCTTCTTTTACTCCTTCTATAAAGGTATCAAAGATATCTACTTTTTTATATATTCCATATATTATAATTATTAATACTACTATTGGAATAAAATAATTAATCATGTCTTTTTCTCCATAAGATATAAAATAATCGATCTAATACTAAAGCTAAGAAAGTAGATATAAAAGTAGTTATTATTGTTAATGGTACAATTGATGTTGGATTTATACTATTATTTAATATTCTTATACTTATAACAGTAGTTGGTATTATGGTTACTGAAGAAGTATTTATTACTAGAAATGTTATCATTGATCTAGAAGCAGTAGTTGTATTATTTAGTCTTTGTAACTCTTTCATAGCTTTTAATCCAAAAGGAGTAGCAGCATTACCTAGTCCTAACATATTCATAACTATATTTGAAGATATATAACTAATAGAGGGGTCTCCATCTGGTATTTCGGGAAAGATTACTCTTACTACTTTAGAGAATTTTTTAGATATGATATCTAGTAGGCCAGAAGATTCTGCTATTTTCATTGTACCTAGCCATAAGCACATTAATGGTACAATACTTAGAATCATATTTATGGCTTTAGTACCTGAAGATATCATACTAGTAGTTAAATCTATTTTATTTATTATACCAAAGATTACTCCTAGTAAAAGAAAGATAAACCATATATAATTAATCATGAAACCACTTTTTTATTTTACTTAGAATACTTTCTTTAGCTATATTTTTATTTTTGGTTATATATATATCTTCTTCATATATTAATTCTTTACCTAAATAGATTTGATCTACTCCTACTACGGTATTATTTTGATAATTTTTCTTTTTATCTAATTTTATATGACTTATTAAGGACTTAGTTTCACTTTTTTTTAATGGAATATAGATATTATTTTTGATATAAAAAAGAGCATCTTTATAGTAATTATCCCCATATACTTTAAATTTATTTTTATTTAAAACACGATAAGCATAGTAATTATCTTTGGCATAATTATATAGTTCAATATGGGTATTCCAATCATCTGAGTCTCTAATTGTTACTACGATTAATGGCATATTATCGATATTAGCAGTAGATACTAAAGTACGACCAGACTCTTCGGTATAACCTGTTTTACCTCCGGTTATATAGTCATATTTTAATAGTTTATTTTTATTGTGCCATAGATATGTTTTTTTATTAGTAGTTACTTTGTAAGTCTTAGTTTTAACTATTTCTTGATAAATGGGACTATTCATAGCATACTTAGTTAATATAGCCATATCATAAACTGAAGAATAATTACCACTAGGGGTTGGAAGGCCACTGGGGTTATAAAAGGTAGTTTCTTTCATTCCTAATTCTTTAGCTTTTTTATTCATCATGTTTACAAATTCTTCAGTAGTCCCTCCGATGTATTCAGATATCATCATAGCGGCATCATTACCACTTCTTAACATTAGTCCATATACTAAATCTTTTAATGTTATTTCTTCTCCTACTTCGATATATATTCCTGAACCATAGGCTTCTTTTATAATTGGAGAGACTTCTACTACATCATCTAATTTACCACTTTCTATGGCTAAAGTAGCAGTCATTATCTTTGTAATTGAGGCTATTAGTCTCCTAGTATGCATATCTTTTGACATAAGTACTCTTCCTGTTGTAGAATCCATTAATATATAAGAAGAAGCACTACTAGTACTTGCATTTACTTTAGGAATAAATAGTATTAAAATGGTTATTATTACTACTAATTTTTTCATGATATCACCTAGATAAATATATGTAGATAATAATTATTTTAGTCCTAGTTTATTTTTATTTAGGGTTTTATTTACTTTATATTTATTGTATAATATATATGGATGTGATGTTATGGATAAATTTATTGTAAAAGAAAAAGATGAATTATATAATTATTTAAGAAATAATTTAAATAAATCTAAGAATAATATTAAATCTTTACTTAAGAATGAATGTATTTATGTTAATAATAATGTTATTACTAAGTATAATTATGTAGTAAATAGTGGTGATATTATTAGTATTGGTAAAGCTATTACTTATAAGGATGTTAATTTAAAGATTATTTATGAAGATAGTGATATTATTGTTATAGATAAACCTACTAAGATATTAACTATATCTAATAGTAAAGAAAAAGAAAAAACTTTATACCGAGAAGTATCTAATTATTTAAAGATGGAAAATAAGAAAGTATTTGTTATTCATAGATTAGATTATGATACTTCAGGTGTTATTATGTTTGCTAAGAATCAAAAGGTACAAAAATTATATCAAGATAATTGGAATAATTTAGCTAAGAAAAGAGAATATACTGCTACTGTGGAAGGTGCTACTAATAGTAAAGGACATATTGAATCTTATTTAAAGATGTCTAAAACATTACAAGTATATTCTTCTAAAAATAAAGATGGATTACTAGCTATTACTGATTATGAAAGAATTAAATATAATAATAAATATTCTTTAGTTAAAATACTTATATCTACTGGTAGAAGAAATCAAATTAGATGTCATATGTCAGATATTGGTCATCCTATTCTTGGTGATAATAGATATGCTAAGAAAAAGAATGATCCTTTAGGTAGACTGGCATTACATGCTAATAGATTAGAAGTTATTAATCCTATTAGTAATAAGTTAATGATATTTACTAGTGAAATACCAGAAGAATTTTATGACATAGTAAAATAGTGGTTTAATTTAAACCACTATTTATTTTGTTTTAGCAACTTCTTTTATTTGTTGATGCAAAACTATTGCTTCCACCAGATACTTTTCTGGCATCTGAATAACTAGAAAGGCTACAGTCATCTACTACTTTATCAACTTCACTAGATCCAATGTCATATGGATGTGTTGGACACATTAATGTAGCACCGGCAGAACCAGAATAATGATCTTCATAATATAGGGCTGACATACCACATTTACTACAGTAAATTATATATGCTGTTGTATGATTTTCACCACGTGTACAGGTCCATGTAAATCTTGTACTAATTATTTTTATTCCTCTTGTTTTCCAAACGTGACCACTTTCACCACATACTGTTACTGTCTTTTTCCATACGGCATACAATGTATAATTATTAGCATTATGTGTTCCCCATCTTTGTCCAGCACTATAAGATGCTGATGTTGCGGTACTACTTAGACTCCATCCTAAAAATGTATAACCAGAACGAGAAGGAGTTGTACTTGATAAATAAAAGACAGTATCATTGTTAGGATCATATGTATAACTTTGACTAGATGGTGCTCCACTTCCACCGTTAGCATTATATGTTATTGTATATGTATTAGCCTGCCAGTTAGCATATAATGTTTTATCCCCTATTGTTTTATATGCATTATTGATAAATGTTCCAGAACTATTTACATAGTTAGTACCACTACCATTAGTACTTGTATAATAGCCTTTAAATGAATATCCTGTTTTTGAAGGTTTATTAATATTATATCCACCAGATAAACAAGTAGTTAAAGAACTATTAGTATAATAGTAACATGTTGTTCCATTTATCGTTTTAGTGGTATTATATTGATAATATACTTTTTTTGTACCTGAACTTGTAGCACCTTGATTATTTAATGTAATTGTATAAATATTAGCTTTTAGTATTGGATAATATGTAGCACTAGATGATATACTCTTACTAGTATTTATATTCCAAATACTAGTAGTAGCATTTTTATTAGTATTCCACCCTATTATAGTGTATCCTTTTTTCTCAATATCAGGAGAAGTTATACTACAGCTTTGTCCACTTATAGCATAACATGACTTGCTAATGTTACTTACTTCTCCTCCTATTTTATCAGCACTTCCTTTATTAAATGTTATTGTATATTTATTTATAGTAAAATCTTTAGTACTTTCACTATAATTATTACTTTTATCTACTGTTCTAGCTGTTACACTTGCTTTTCCAGTAGTAGTATAACTTACACTTATCTGATCACTTGAAGATTGATACCAAGTATTTTTTTCTATAGTTGTTGTATTACCATCACAAGTAAAGATATTATTACTTAGTGTACATCTTTTAACATTAATATTACTAGTACCTTTAATAGTAGATTTAAAATAATACTTTGCTTCTCCTTTTATATTAGCATTATTATATTTAATAGTTAATGTATTAGAACTTAATGTATAAGTTGGTTTTTTAACTTGTAATGTACTTCTACTTTCAGTATTAGAACATAAATAACTACCTCTACTAGTTTTCATACATACTCTTAAATAATACTTTTCATTTTGTTTTAATCCTTGTAATTTACAAGTATTATCTTCTATAACACCAGTCTCTTTTATATTAGCAGTACTATCTCCATACATACATACTTTGTCAGTCATAGTACTACTTGGATTAGTATTAGCATCAGTAAATCCTACATGTATCTCATCAGTATAACTAGTACCATTATCTAGTTTAGGATACTCTATAACTTCTTCATTAACAATGTTACCACTACATACTTTATAATCATCATTATTATTATCATTAGTTAATATTTCAGCTTTACTATTAACATTAGTTACTTTATTCTTCTTTACTAATACAAAATCACTTTTTTTGAACTTGGTACTTTCGGCTTTTTTATCAAGTAAGCCTTTATTCATAAGTTCTTCAATAGTAGTACAAAAATATTTATTCTCTTTATCAGTAATATCTAACCAGTAATTACTATCATCATTTTTTTCAGTAGCATATGTTTCAGCAGCCTCTTTAATACTCTTTTCACTTAGTGTTGCTGCTTTTCCTTTGGAGGATTTTATGGCTTTAATAATACCATAAGTAGAAAAGACTAGAATTAATCCTATTATAAGTATTACTGCTAGTAATTCTATTAGAGTATATCCTTTTTTATTTAGCTTCACTATTGTTCTCCTAATAAGATTACTTTTTTTACTACTTTCATTGCTTCTTTTAATACTTTATCATCATCTATTTCTTCGATATAATTATAACCATCTTTATCTTTATTTAAGTATGCTACTTCTAGACTAGCGGTATCACTACTATCATAATCTCCTACTGAGAATAGTACTATTTCTTTAGGAGTATTAGGAAGGGAAAAGACAGTGATTATTGTACCTAATTTGAATTCATTTTTTTCATTTAAGATATTAAATTCCATATTAACCTCCTAATATTGTTCCGATGGTAATAAATATTACTATACTTATTACTAGTGTTATTATTATAGTTAGGGTGCTTATTGTTACATAACCTGCTGTTTTTTCTAACTCTAATCTTTTTACTTTGGCTATGGCTTTTTTTCTAGCAATGGTATTAGCTTCAATTAATTCTTGATAGTCAGAATAACCATCATTAGCATTCTTTCTTAGATAGTCAAATGGTTCACTTAATTTATCGACATGATTTCTACTAGTAGTAATGATAGTATTTTTTTCAACATTCCATTTTTGAACTTTATTTGGATTGAAGATGATATTTCTTTTATTATTATACTTTTCCATGTTTATCCTACTCCCATTTAAATAGTCTTACTTCTTCCATATCTATTCCATATTCTCTTATATATGATTCATGGTATTTTAATTTTTCTTCCATTAATTTTATTATTTTCTTACCTTCTCTTGTTTTGGCTATATCTAAGTGATTTATGATATCTATTACGATATGATATCTATCTATTTCATTTTTTACACGCATATCAAAGGCTGTTGTTATTGTTCCTTCTTCGATGTAACCATGGACACTTATGTTTTTGTTTTCTCTTTCATAAGTTAATTCATGGATTAAAGTTGGATAACCATGATAATTAAATATTATTGGTTTATCTTTAGTAAATAGTTTATTGTATTCGGTATTTGTTAAGCCATGTGGGTGTTTAGTACTTGGCTCTAATTTCATTAGGTCTACAACATTGATAAATCTTATTTTGATATCTGGTAAGTAATTTCTTATAATAGATACCGCTGCCATATTTTCAAGTGTTGGAGCATCTCCAATTGAAACAAGTACTATATCAGTTCCTTTATTATCATTACTAGCAAATTCCCATTTTGACAATCCTTTAGCGCAATGTTCTTTAGCTTCTTCCATTGTAAGCCACTGAGGACGCATATGTTTAGAGGCTACGATTACATTGATATAATTTTTTGTTTTTATGATATGATCAAAGCATGATAGAAGGCAATTACTATCTGGAGGTAAATATATTCTTACGATATCGGCTTTTTTGTTAACTAGATGATCAATAAAGCCGGGATCTTGATGGGTATATCCGTTATGATCTTGTTGCCATACATTTGATGTTAAGATATAATTTAGTGATGATATTTCTTTTCGCCATGGTAATTCTTTTGATACTTTTATCCATTTGGCATGTTGACTTGCCATAGAATCTACTATTCTAATAAAGGCTTCATAACTTACAAATACTCCATGTCTACCTGTTAAAATATAACCTTCTAGCCAGCCTTCACAGGTATGTTCACTAAGGTATGAATCCATTATTCTGCCATCATATGATAGGTATTCATCTTCTTTTTTCTTTGTTAAATACCAACATCTATTATCTGCTTCAAATATATGTGATAATCTATTACTCATTGTTTCATCTGGTCCAAATACTCTAAAGTTATTAGGGTTTTCTTTTATGATATCTCTTATAAATTCTCCTAGTACACGCATATCTTCTTTTTCTATTTCACCAGGATGGGTAAATTTTACAGCATATTTATCGATACTTGGTACTTTTAATTCTTGTAATAGTAATCCACCATTGGCATTAGGATTAGCTCCCATTGGATTATATGGTACTAATTTTTTTAAATATGGTAATAAATGTCCATTATCATCGAATAGTTCTTCTGGATGATAACTCTTTAACCATTTTTCTAATTGTTTTAATTCTTCATCATTTTCAAGTGGTATTGGTACTTGATGACTACGGAATGTTCCTTCTACTTTTTTTCCTTCAACTAATTTAGGGCCTGTCCATCCTTTAGGAGTTCTAAGTACTATCATAGGATAAAAGACTCTTTCTACTTTATTATTATATCTAGCATTATACTGGATTTTTTTTATTTCTTTTATTATTCTATCTAGAGTAAGAGCCATATTTTTGTGTAATTCCATAGTGGTACTTCCTTCAACTAAATATGGTTTCCATCCATAGCCATATAATAGTGAAGATAATTCTTCATTACTTATTCTAGATAATACTGTTGGATTACTTATTTTATAACCATTTAAATGAAGTATTGGAAGGACTATACCATCTCTTTTGGGATTTAAAAATTTATTTGAATGCCAACTAGTGGCTAGTGGTCCGGTTTCGGCTTCACCATCTCCTATTACACAGGCTGCGATTAGATCGGGATTATCAAAGACTGCTCCAAAGGCATGAGACAGGCTATATCCTAACTCTCCTCCTTCATTTATTGATCCTGGTGTCTCAGGAGCAGCATGAGAGGCTATTCCTCCAGGAAAGGAGAATTGTTTAAATAGTTTTTTTAATCCTTCTATATCTTCACTTACTTCGGGATAGGTATTACTATATGTTCCTTCTAAATATACATTTGATACAACAGCATTACCTCCATGACCTGGACCTGATATGTATATCATATTTAAATCGTTCTTTTTGATTATTCTATTTAAATGTGTATATATAAAGTTTTGTCCTGGTACTGTTCCCCAATGTCCTACTATTTTCTTTTTGATATGACTCCATTTTAATTCTTCTTTTAATAAGGGATTATCTAATAAATATAATTGTCCTACTGATATATAATTTAATGCTCTGAAATATGCATTCATATCTTTTAATTCTTTTTTTGAAATACCCATTATATCACACTCTCTATTCTTTATTTAAGTATATCATAAATTATTTTTCTTAGCAATAAATTTTCTTATTTTTAAAGTAAAGTCTTTAGTCTTTACTTTATCATATATAGCCTACTAATTGTAGTCTATATATGAACTATATTAAGATATTATATTTAGGGTGAAGTGCTTTCTAACTACGATATTATCAAATAAAAAGATATTATCTAGTATTTTTTAATTAATTTAACTTATAAATTTTAAACTTTAATAATAAGTTTTAAATAAAATATTTTATTTTATAATAAATTATGGTACAATTATTTAGGAGGAAGAAGTATGAAAATTATCGAACTTACAGAGACACAATTTAAAAATTATTCTAAATTACATAGTTCTAGAAATTATTATCAAACTGTAGAATATGCTCATAGTAATAAGGGTACTATATATTATTTAGGATATATTAATGAAAATGATAATACTTTAATGGCAGCAGTTCTACTACTAGAAAGAAGTTTAGGAAAAATTAAATTTGGTTA
>OGYE01002729.1_pt1 | contig 10571 bp, 7 predicted proteins | sample 1576471 | NCBI WGS metagenome assembly OGYE01 (sample SAMEA3541532, study PRJEB24748) | human gut metagenome | biome: human gut; feature: human-associated habitat; material: faeces | place: China | collected 2012 | reverse complement strand
ATAAAAAGCTCGATAGTCGTGGTTCGTGGCTAGCAGCTAGCGGCTGACGGCTGACGGCTACCTGCTGACGGCCAGCACCCGTTCAAAGAGGTTCTTGGCCAGGGGGCCGAAGCCGTCGCGTTTTAGCGACGAGTAGGCCAGGGCCGGCCGGTCTGACGGGAATAGTTTGTTGAGCTGGGCCAGGTTGCGGTTCTTTTCATTGGCCTTGAGCTTGTCCGCCTTGGTCCCTACGATCTGCAGGGGGACGCCGGCGCTGGCCAGCCAGTCATAGGCCTGCTGGTCGATGGCCAGGCCGGGATGGCGCAGGTCGACGAGCAGGCAGAGGACGCAGAGGTTCGGCGACTGCGTGACGTATTCGCCGATGAAGGCGCTCCACATGTCGCGGTTCCTGCCGCCGGTCTTGGCAAAGCCATAGCCCGGCAGGTCGACTAAGTAGAACGGCAGGCGCTGCTCCCCTTCTTCTTCATCGCGCCGCCGCAGGGCTGCGCTGAAGTAGTTGATAGTCTGCGTCTTCCCCGGTGCGCCGCTGACACGGGCCAGGCCGCGGTGGTTGCACAGGGAATTGATCAGGCTCGACTTGCCGACGTTGGAACGGCCGAGGAAGGCGACTTCCGGCACGTTCCCCTCGGGGTACTGGTCGCGGCGGACCGCCGTCGTGGCATAGACCGCCTTGATGATATCATACGAAGCCATCAGGACTTCACCAGTGCCTGAGCCAGCACTTCATCCATATGGTGAACGAAGACGAATTTGACGTCTTTTTTGACCGACTGCGGCACTTCGTCCATGTCGCGTTTGTTTTCTTCAGGCAAGAGGATTTTCTTGATGCCTGCCCGGTGAGCGGCGATGACTTTTTCCTTGATGCCCCCTACGGGCAGGACCGTCCCGCGCAACGTGATTTCACCGGTCATGGCTACGTCGTGGCGGACGGCTTTGCCCGTCAGGGCCGATGTAATGGCCGTGGCCATGGTGATGCCTGCCGACGGACCGTCTTTAGGGATGGCTCCTTCGGGCAGGTGGATGTGCAAGTCCATGTTGGCGTAGAAATCGGCATCGATGCCCAGGACATCGGCCCGGCTGCGGACGTAGGTCACGCCGGCTTCAGCCGATTCCTTCATGACGTCGCCGAGCTGGCCCGTGAGCAGCAGGCGGCCTTTGCCCTTGACGGCAACGGCTTCCGTTTCCAGGACTTCGCCGCCGACCTGGGTCCAGGCCATACCGGTGACAATACCGACTTCGTCGTCTTTATGGACCGTTTCCGGCAGGAATTTGACCGGACCGAGCAGTTTTTCCAGGTTCTTTACGGAGACGCTGAGCGGTACTTCGTCGTTCATGAGCAGGGATTTACCGATACGGCGGCAGACCGTACCGATGGTCTTTTCCAGGCTGCGGACGCCCGATTCGCGCGTATAGCCTTCGATGATATGGCGCAGGACGGCGTCGGAGAACTTGGCCTGACTCGGTTTGAGACCATTTTCTTTGATCTGTTTCGGCACCAGATAGCGCTTGGCGATCTGGACCTTCTCTTCTTCTGTATAACTCGTGAAGTCGATGATTTCCATGCGGTCCATGAGGGGCCGGGGAATATCGCCGAGGACGTTGGCCGTCGTGATCCAGAAGACTTTCGACAAGTCGAAGGGCAGTTCCAGGAAATGGTCACTGAAAGTATTGTTCTGTTCCGGGTCGAGGACTTCCAGCAGTGCCGACGACGGGTCGCCGCGCATGTCGGACGTCATCTTGTCGATTTCGTCGAGGAGGAAGACCGGGTTCTTGACGCCGGCCTGTTTCATGCCGGCCAGGATGCGGCCCGGCAGGGCACCGATGTAAGTCCGGCGATGGCCGCGGATTTCAGCTTCATCGCGGACGCCGCCCAGGGACACGCGGACGTACTTGCGGTTCATGGCCCGGGCGATGGATTTGGCGATACTCGTCTTGCCCGTGCCCGGAGGACCGACAAAACAGAGAATCGGCCCTTTCAGGCTGTGTGTCAACTGTTTGACAGCTAAATATTCGATAATGCGGTCTTTGACCTTCTTCAGGCCGTAATGGTCTTCATCGAGGACTTTCTGCGCTTCGTTGAGGTCCAGGCGGTCCTTGGTTTCCTTCTTCCAGGGAAGGGCCATAGCCCAGTCGAGGTAGGTGCGGATGATGGCCGATTCCGCCATCATGGGCGGCATGGAATCGAGGCGGTCCACTTCCTTGAGCAGGGCCTTTTCGATGTCTTCGTCGAGCTTCATCTTCTTGATCTGGTCGCGGAGTTCCTGGACTTCCGTGTCCTTGTCGACTTTGTCGCCCAATTCTTCATGGATGGCCTTGATCTTTTCCCGCAGGTAGTATTCTTTCTGCTGCTGGTCCATCTTGCCGCGGACTTCCATGTTCAGCTTCGATTCCAGGTTGGCAATGTCGACTTCCGTATCCAAGAGCGACGCAATGCGGCGCAGGCGGGCTTCGACGTCAGCCGTTTCCAGGAGCTGCTGGCGGATGACCAGGCGCAAGGGCAGCTGGGACGCAGCGAAGTCAGCCAGGACGCCCGGTTCGTCGATATTCTTGGCATTTTCACTGGCTTCTTCGCCGTCGCGGAGATTGCCCAGCCAGTCCAGGAGCCGCTTGAGGACGACCCGGCGCAGGGCTTCTTCTTCGACTTCGTTGCGGCTGATTTCAGCCACTTTGACGGCAGCCCCTTCGAGGTAATCGGCTTTCTGGGAAAAGCCCTGCATGCGGACGCGGGAAATGCCGTTGACCAGGATGCGGACCAGGCCGCCAGGCATGCGCAGGAGCTGTTCGATCTTGACCAGGCAGCCGATGGTATAGACATCGTCAAAACCCGGATTGTCTTCGTTTTCATCGACCTGGGTCGCTACCAGAAGCTGCCGGTCGTGTTCCATGGCGTAGTCGACGGCAGCCAGGGACGTATCGCGGCCGATGTCGATGTGGCTGACCAGCTTCGGATAGACGACGATGCCCCGGAGCGGGACAAAAGGCAGGGCCAGGATATCTTGTTCGTTGAGCACAACGTTTTCGTTCATACACTTCACCTTCTTCTATGGAAAAATAAAACTCATTTCCGGTTTAAGAAATGAGTTTTATTGTACATTATATCATTTTGCCTCTTTCAATACGAGGTCGGGCTCAGCGCCTTCTTTGACGCATTTTTCCGTGACGATGCACTTAGCTACGTCGTCGCGGCTCGGTACATCAAACATGACATCGAGCATGATCCGTTCGATGATGGAGCGAAGCCCGCGGGCACCGGTATTGCGCCGCAGCGCTTCCTTGGCAATGGCCTGGAGAGCTTCCGGCGTAAATTCGAGATCTACGTCGTCCATGGACAGCATCTTCTGATACTGTTTGACCAGGGCGTTCTTCGGTTCTGTCAGGATGTGTACCATCGCATCTTCATCGAGAGGATTGAGAGTAACCAATACGGGCAGACGGCCGATCAATTCCGGGATGAGGCCGAACTTCTGGAGGTCCGTCGGGATGATTTCCTTGAGGAGCGATTCCATGGAGTGTTCGGACTTGGAGTGGATGTCCGCACCGAAACCCATATTCTTGTCCGTCGTACGGTTGAGGATGGTCTTGTCGATGCCATCGAAAGCGCCGCCGCAGATGAACAGGATGTTCGTCGTGTCGATCTGGAGCATTTCCTGGTGGGGATGCTTGCGGCCGCCCTGAGGCGGAACGCCGGCAACGGTCCCTTCGAGGATCTTCAACAAGGCCTGCTGGACGCCTTCACCGGAAACGTCACGGGTAATGGACGGGTTTTCCGATTTGCGGGCAATCTTATCGATTTCGTCGATGTAGATGATGCCCCGTTCAGCTTTGGCAATATCGTAATCAGCGGCCTGGATGAGCTTGAGCAGGCAGTTTTCGACGTCTTCGCCGACATAGCCGGCTTCGGTCAGGCTCGTCGCATCGGCGATGGCAAAGGGCACATCGAGGAGGCGGGCCAGGGTCTGGGCCAGGAGGGTCTTGCCGCTCCCAGTCGGGCCGACCATGACGATATTCGACTTCTGGAGCTCTACATCATCATCAGAGGCGCTGAAATTGGTCTGGAGCCGCTTGTAGTGGTTGTACACTGCAACGGAAAGGGTCTTCTTGGCTGCTTCCTGGCCGATGACGTATTCATCAAGGGTGGCCTTGATCTCATGCGGCGTCGGCAGGTCCTTGAGCTGGAAGTCCGGCGTTTCTTCCGCCTTTTCTTCTTCCATGATGTGCTGCGCTACGGCAACACATTCGTCGCAGATATAGACGCCCGGGCCGGCAATGAGCTTCTGTACTTCGCTCTGGGGCCGGCCGCAGAAACTGCAACGCGGTTCATCATTCCTATCGTTCATCTTGTCTTCCTCCTGTCCTATTTCGTTTCATCCGGCAGCGGACGGGTCAGGATTTCATCGATGAGGCCGTATTCCTTAGCTTCTTCGGCAGTCATGAAATTATCCCGTTCCGTATCCTTCTGGATGACGTCAATGGGCTGTCCTGTGTGTTCAGACAAGATACCGTTCAATTCCTTGCGCATGCGCAGGATTTCGCGGGCATGGATTTCGATTTCCGTAGCCTGGCCCTGGACCCCGCCGAGAGGCTGGTGGATCATGACCTGGGAATGCGGCAGGGCGAAGCGTTTGCCCTTGGCACCGGCCGTCAGGAGTACCGACGCCATGCTGGCAGCGGAACCGACGCAGATCGTCGAGACGTCCGGCTTGATGTACTGCATGGTATCGTAGATGGCCATGCCTGCCGTGACGACGCCGCCAGGGCTGTTGATATATAAGTGGATATCCTTGTCAGGATTTTCTGCTTCCAGGAAAAGGAGCTGGGCGATGATGCTGTTGGCAACGGTATCATCAATCGGACCGCCGAGGAAGACGATGCGGTCTTTCAACAGGCGGGAATAGATATCATAGCTCCGTTCCCCTTGTGCCGTCTGTTCGACGACGATGGGTACATACATATTTGTCAAAACTAACACCTCCGGAGAATGCGTTTCCGGGATTAGTCTTCAGCCTTTGCGTCTTCAGCTTTAGCTTCTTCTTTTTTGTCTTCGTTCGGGTCGACGGCATTTTTCAGGATGAAGCTGGCTGCTTTTTTACGGCCGACAGACTGTACGAGCATGGGAACGCGATGTTCTTTCAAAATGATCTTGTAGACTTCTTTCGGATCGGCACCGAAGTTCTGAGCCATCGTGATGATTTCAGCCTGGAGATCGATGTCTTTGACTTCGATGTTTTCAGCTTTGGCGATAGCTTCGAGGACGAGGTCCATCTTTACGTTTTCTTTAGCCGGTTCAGCGTAATGTTCTTTGAGTTTGTCCATATCCTGGTTCATGTATTTGAGATAATCGTCGAGGCTCATGCGCTGTGTTTCCAGTTTCATGGCCAGTTCTTCGATCATCTGGTCGATCTTGTCGTCGATCATGACCTGCGGGATATCGACTTCGGCATTGTTGACAGCCGTCTTCAGGACTTCAGAGTTGAATTTTTCCAAAGCCTGGAAGGATGCTTTCGATTCGAGGCGTTTGCGGATGTCGGCTTTGAGGTCGTCGACGCTGTCGAATTTGCCGGCTTCTTTAGCGAATTCATCGTCGATGGCCGGGAGTTCGCTGCGTTTTACGTCGTTGACTTTAACGGCGAAGACAGCTTCTTTGCCAGCCAGGGATTTTTCAAAGTAATCTTCCGGGAAGGTGACTTTGACGTCTTTTTCGTCGCCAGCTTTGCAGCCGATGAGCTGATCTTCAAAGCCCGGGATGAAGCTGCCGGAGCCGATCTGGAGCGGATAGGATTTGCCTTCGCCGCCTTCGAATGCGACACCGTCGACAGTGCCTTTGAAATCGATGACAGCGAAGTCCTCTTTTGCAATTTCCGTGCCTTCCGGAGCTACGACGAGTTTCGCATGCTGTTTCTGGAGATTAGCCAGTTCTTTGGCTACGTCTTCGTCGGTTACGTCGACTTTGTCTTTGGCAACGGTAATGCCTTTGTATTCGCCGAGTTTGACTTCCGGTTTCTTGGTGACCGTAGCTTCAAATACGACGTCTTTGCCTTTTTCGTCAGTAATGACGTTCAATTCCGGTTCAGTTACAGGAACGATGCCTTCCTGGTCGAGGGCGTCGCTGTAGGCTTTATTGGCAATAGCTTCAAAAACTTCCTGTTTGACAGCATCTTTGCCCAAGAAGCTTTCCAGTACCATGCGCGGTGCTTTCCCCTTACGGAAGCCCGGGATATTGACACGGCTTGCCAAGTTCTTGCAAGCTGCTGCTGCCTGTTTGGAAGCGTCTTTAGCAGGCACTTCAATGTGCAGGGTTACTTTGTGCTGGTCTACTTCATTCACTGTTACGTTCATTCTAAGTATGTCCTCCTTATGGGCCGGTAGAGCCCTGAATATCTCTAAAATACCATATTACGCTCTACATCATACCACAACTTTACTTTTTTTACAATATGGGATAAAGAGGCTGTCCATGAAGACAGCCTCTTTAAGTGGATCGTGGCTAGTGGCTCGTAGCTAGCACTTAGCAGTTAGGGGCTAGTGGCTAGCGGATGGCTTTAAATTTAAAGTTTTTGAACTGTCCCTACCGCAATTCGCAGCCGAATTTTTCTTTCAGGTCTTTGACGATGGCGTCGACCGGGGCCTGGATGTCGGCGTCGGTCAGGGTCCCTTCTTCGGAACGGAAGACTAAGGAATAGGCCAGGCTCTTGTAGCCCTGCGGTACCTGTTTGCCCGTGTACATGTCGAAGAGGTGGACGGCTTCCAGGTTGTCGCCGCCGTCTTCTTGGATGACGCTGACGATGTCGGCATTGGCCGTAGCCAGCGGTGCCAGGAAGGCCAGGTCGCGGCTCGATGCCGGGAACTTGGCGACTTTATGGTAATCCGGCAGGAGGTTGACCAAGGGAAGGATAGCGTCCATATGCATTTCAAAGACGTAGACCGGGCCGGCGACGTCGTAATTGTCGATAGCCTTGGGATGGAGTTCGCCGAAGTCGCAGAGGACCTTGCCGTCTTTGACGTAGCGGGCAGCCTTGCCCGGATGGAGCGGCGCCCAGTCGGAGACTTCCAGGTCGGCCTGGATGCCCAGTCCCTGGAGGACGGCTTCGACGAGGCCCTTGACGTCATAGAAGTCGTAATTTTCCGCTTTGGCCGGCCATTCAGCGGCTGTGCGCTGGCCGTAGAGGAGGCCGCTGACGTAGAATTCCTGTTCCGGCAGTTCCGTCAGGGGCAGCTGTTTCGGCCGATAGACCGGTGCGATTTCGTAGATGCCGACAGACGGGTTCTTGACAGCCTGGTTGCGGACCAGGACATCCATCAAGGTCGGTACCAGCGTCGTCCGCATGAGCGGGAAGTCTTCCGTAATCGGGTTGAGGATGGGCACGGCGTTGTATACGGCATCGCCGTCCTTGAAGAGGAGCTTCTTCAGCTGGTCCGGGTGCATGAAGCTGAACGTGACCGTTTCGTTGAGGCCGCTGCTGCTGAGGATGGACGAAATCTTTTCGCCTACGTCGTGGTGGAAGCCGGCTTCGCCTTTGGAAATGGGAGCGGCCGGGCGCGTAGACGGGATGTTTTCATAACCGTAGACGCGGGCTACTTCTTCGGCGATGTCCGGCATTTCCGTGCAGTCGCCGCGATAGCTGGGAACGACGGCCGTCAAGGTATCGCCATCTTTTTCAATACCGAACTGCAGCGTTTCCAGGATATGGACCATGTCGGCTTCCGGGATTTCCGTGCCCAGGAATTTGTTGACCTGAGCCGCCGTAAAGGCGATGCGCGTCGTAGCCTGCGGTTTCGGATAGACATCGACGACGCCTTTGGCTACGTCGCAGGCGCCCATTTCCTGGAGGAGCTGGGCACAGCGGTCGATGGATTTGATGCAGCTGTCCGAATCGAGTCCTCGTTCAAAACGGCCGGAAGCTTCGGAACGCAGGCCTAGCATACGGCCCGTATGACGGATGTTGGAGCCTTTGAAGGAAGCACATTCGAGGATGACCGACGTCGTCTGGTCCGTGACTTCCGTATCCATGCCGCCCATGATGCCGGCGACGCAGCAGGCTTTTTCTTCATCGGCGATGACCAGCATGTTGTCGGTCAATTTGCGGTCTACATCGTCCAGAGTCTTCAAGGCTTCATCGGCTTTGGCCCGGCGGGCGATGAGGTGATGGCCGGCGACTTTATCGTAATCATAGGCATGGAGTGGGATGCCCAGTTCGATCATGGTATAGTTGGTAGCGTCGACGACGTTGTTGATGGGACGGACGCCGGACTTGCGCAGGCGCTGCTGCATCCACATAGGCGACTTGCCGATCTTGACGTTCAGGAGCAGGCGGGCAGCATAGCGGCTGCACAGTTCTTCATCGTCAATGGATACTTTGACCTTGCCGTCGATGGGCGTGTCACATTCTTTGACGGAAATATCCGGATAACGGGCTTCTTTGCCGCTGAGGACGGCGAATTCACGGGACAGGCCGACCATGGAGAAGCAGTCGGCGCGGTTGGCCGTCAGTTCATATTCATAGACGACATCGCGGACCTGGAGATAGTCGGCCGCATCGACGCCGAGGGGCGTATCGGGCGGCAGGATCCAAATGCCTTCCCGTTCTTCCGGCAGGAGCAGGCTGTCGTCGAAGCCGAATTCGTGGGCCGAGCAGAACATGCCATTGGACAAGACGCCGCGCAGCTTCGAGCGCTTGATTTTGGTGCCGCCCGGCAGATGAGCGCCGTGGACGGCGACGGGGACGATCTGGCCGACACGGACGTTGGTCGCAGCCGTGACGATCTGGAGCTGTTCATCCCCCATGTCTACCTGGCAGACGACGAGTTTATCCGCATCGGGATGCTTGTCGATCTGAAGGATCTTCCCGGTCTTTACTTTCTTGACTTCTGTTCCCCAGTATTCCACCTGTTCGACAGGGATACCGGCAATGGTCAATTTATCGGCAAATGCCTGCATGTCCTGGTTCATGTCGACGTCGACATAATCCTGCATCCAAGTTAAAGAACTTTTCATTATTCATACCCTCCTAGAACTGGTTCAAGAACCGCATATCGTTTTCATAGAACAAGCGCAAATCATCGATGCCGTATTTCAGCATGGCAATGCGTTCGACGCCCATGCCGAAGGCAAAACCCGTGACGACGTCCGGGTCATAGCCGTTCAGGCGCAGGACGCTGGGATTGACCATGCCGCAGCCGAGGATTTCCAGCCAGCCCGTGTGGGAGCAGACACGGCAGCCCTTGCCGCCGCACATGACGCAGGAAATATCGACTTCGGCGCTCGGTTCCGTGAAGGGGAAGTAGCTGGCACGGAAGCGGACTTTCGTCTGCGGTCCGAAGATGTCGCGCAGGAAGTCTTCGAGCATGCCCTTGAGGTCGGAGAAGCGGATGTCCTTGTCGATGATCATGCCTTCCATCTGGTGGAAGACCGGCGAATGGGTCGCATCGTAGTCGCAGCGGTATACCTTGCCCGGTGCGATGATCTTGAAGGGTTCGTTAGGCTTGTGGGCCTGCAAGGTCCGGGCCTGCATGCCCGATGTATGGGTCCGCAGGAGGATGTTATCCGTAATGTACATGGAGTCCTGCATGTCCCGGGCCGGATGGTCTTCCGGCAGGTTCAGGCACTGGAAGTTATAGTAGTCCGATTCAATATCCGTCCCTTCGACGATGGAGAAGCCCATGCGCAGGAAGGAGTCTTCCATGAGGCGCAGGGTCTGATGAAGGGGATGTTCATGGCCCATGACCGGTTTGCGGCCCGGCAGGGTAATGTCGATTTTTTCCAATTCGATCTTCGCAGCCAATTCCTGGGCCTTGACTTCTTCCATCTTGGCCTTGAGCTGTTCTTCGATGGCATTGCGGGCCGTGTTGACGAGCTGGCCGACTTTAGGCCGTTCTTCTTTGGAAAAATTCTTCATTTCCTTCATGATCGCCGTCAGTTCCCCTTTTTTACCCAGGAACTTGACGCGGATATCCTGTACGTCCTGAAGATGTTCGCTCTTGGCGAGCTGTTCATTGACGGCCGCTTTGATGGCCTCGATCTTATCACTGATCATACTTTCTTCCTCCTACTGGCAAGTACAAAAAAAATAGACTCCCGCCCCCTAAGGGGCGAAAGTCTCATTCGCGGTACCACCCTACTTGATTCTCGATTGTCCTGTAACGGGAACCCCCGTCCTGCCTACTCCGTTCAGCAGGAGGCTCTAAAGTGAACGCATGGAACATCCGGCACGAGGCTCTCAATCTGCGGCCTCGATTCCCTGTAGGCGGAGTCAGTTCCATCCCCTCTTTATCATTGCCATAAATCCCTCTATGGGTTTGTTATATATTGTATCAGTAAAGTGTCTTATTTGCAATAACCAACCGCTGAATTTGGTTGGTGCCTTCGTAAATCTGCATGATTTTGGCGTCACGCATGTATTTTTCGACAGGGTATTCCTTGATATAGCCATAGCCGCCCATGACCTGGACTGCATCGGTCGTGACCTGCATGGCCACGTCGGACGCGTTGCACTTGGCAATGGCCGCTTCACGGCTGAAGTCCATACCCTGGTCTTTCATCCAGCAGGCGCGGTGGACCAGGAGGCGGGCTCCTT
>OGYE01002727.1_pt1 | contig 10576 bp, 7 predicted proteins | sample 1576471 | NCBI WGS metagenome assembly OGYE01 (sample SAMEA3541532, study PRJEB24748) | human gut metagenome | biome: human gut; feature: human-associated habitat; material: faeces | place: China | collected 2012 | reverse complement strand
GAATAAGGCCTCAGGAAGTATCTATCTCACTTTACCTAAAGGCCTTATGCGTATAATCAGCAGGAGTCCCCTAACTTTTTGTCTAATTAGAATGATTCTAAATAACGTCTTTTATGCTATGATTTTTTAACATAATCAAAAAACAGAGAAATGCACGTATCTCTTCGGATTCTCCCGCAAATCAAGCAATAGCTTAGAGGCGTTGTCCATCGTGCTGTTCAGATTATCATACAATCCTTTGTCGTTTAACAACAAGCCGATGCTATTATCCGTCGAATTCAATTTATCCGTAGTCAACTTCAAGTTCGCCAAGGTCGCATTGATGGAATTGACCGTTGTAGCCAAATCCAATTCTTTCAAGTTGGCGCTCACCTCCGAGAAATTATCCGTCATCGTCTTCAAGTTATTCACGATACCCGGTACATCCTTACTCAACATCTGATTCAACTGACGGGTAGACACCTCTAGGTTGCTAGTCGTTTTTTCGATATGATTCAAGGATTGAGCCAAGGCCGGATGAGCGATCAAGGTTTGCAAGCTACCCAAGATCGTGTCGATCTTCGGCAAAAGGTTCTCAACGCTTGGCAAGATCTTCTCCTGTACGGATTGCATCATATCCTCTTCCATTCGTCCCTCAAGCGTAGAACCCGGCTTCAAAAAGTCATCCACGTAAGTGTTCAAATGGATATGCAACTCAGCTCCGCTTAAGAAAGTATTGACAACCGCTATATAACTTCCCTTATTCAGCCTCATCTTATCTTCCAAACTAACCTCAACGATGATCTTACCGGTCGTATCATAGTCATAAATAATATCACGAACCAATCCCACCTTAAAACCATCCACAAATACAGGGCTGGAAATCGTCACCCCCTTTACGTTGCTGAATGATACGTAGTAATGGTTCACCGGTTGAAACAGGTTAATACCCTTCAGATAATTAATGCCTAAATACAATAACGCCAGACTTACGATCGTCACAAGTCCGATCTTCGCCTCTTTAGTGAATACACTTTTCATTTCCTTTATTTATAATGTATAATTTATTCCTAAATCATTAATATTTCACCTTCTTCCCATCCTTAAAAGCGATGATGAAAGCATCTTTAAAATCTTTTGCGATCGTTCGGCGCATCTTCCGGATCGAGTTAAAATCCGAAGTCTCGCCATACGTGTATTTATAGATACCTTTCTCCACATAGAAATCCACGTTCTTGTACCCCTTAAATAACCGGGAGTTCGCAGGAAGCTTCTTATTGGAAGTCAAGAATTGTATCTTATATATAACCTTTCCTTTCGTGTTCCTGTTCACGGAAGTGGTAGAAGAAACTGAGGTTTTCTGTCTTGTGGCTTGCTGTTTTTTATTTAAGATATCAGCCTCGCTCCCCGGAGGCGGAGTTTTCTCATTCGCTACGGGAGCAACGACACAGCTTTCGATTGCATCGGCCGTGGCACCGGTGAGAATAAGCAGCTTAATGTTGGTTATTGCCTTCTTTGCAAAGGGGTCAAAGGGGATATGCTTGTCATATCCTCCGGCAATTATAATAAGCTTTTTATCAAAGGAATTAAGGCCTGCTATGGCTCTTGTGGGACTCGTGGCAATTGAATCGTTATACCACTTTACTCCGTCAAGCTCTCTGACAAACTCAATGCGGTGCTCCACTCCTCCGAAGGTCTTTGCCACCTTTACAATGTTTTCGGCGGTTACAAATCCCATAACGGCAGAAATTGCCGCCATATAATTCTGAACATTGTGTTCCCCGGGGATACGAATGTCCTTCTTGTTCATTATAAAGGTATTATTCCCGTTATCGGCCGAATAAATATCGCCTTTTTCATCGCAAAATACGCCGTTTTCCACCTTGTGCACGTCGCTGAAGAAAAGGCATTTTCCCTTAACGTCCTTTTCAAAGCCGCGTGTAATGTCGTTTTCAAAATTGAGGGTGGCACGGCTGTCCTCGCTTTGGTAGCAAATAATGTTTCGCTTTGCGTCGATATATTCCTGCATATCCTTGTGAATGTCAAGATGATTGGGCGCAACATTGGTCACAACGGCGGAAAAAGGACCTTTTTTCATGGAAATAAGCTGAAAAGAGGAAAGCTCGACAACGGCATAATCGTCCTCATTCATTCCGTCAACCTTATCAAGCAGCGGCGTGCCGATATTTCCGCCGAGATAAACTTTCTTACCCGTCGTTTCCAGTAGCTTTGATATTATTGTGGTCGTGGTGGTTTTTCCGTCCGAGCCGGTAACGGCAAAAATTTTGGCGGGGCAAAGCTTGAAAAATTCCTCCATTTCGGAAGTCACGGTTTTGCCCTCTTCCCTTGCCTTTACAAGCTGAGGGGTGTTGAAGGGAAGCCCCGGCGTGCGGAAAACAACGTCCTCGGTTATGTCGTCAAGATAGTTCTCTCCAAGGATAAGTCTGACATCGAGCTTTTCAAAAGCACTTCCCTTTTCACCCAGCTTTTCGGCGCTGCGCTTATCCCTTGCAGTCACATTAACGCCCATTTTTGCAAGCTTTTCTATCATGGGTGTGTTGCTGACGCCTATTCCGCAAAAGGTAACGGTTTTATTTTTAAGATCGTTATAATAATTTTCAAGCAAAGGTTTCAATGAAATTACCTCCAATATGTTCTGCAAGGAAGTATTATACTATTTTTTTCCGAAAATATCAACACAAAAGAAAATGAGCTCCCGAAAAACGAAAGCTCATTTAAAATTCCTAAAAAGATTACATCATGCTGGCGACTTCGTCGGCAAAATTATCTTCTTTCTTTTCAAGTCCCTCGCCCTTTTCAAAGCGAACGAAATCAACGATCTTAATGTCTCCGCCGATCTTCTTGGCAACAGAGTCAAGATACTTGGCAACGCTCATGCTGGAGTCCTTAACAAACTCCTGATCAAGCAGGCAGTTTTCCTTGAAGAACTTGTTGAGACGTCCGGTGGCCATCTTCTCGATGATGGCGTCGGGCTTGTTGGCGCTCTTGGGATCGTTTTTGATCTGTACGGTGATGATTTCCTTTTCCTTGGCAATTCTGTCGGCAGGAACGGTGTCCTCCGAAAGGAAGGGAACGTTAAGAGCGGCAATCTGCATTGCAACGTCCTTGGCAGCCTCTTTGAATTCGGCATTGGCGGCAACCTCGTCGGTGACGTCGAATTTAACCATAACGCCGATTCTTCCGCCGCCGTGAATGTAGGAAACAACGGGGCCTTCGTATTTAACGAAACGGCGAACCTTCATGTTCTCGCTGATGACAAGGATAAGATCCTTAAGCATACCGTCAACGGTGCGGTCGGCACCGGCGGGAGTAGCGTTCATAAGAGCGTCGACATCCTTGATGTCCTGCTCGGCAACGGTCTTGGCGCAGGTCTTTGCAAAATCAAGGAATTTCTCGTTTTTGGCGGCAAAGTCGGTCTCGGCATTTACCTCGATCATAACGGAAACCTTTTTGGCCTCGTCGGTGTAGGTAACAACGGTACCCTCGGCGGCAATACGGCCGGCCTTTTTCTCTGCCTTGAGCTGGGCGGCGAGCCGGAGCAGATAGTCGATCTGCTCGGGGGTGTAGTCGAGCAGCTTGAGAAAATCGTTGCCTTTGAGATTCATGACGGTGTTCCTCCTTATTCTCCGGCGCAGACGTCTTTGAGCACGCTGACCGCCTGCTCGAGCTGCGCCATGGGGATGTTGAGCGCCGGCAGCAGGCGCACCTTGTTCTTTGCCGAGATGACGAGCACGCCGCGCGCCATGCATTCACTGATGACGTCCTTGACCGGGCGCTCGGTCTCCACACCGAGCATCAGGCCCAGGCCCGTGACGCTCCTGACGCCCTTGGCGCCGGTGAGAGCCTTGACGATGAAGTTGGACTTTTCCTGCACGGACTGCAGCAGCGGGCCGTCGAGCCGGTGCAGAATGCTCAGCGCGCCGGCGCAGCAGACGGGGTTGCCGCCGAAGGTAGAGCCGTGGCTGCCGGGGGTGAGCACGTCCTGCACCTTCTCGCCGAGCAGCGTCGCGCCCAGCGGCAGACCGCCGCCGAGGCCCTTGGCCGTGGAGACGATGTCCGGCGTGATGCCGTAGTGCATGTAGCCGTAGAGCTTGCCGCTGCGGCCGTTGCCGATCTGCACCTCGTCGCAGATGAGCAGCAGGTCCTGCTCGGCGGCGAGCTGGGCAGCACCTTTGACAAATTCCTGCGTCAGCGGGATGACGCCGCCCTCGCCCTGCACGACCTCCATCATGATGGCGGCGCACTTGTGCGCGGCGACCTGCGCCTTGAGATCGTCGAGGTTATTCGCCTCGGCGTAGGCAAAGCCCTCCGTCAGCGGCAGAAAGTCGTGGTGGAACACGTCCTGCCCGGTCGCGGCGAGCGTTGTGATCGTGCGGCCGTGGAAGCTGTTTTTGAGCGTGATGATGGTGTGGTACTCCGGGCCTTTGTGGTCGGCGGCGTACTTGCGCGCGGCCTTGATGGCGCACTCGTTGGCCTCCGCGCCGGAGTTGGAGAAGAAGACCTTCTTCATGCCAGTCTTCTCGCACAGCAGCTGCGCCAGCTGCGCGTCGGGCGCGGTGTAGTAGAGGTTGGATGCGTGCTGCACGGTGCACAGCTGCTCGGTCACGGCGCGGATCCACGCGGGGTCGGCGATGCCGAAGCTGTTGACGGCGATGCCCGTCGCCATGTCGATATAGACCTTGTCGTCCGTGTCCCAGACGAGCGAGCCCTTGCCGCGCGCGATCGTCACGGGGAAGCGGGCGTAAGTGTTGGCGATATAGGTACTGTCAAGTTGCGGAATGTTCATCTGTTTTTCCTCCTTGCCCGGCAACGAACATGGTGCCGATGCCTTCGTTTGTCAGCATTTCGATCAGGATGGCGTGCGGCACGCGGCCGTCGATGATAAAGACGCGGTGCACGCCCCAGCGGATGGCGTCGATGCAGCAGGTCACTTTCGGCAGCATGCCGCCGTTGATGACGCCGGACTCGATGAGCTGCAGCGCGTCCGCCGTGTGGATGACGGGGATGAGCGTGGAGGGGTCGTCCTTGTCGCGCAGGATGCCGCTGATGTCGGTCATGGCGATGAGGCTCTCGGCCCCCAGCTCGCCCGCGATGCGCGCGGCCGCCGTGTCGGCGTTGATGTTGTAGACGTGGCCCTGCGTGTCGCACCCGACGGTGGACACGACGGGGATGTAGCCCTTGTCGATCACATCGAGGATGGGGCGCACGTCGACCTTCGTGATCTCGCCCACGTAGCCGAGGCGCTCATCGCGCACGCGCGCCTGGATCATCTGCCCGTCGATGCCGGACAGGCCGATCGCCCGGCCGCCCTTGTGGCCGATGAGGTTGACGAGCGTCTTGTTGATCTTCCCGGCGAGGACCATCTGCACGACGTCGGCCGTCTCCGCGTCCGTGACGCGCAGGCCGTCGACAAACTGCGTCTGCTTGCCGAGTTTTTCGAGCGTTTCCGTGATCTCGGGCCCGCCGCCGTGCACGAGCACGACCTTCACCCCGATGAGCGACAGCAGCACGATGTCGCGCATGACGGAGTCTTTGAGCTTGGCGCTGATCATGGCGTTGCCGCCGTATTTGATGACGACGATCTTGCCGCTGTATTCCTGTATGTAGGGCAGCGCGTGGACGAGTACCTTCGCGCGCTGCGGATTCGTAATGTCCATGATGGTGTTCCTCCCGGTTCAGGTGCGGTAGTCGCCGTTGATCTTCACATAGTCATACGTCAGGTCGCAGCCCCAGGCGGTCGCGCCCTCGTCGCCGGACTTGAGGTCGACGAGGATCTCGATCTCCTTTTCGAGCAGGACCTTTTTGGCTTCCTCCTCGGAAAACGGGATGCCCGCGCCGTCGACGCACACGCGCACCGTGCCGGCCGCCGAGCGGAAGGCGACGTCCACCTTGTGCACGTTTACAGGAGCGCCGCTGTAGCCGATGGCGCACAGCACGCGGCCCCAGTTGGCGTCCGCGCCGAACATGGCGGCCTTGACGAGCGACGAGCAGATGATGCTCTTGGCCACGGTTTTCGCGGTGCAGTGGTCAGCGGCACCGGTGACGCAGCACTCGAGCAGGCGCGTCGCGCCCTCGCCGTCGCCCGCGATCTGGCGGCAGAGCCAGACGGTCACGCTGTTGAGCGCGCTGCAAAAGGCGGTGAAGTCTGCGCCGGGCGCAGTGATCTCCGCGTTGCCCGCCAGACTGTTTGCCAGTACGGCGACCATGTAGGTGCCGATTTTATTGGCGACGTCACCATTGGCGGCAACCCTGTCGGTGCCGACGACCACGGCATCGATTTCACCACGGCTCATCAGGTGTCCGGACATATTGTCCGTGATAAGGGTGACCGGAATATTTTCCTGAACCATTTCCCATGCCGTCAGACGAGCACCCTGAAGAAAAGGCCGTGTTTCATCGGCGAAAACGGAAATGCGCTTGCCTGCTTCCACGGCGGAACGGAAAACCCCGAGAGCCGTGCCGTGGCCTGCTGTTGCCAGCGCGCCGGCATTGCAGTGCGTCAGTATCCCCATTCCGGGACGCAGCAGCGATAGGGCGTACACGCCGATCCGGTGACACGAGGCGGCATCTTCGTCCCGAATCGCCAGAGCTTCGCGCAGCATTTGCCGTTTAATTCTGGAAACGGGCAGTTCCCGGTTGCGTAGTACGCACCGTTCCATCCGCTCCAACGCTGCCGACAGGTTCACCGCCGTCGGACGGGACGATTCGAAATAATCGCGGATTTCGACGAACCCCTTGTAAAAGTCATCGAACTTCCTCGCACGCAGCGATTTGCAACACACGTAAATCCCGTAAGCCGCCGTAATGCCGATCGCCGGCGCACCGCGAACCTTCAACCGGTGAATAGCGTCCCATACCGCTTCCTTCGTCGATAGCGACAGGTAAACTTTCTCACCGGGCAGGCTCGTCTGATCCAGAATGATAACGGCATTCGCCTCTACATCCAGCCGGACCGCCTGCAAATCGGTAAACAATTGTCCCATGATTCAGTTTTCAAGTCCTCACACAAAGTTATATTTTTTCGCTATAACCTGCAAACGCCGCAACGATTCTTCCTACCCGATACTTCAAAAAGACATTCGGACGCATATTTGCGTCCGAATATCCCATTCGATTCCCAGAGTACCGGATCAGACCTTGCCTTGAAGGTACCGGTCGATCGCTTTGGCGGCCCGACGACCCGCGCCCATGGCGAGAATCACCGTCGCCGCACCGGTCACAGTGTCCCCGCCGGCAAAAATACCTTCGCGGGACGTCTGTCCCCGCTCGTCGTCGGCCACGATACAGCCGCGCCGGTTGGTCTCCAAACCGTGCGTGGTCGATGCGATTAGCGGGTTCGGCGAGGTCCCGAGCGCCATAATCACCACGTCGCACTCGATATCGAACTCCGAGCCCTCGATTTCGATCGGAGAACGGCGCCCCGACTGATCGGGTTCGCCGAGTTCCATCCGCACGCAGCGGATTCCCCGCACCCAGCCTTTGTCGTCGCCGAGTACCTCGACCGGATTGGTCAGCATCTGAAAAGCGATCCCTTCCTGTTTGGCGTGATGCACCTCTTCGACGCGCGCCGGAAGCTCCGTTTCGCTGCGGCGGTAGACGATATGCGCATCGGCGCCGAGACGGGCCGCCGTCCGAACGGCGTCCATCGCGACGTTACCGCCTCCGACCACCACGACCCGTTGGCCGACATAGATCGGCGTATCGTAACGATCGTCGTAAGCCTTCATCAGATTCGCCCGGGTCAAAAATTCGTTCGCCGAAACCACCCCGTTCAGGTTCTCGCCGGGAATACCCATAAAACGCGGCAGTCCCGCGCCCGACCCGATGAACACGGCCGAATAGCCTTCTTCGTCGAGCAGCGAATCGACCGTCACGGTACGTCCTACGATCACGTCGGTTTCGATCTCGACGCCCAGCTTCAATACGTTCTCGATCTCTTTGGCCACGACCTTTTCTTTCGGCAGGCGGAATTCGGGAATTCCGTATTGAAGCACGCCGCCGGCCTTATGCAGCGCTTCGAAAATCTTGACGCCGTATCCCATTTTAGCCAGGTCGGAAGCGCAGGCCAGACCGGCCGGGCCGCTGCCGACGACGGCCACTTTTTTACCGTTGGGCGCAGCCGTCGCAACCGCTTCGCCGCCGTTGGCAATGCTCCAGTCGCCGACGAAACGTTCCAGTTTGCCGATCGCGACCGGCTCGCCCTTGATACCGAGGATGCAGGAGCCTTCGCACTGGCTCTCCTGCGGGCATACGCGCCCGCACACCGACGGCAGCGAACTGTCCTGACCGATGATGCGCGCAGCTTCGGCGAAATCGCCCTTGACAACCTGCTCGATAAACTTCGGTATTTGCAACGAAACGGGGCAGTGCTCTACGCAACGCGGCTTTTTACAATCCAGACAACGGCTCGCTTCGAGCTGAGCCTCCTGAAGGTCGTAACCGTAACAAACCTCCTCGAAATTGGTGACCCGCACTTTCGGGTCCTGCTCCCGAACGGGAACACGGGGTATTTTATTTGCCATTTTTATTCTGAAAACAATTGCTCCGGCCACGGCGGCCGGAATACCGTTCGATCGTCCGGGGAGACCTACCGGTCGAGCCCCACCTTGCAGACATGCCCTTCGGCACGCTCCTGCTCTATTTTCGCCTTGCGGCTTTCGATGGTCTTGTACATGCCTTGACGGCGCATCGCTTCGTCGAAATCGACCTCGTGCCCGTCGAACTCCGGGCCGTCCACGCACGTGAAGCGCGTCTTGCCGCCGACCGTTACCCGGCAGGCCCCGCACATGCCCGTACCGTCGACCATCAGCGTATTCAGGCTGACGATCGTCTTCAGACCGTACTGCTTCGTCGTCTTGGCCACGAACTTCATCATAATCATCGGACCGATGGCGATCACTTCGTCATAGCGTTTCCCCTGCTTATCGATCAGGTCGCGCATCAGGTCGGTCACCATGCCGTGAAAACCGGCGCTACCGTCGTCGGTAGCGATATATACGTTTCCGGCAACCTGCTTCATCATGTCGACGAAAATCAGCGTATCCTTATTCTTGGCGCCGATAATCACATCGGCTTTGATCCCATGCTGCGAGAGCCATTTGACCTGCGGATAGACGGGGGCCGTCCCGACGCCGCCGGCGATGAACAGTATCTTCCGCGAACGCAGCGTTTCGATATCTTCGTGCACGAAATCCGACGGCCGGCCCAGCGGGCCCGCGAAATCGGCCAGTTCGTCGCCCGGATTCATAGCGCACAACTTCGTCGTCGAATAACCCACCGTCTGCGTTACGATGGTTACCCACCCCTCCGCCGCATCGTAATCGGCGATGGTCAGCGGGATACGTTCCCCCTTTTCGTCCAGTCGCAGGATGATGAACTGCCCCGGCTTTGCCGAACAGGCGACACGCGGAGCCGCAATGTCCATCCGGTAAATATTGGGCGCGAGCAGCTCCTTTTTAATGATTTTATACATTTCCGTTTGTTTGGTTTAGGTCTTTATCTTCCGATTTAAAAAATTTATTCCGCAATGTTCGCCGCCAGCCGGATTTCGCGCATCGGCCGCGACGGATCGTTGACGATCAATACGATATGATCCATCAGCTTCCCGGCGGGGGCGCCTTTCGTATTCAGCATAACGCTGAACGTGACGCTCTCGCCCGGGGCGATCTCCCGTTCGGGATCGAGCGTCGTGGACATGCGCTGTCCCAATTTCATATCGCGGAAAACCAGCGGCTCTTTTCCGTCGTTAGTCAGCGTAAAGTCGCGGCGCAGTTCCCCGGCCGCCTTTTGATTGCCGAAATGGTAATACTGGGACGAAAAAGCCGCTTTCGGAGCCTGCTCCAACTCGGCAGCCGTCAGCGACGAGAAATCATCCGTAGCGATTCCGGTAGCCGAAAATTCGGTATCGGCGAGCTCGTCGTTCACCATCAGCGAAAAAACGCCGGAAAGAACTCCCCACACGTCGCAGTCGCGCAAGTCGTAAGTGACCGTCAGAACGCCTTTCTGCTTCGGTTCGATCCGGGTGGCGGACAAAGCTACGTCCAGGTAGGGTTTCGCTTTCGGATAGACGACCGTCATGTTGAGCGGACGCTCCGTATCGTTATAGTATTCGATGGTTTTCGCTTTGATCGAACCGCGCGGCACATATCCCAGATTCACCGTACGGGTCGCCAGCCGCAGCGCGCCGGCCCGAACGGGGTACAACTCGCCGACCTCCTGCGGACGCGGGGTCACCTCGCCGGTAATGCTGATGACATTACGCCCCCCTCCGCTGCTTTGAATCGTGATGTCTTTGCGGAAAGCGCCCGGACGTCCCTCCGGGTTGTAGGCGATCCGGATCGTTCCGCGGCCTCCGGGACGTACCGGTTCCCGACTGTACTGCGGCGTCGTACAACCGCACGTCACCGTCACTTTTTCGATCACGACCGGCGATTTCCCTTTGTTCTCGAATTCGAACTCGTGCGACACCGCTCCGTCCGCCTCCCGGATCGTTCCGAAATTCCACACCTGCTGCGGAACCCTGCTCAAAACACTGGCCGGACAGCTGGCCCCGCTGGGCGGCACTGTGCTGCTGGAC
>OGYE01002726.1_pt1 | contig 10577 bp, 7 predicted proteins | sample 1576471 | NCBI WGS metagenome assembly OGYE01 (sample SAMEA3541532, study PRJEB24748) | human gut metagenome | biome: human gut; feature: human-associated habitat; material: faeces | place: China | collected 2012 | reverse complement strand
GATACTGAGAGAATAGAAGCTATAATCGGTACAGAGGTTTCTGCAGAGGAAAAGGAGTATGATGGTTATATTCTTAGCGAAAACTCAGTGACTAAGGGAATAGTAATAGCAGAAGGGAAATTAGTTCTTCGCCTATATTATGATATTAAAAAAAGCCCTGAATCAAGAATACAAAGAGGAGCATATGTTGATGAAAATGGAAAGTTAAATTTCATTGCAAAAGACGATGTCAACAGTGCAATTGTATATTATGAAATACTTAATGGAAAAACAGAGGCAGAAGCTTTTTATAAGCAGGCAGTAGAAACAAATGGTGGAAATTGTCCAGGATATCCAATGAATAAGACAGATATTGGATTTAAAAAAATTGTTGATCAGGAAGTGACAGGCGAGCAGTATGTAGTATTTAGATTCAATATTAATGACAAAGAATTAACGGATTGGGTTATTTCAAAAATATCTGATGTTGAAAAAGTGTCAGCTGAGACAAAACCAGCGCCAACAACAACGGTAGCCACAACAACGACGATAGCCTCAACAACAGAATCTCCGGAAGTAGATCCAAGTGTTGATGAAAGTATTAAGGCACCGGAAGGGCTTGTATGGGCAGGAAATGCACAGTTACCATACTATTTTGCGTGGGCAAGAGCAGATGGAGCAGATTCATATAATGTTTACGTTAATGGAGTTTGCGTTAAAAATGTAGTTGATGGAAATGTTAATTTAGATTACACAGCATTTACAAAAGGATCAGGAGAATATGAAATAGGTGTTGCAACTGTAAAAGGAAACAAACGCTCAAGAATAACATCTATTATGTATAACTATGTTGATGATGGAAATCACCCAACAACAACGTTAGCACCAACAACAGTAGCACCAACAACAGTAGCGCCAACAACAACGATAGCACCAACAACAACGGCAGCTCCAACAACAACGGTAGCACCAACAACAAAAGATACAGAACAGGAAACAACTACAAATAATGGTGCAGTAATATCTGTGGAAACATCAAGCACTTACAAAACAGCTGAACAGATGGAAAAAGAAATTCTGGAAAAGAAGGATGATAAGGATTTTGCAAATTCTACATTTGCAAAACTTAGTGTTAGAGTAAAGAAAACAACTAAGAAGTCAGTTAAGCTTGTTTGGAAGAAGATGTCCGGAGCAACAAAGTATGTTATATATGGAGCTAAATGTGGCACATCGTATAAGAAGATTAAAGAAGTAAGCAAGAAGACATTTACAGCTAATAAATTAAAGAAAGGTAAATATTACAAATATCTTGTAGTTGCACAGAATGATAAAGGTGAGGTCTTGGCTACATCAAAATTGATTCATGTAGCAACTAAAGGTGGAAAAGTAGGAAATTGTAAATCTTTAAAATTAAATAAGACTAAAGTAAAACTTTTACTTGGAAAAAAATTCAAGATTAAAGTAAAACAGATTGCAGACAGCAAAAATGTTAAGATTAAAAAACATAGAAAGGTAAGTTTTGAATCAAGTAATCCTGAAATAGCTACAGTGTCAAAGCGTGGTAAAATAACAGCCCTAAAGAGAGGTAAGTGCACAATTTATGCATATGCACAAAATGGTGTTTACAAGAAAGTAAAAGTTACAATTAAGTAAAAATACAATATATACACTTTTCAGGGGAGAGTCTGGCATGCCAGGCTCTCCCTTCCTGTTATTTATAAGGATATATTGAGTATTTTTAAACAAAAAGGTAGATATTTTTACTAATTAGATTTCTTAGTAAAAATTTTAACCTTTTTAAGTCAAAAAAATCAATTGAGACGTTTCAAATAAATTAGTAATATATAATTAACAAGATAAGTACAAAAAAGAAAAAATTATCTAAAAAAAAAGAAAAATTTCAATGTCTGATTTTAAGTTGTACAACTTGAAAGGATAGGTTATAGTTGAGTATAGAAGGATACGGATTTACAAAAAATTATGGAGCAGAAAAAAGTTGAAAAAAATTATAAAATATTGGAAAAAATCCAAAATAAGAACACAGATTATATTTACATATATATTAATTTTGCTACTATCATTTGTTATGACTTTTTCAATGATATGGGCTGTTAATAATAAGTATACTAAGGAAGAAATCGGAAAAGCAGGTGTTCAGACAGTTAGCGCACTTCATGGAAACTTAGCATTAGTGTTTGAAAATGTTACGCAGCTTTCTACGTATATATATTTTGATGATATTGTACAGGATTCTCTAAGACAAATTAATTCAGCTAATATTGATCTAAATTATCAGAAGAACATAACCAAAAGTCTTTTTAACATGATTTTATCAGGAGATTATGTTTCAGGAGTATATATATTTGATCAATATAATAATTGTTACAGTTCATATAAAAGAACACCAAGAAAAGTTAATAAGTACATCCAGGGAGCTGACTGGTATAAGAAAATGCAAAGTGCCGGTGGCAATGGATTTTTTTATAAGGGAAGTGATGGCACAATAGAATACTATGAAAATAATAACTATTTGTGTTATGTAAGGCAGATTTTAGACAAAAAAGATTATAAGCCTTTAGCAACACTACTTATTACTTTTGATAATACTGTTCTTCAGGGATATTTTAATCAGGTAAGTGAAAATTCAAAGAATCAGTTTTATATTATTAATTCAAAAGGAAATTATGTAATAAAACCTCAGGAGGAAAAAAGAGATTTCAAAAAGTATACGAAAGTAGCAGAAAATATTAATGAAGGATACAAAGAAGTAAAAAATAATGGAGAAGAGTGTATTGTAGCCTGTCAGGATATGGGAATACAGGATTGGAAACTGGTAGGAGTTTTTTCAATGGACGATATTACATCTTTGGCACCGTATTATTCAACGATTATTGCAATAATTATGGGAATTAATATTATTTTTGTATTTTTGTGTTCCACGCTACTTACGTATCTTATTTTTAAACCTTTAAGAAAAATAGAAAATCATATGCAGATAGTAGAAAATGGGGAATTTATTACAATGCCTGTGGATGACTATGATAACGAAATAACGAATTTAAGAAAAGTTTTCAATCATATGATTTTATCAGTTAAGGCATTAATGAAGAGAGTAAAGGATGAGGAAAGAATAATTGCAAAAGGAAAGTTGGACATAATTTACGCTCAGATAAATCCTCATTTTTTGTATAATACATTAGATGCAATTTCGGCATTGGCTTTAATGGAAGAGAATGAAAAATGCTTTCAGATGATACAGGCATTGGGTAATTTTTACAAAAATAGTTTAAACAGTGGACTGGATTATATAAGCGTAGAAGATGAAATCGGTTGTATTGAAAGCTACATTACAATTTTAAACACCAGATATGAAAACCAGATTGCAATTAGCTATGATATAGAAGATGTTGTAAAACATGAAAAAGTGCTTAAATTACTGTTACAGCCGCTGGTAGAAAATGCTGTACATCATGGCTTAAATGGCGAAGGAGGTAATATTGAAATTAAGGTATTTGAGCAGGAAGATGAAATAATTTTCATAGTATCAGATGATGGAGTGGGAATGAGTGATGAAAAAATAGAAGATATTCTTGCAGGAAGAACAGTTACCGGGAAGTCAGGATTTGGTTTATATAGTTTAATACAGAGAATTCGTCTTACATACGGAATAGAAAATCCTGTAATTATTCAAAGTGAAGTTGGTGTAGGAACGGAGATAATTGTCACAATCAAAAAGATTAAAATGGAGAAATAACATATGTTAAATGTATTATTGGTTGACGATGAAAAGTTAGAAAGAGTTTTAATCCGTAAAGGATATAATTGGGAAGAGAACGGTTTTAATATTGTAGGAGAGGCTGCATCAGGAGAGGATGCCTTGGAATATATAAACTACCACAATGTTGATATTGTAATTACGGATATTAATATGCCTGGAATGGACGGATTGCAGTTTACGGAAAAATTGCTACAAAAAAATCCTAAATGCAGGGTAGTAATTGTAACCGGATTTCGTGAATTTGAATATGCAAGAAAAGCAATTAAGCTTGGAGTTGACGAATTTCTTTTAAAGCCTGTCAACATAAAAGAAATAAGTGAAGTTATGACTAAAATTAAAACTGAAATAGCAAAAGTCAATGAAGAGGAATCAAAAGTAGCAAAGCTTAAAGAAAGTGCGGAAAAAAATTACGATATATTAAGGGAGAGCTTTCTTCTTAGATTAGTAGAAAATCGTATAGGAGAAGAGGAAGCTACAAAAAAATTGGAAACATATAATTGCAGTGATTTAGTTGATGGATGTGTTTGCATAAATGTAAAAATCAAAGATGCCCAAGAAAATCAAAATTATAAAAAAGTGTATGAATTTATACAAAAGCAAAATAATGAGAATAGCCTTTCTTTTATACATTTTATGCATAATATTGTAATGTTTTTCACAAAAACAGACGTAAGTAAATGCATTGATTACGCTAATGATTTGCATAATAAATTAAACAATATGGGAATAACGGCAACTATTGGTGTTAGTGAAAAAAACAGTGAATTTAATGGAATACCGGCAGCATATGGTCAGGCAAACAAAGCTATAGGTGTTTCTGTATTATTAGGCAGAAATAAGGTTGTTACCTTTTCTGAGTATCAGGAAATAATGAAGAAAAACAGTTCAAAAAAGGAAATAGACTGGGATGAATTTTCAGATGCAATAATTAATTGTAGAAGAGAAGGAGTACTAAAATATGTTTCTGATTACACAGAAATAATTAAAGCAGAAAAAATACCTGATGAGGAATATCTTAAATTAATGGCAATGACAATAATCCTAAGGGCAAGCTCTACATTAAACAAATATGGAACAAACATATATCAATTGGCAAGTGAGGAAGAAGTTTTCCAAAATGTTAGGGAAATAAGAACCATAGATGATACATCAGAGTGTGTTATAAAATACATTAAACAGGTTTGTGATTATCATGAAAAAAAGCGTTCAGGTAAGAGAACAAATGTAATAAAAGATGCACTGGATTACGTTAACAGAAATCTGTATAACCCGGAACTTTCACTTAAAAAGGTCGCTTCCGATTTATACATAAATGACAGTTACCTAAGTAGGGAATTTAAGAAAACATATGGTGTAAGTTTTATTGAATATATTTCCCGGAAAAGAATAGAAGCAAGCAAAAAAATTCTTAAGGAGACGGATCTTAAAGTGTATGAGGTGGCGGAAAAAATAGGGTTTAAAGACTCCCACTATTTCTGTATTTGCTTTAAAAAGCAGACAGGACAAACAGTAAAAGAATATAGAGTATAGTGTTAAAAAAAAGGTTAGAAATTTTAGTAAAATTTTTAACCTTTTTTGGTCAAAATATTAAATTGAGATAGGTGTTGTACTAAAGTATACTTTCAGTATAAAAATTCGAGGAGGAAACAAAATGAGAAAGAATTTATTTAAGAAAGTGTTAGCGGTTACGTTAGCATCAACAATGGCATTCTCTATGGTAGGATGCGGAAACAGTGATAGTAAGAGTGAGGGAAAAAAGGATGACGGAACTATCACATTAAATGTATGGCACCAGTGGTCAAATGACACAAATGAACTTAAGGGTAGATATGAGGAAGCAGTTAAGGCTTACGAAAAAGATAATCCTAATGTAAAAATCAAAACAGAAACATTGGACACTGAAGCATACAAGACAAAGATTAATGCAGAGTTTGCAGGAGATGCAAAGGGCATTGATGTATTCTACTGGTGGGGTGCAGGTACAGCTAAGAAATTAGTTGACGCAGGAAAAGTAATGGCATTAGATGATTACTTAACAGATGATGTTAAATCAAGAATGGTGGAAGGTTCAACATCAGCATTTGAATATGATGGAAAATTATATTCAACGCCAATGTTCTCATGGTATATGACATTATTCTGCAACAAAGCATTATTTAACAAGGCAGGTGCTAAGCTTCCTGAAACATATGATGAATTAGTAGATGCAGTTAAGAAATTAAAAACTCTTGATGGCGTTACACCATTAGCAGCAGGTGCAAAGGACGGATGGAATGCAGCTTTTGTATACCAGGCATTAGCTTTGAGAGAAGTAGGAGCTACAGGTGTTAATGAAATGCTATCAGGTAAAAAAGAATTTGGTGACGAGGGATATAAGAAGGCAGCACAGAAAGTATCAGACTTATACAAATTAGGAGCTTTTGGAGAAAATCCATTAGAGCAGGGAAATGATGACGCCAATGCAGCATTTGAAAACGGCAAGGCAGCAATGAGAATTATGGGAAGCTGGTTTGCGAACAACGTATATACAGATGAAGCAGCAACAGTCAACCCTGAAGAAGTTGTAGCATTAAAGATTCCTATGATTTCTGACGGAAAAGGAGAATCAACAGATTACTGTGGTGGTTATGTTGAATCATTCTGGGTAAACAACAATACTAAGTACAAAGAAGAAGCAGCAAAATTCTGTATTTACATTAATGAAAAAATGGGTGTTGCATCATACGAAACAGGTTCAGGATTCAGTGGATGGACAACAAAAGCTGATGAAAGTAAGTTAAATCCATTATTCATTCAGATTAAAGATTTATTGGCAGAAGGAAAACAGGGTGTTCTTGCATGGGATACATCTTTAGAAGCAGAACCTGCAGCAGTTCATAACGAACAGGTACAGACATTATTTGCAGATGGCGCAGATATAAATGAATTTATTGATGAACATAAAGCGGCAATCAACGGCAAATAAGAAGTAAGAGGTGGGTAGTGTTATGGAAAAAATGCTTGGAAATAAAAAATACATATTGATTTTCATATTACCGGCGCTACTTTTATTTTTAGGATTTACTCTAATCCCATTGATAACATCAGGAGTATATAGCTTTTTTGAATACAATGGGATTGGAAGTAAAACATTTATTGGAATAAAAAACTATATTGAATTATTTACTTCCGACAGATATTTTCCACAGGCGGTAAAAAATTCATTAATATTAGTGTCAGCATCATTATTTATTCAGTTACCAATATCATTAATATTAGCCTTGATATTATCAAAAGGTGTAAAAGGGGATAACTTTTTTAGAACTATATATTTTATACCTGTTGTAATTTCAAGTATGGTTATTGGACAATTATGGCTTAAAATGTTTAACAGTGATTATGGTGTAATAAATACTGTAATAAGACATTTTGTACCGGAATATGAACACTCATGGCTTACAAAAAATGCATTTATGACTGTGTTAATTCCATCTGTATGGCAATATATAGGTTATCACATGATTATTTTTTACGCAGGAATTAAATCAATTTCAACAGATTACTATGAAGCTGCACAGATTGATGGAGCATCAACATGGCAGGTTTATAGAAAAATTACGTTACCTCTGCTGGTTCCTGTAATAAAGACTTGTGTAATCTTTGCAATTACAGGTTCACTTAGAGCCTTTGATTTAGTATATGTAATGACAGGTGGTGGACCAAATCATATAAGTGAGGTTCCGGCAACATTAATGTATAACAATTTGTTTAGAAAAGGATTATATGGTTATGGAAGTGCTCAGGCATTTTTTATAGTAATCGAGTGTTTAATATTTACATTCATTGTAAACAGATTGTTTAAAAAAGCAGAACAAAATGTTTCAGCAGTATAGGAGGGTACAATGAAGAAGAAAAATATTATAGGCAAGATAAAATTTATAGTGTTGCTTTTAATTGCTTTGACTCAGTTGTTTCCCTTATACTGGCTTATAACTTTTTCATTAAAAAGCAATACGGAAATATTTGGCGAGAATGTAATAGGACTTCCAAAAGTTTGGAGATGGGATAATTATATAACAGCATTAAGTTCATCTAACTTAATTCGTTATTTCCTTAATTCAGTTTTTTATTCTGTAGTTACCGTTGTTGTGGCAGGAATAATATCTTCAATGGCAGCATACGCCATTGCCAGAATGACATGGAAACTAAAGAATGCTGTTTATGGATTATTTATGATAGGAATAATGATACCTGCTCAGGCAGCATTACTTCCATTATTCCAGATTCTTGACACCCTTGGGTTAAAGGGAGGTTATCTTGGACTAATTATTCCATATATAGCAGGAGCTCTGCCAATGAGTATTATGATATTAGTTGGTTTCTATAGAGGAATACCAAGAGAAATGGAAGAAGCCGCATATATTGACGGCTGTGGAATATTTAAATGTTTTATTCAAATAATATTCCCAATGGTTAAGCCAGCTATTGCCACAGCTTCAATATTTACATTTCTTGGAACATGGAATGAATTAATGTTAGCCAATACTTTTGTTGACAGTGACCAGTATAGAACACTTCCAGTAGGAATAATGTCACTTGCAGGTCAGTATTCAACAGAATGGGGATTAATAGGAGCAGGTATGGTTATAGCAACATTACCTACTATCATTATTTATTTCTTTTTAAGCAAACAGGTACAGGAGAGTCTTGTAGTTGGAGCAGTAAAAGGATAAAAATCATAATTTGTTGAGAAAAGAGTTGGGGAGTCCGGCTCTTTTTTCTTTGTATATTGTAATGTATGGTATATAATATTATTAGAATTAAAAAAAGTATTGACCTTCCACCTTATGGAAGCTGTATAAATAAGGTGTATCGATACAGTTATAAGTGAATCGGGTTATTAAAAACAAGAAGATGGAGGCTATCCGGTGAAGATTAAACAGGTTGAAGAACTAGTTGGAATAACAAGCAAAAATATTAGATTTTATGAAAGTCAGGGATTACTTACACCTGAAAGAGCTGATAATGGTTACAGAGAATACCATCAGGATAATATAGAAGTTTTGAAAAAAATAAAACTTTTAAGAAAAATCGGAATATCAGTAGAAGACATAAAATCAGTATTAAATGACAATGTTACTTTGGAAAATTGTTTGGAAAAATATTTAGATGTTTTGGAAAAACAAAAATCTAACCTTACCAATATGTATAATCTTACCGAAGAAATCATAAATCAGAAATGTGAACTTAATAATCTGAAAACAGATGAATGGCTTGAGAAGATGGAAAACATGGAAAAGGAGGGCATAGATTTTGTGAACATTAGCAAAATTGACATCCACATGAAGAAGAAAATGGGAGCAATAATCGGAGGAGCAGTAATGATAGTATTTATGCTATTTCTTATTGGAATGTTCCTGTGGGGAAATAGTGTTGATCCAATTCCTTTAGGACTTTTGATAGTTTTAGTAGCAATTCCGGTTGTTATCATTGTATGTATCATTGGTGTTTTAATAGGCAGAATAAGAGAAATAGATGGAGGAGAAGAAGATGAAGCTGCTAAGTATTGATTATATTCCGGGAACGGAAATAGAAGCATTGGGTATGGTAAAAGGAACAGTTGTTCAGACCAAAAATGTAGGTCGTGATTTTATGGCAGGAATGAAAACACTTGTAGGTGGAGAAATCGTAGGTTATACGGAAATGTTAAATGAGGCAAGACAGATTGCTGTTAAGAGAATGGTTGATGAGGCAAAAGAACTGGACGCAGATGCAGTAATTGGTGTAAAATATGGTTCATCACAGGTAATGAGTGGAGCAGCAGAAGTGATTGCCTATGGTACTGCTGTAAAAATTATAGACAAATAATTTGTTTATAAAAGAAATAAATGCTTACAAGGCATAGACTATGATTTAATATAGGTAGTAGTCATAATTGAATAAAAGAGATATAATAAACGTGCAAGGTCAGGGATAGGCTTTGCACGTAATTTTAGGTTTTCCAATTTGGTGGTACGTTGCATTTTATGCAGGTTGGCCAAAAGCTTGGGCAGTATTTAATTTGTCAAAAGAAGAATATGGAAAATTAAATAATTAAATATGATAGGGCGCAATTTGCGCTACGGTCGGACATCCATAATCCATTTATTCTGTGATTGTGGATGTTTTTTGATTAATAAGAAATTTAAATAGGGAACTTTTTGAAAGAAAAATAACAAAAAAGTTCCATAAAAGTAAGGAGACAAAAAAGATGGAAAATGTTTTATTTGAAAAGACACCGGTTCCAAAAGCCTATATGAAGCTTGCTTTGCCGGTAGTATTTAGTATGATGGTTTCACTGATTTACAACATGGTGGATACATATTTTATAGCCTTAACAGGTGTGCAGGAACTTGTGGCAGGAGTATCTCTTGTTGTTCCTGCGTTTACCTTGATGATAGCTTTTGGTGACATATTTGGACTAGGCGGAAGCTCACTGATTTCACGACTTTTTGGAGAAAAAAGATTGGAAGAGGCAAAAAGAGTCAGTGCGTTTTGCATATGGGGAGCTATTGGATTTGGAATATTTGTAAGCATAGTGCTTATGGTTTTTAAAACGCCGATTCTTCATATTTTGGGAACAGATGACGGCACTTTCCAATATGCAAGTGACTATTATACATGGATTGCAATAGGTGCCACATCAATTATTTTTGGACTTGTGCCAAGTAATATATTAAGAACAGAGGGACTTGCAACTCAGGCAATGGTTGGTTCAATGGTAGGTTCAGTTGTCAACATAATACTTGATCCAATATTTATTTTTGGATTAAAGCAGGTCGCAAACGTCCGGCGGCGCTCG
>OGYE01002722.1_pt1 | contig 10585 bp, 7 predicted proteins | sample 1576471 | NCBI WGS metagenome assembly OGYE01 (sample SAMEA3541532, study PRJEB24748) | human gut metagenome | biome: human gut; feature: human-associated habitat; material: faeces | place: China | collected 2012 | reverse complement strand
CCCCGACCCTCTGCTTGTAAGGCAGATGCTCTAAACCAACTGAGCTAAACGCCCTTGCTTGTCGTAAGCGTGTGCAAAGGTATGGCTTTTATTTGAAACGGCCAAATTTTTCGCCATGTTTTTTCATTCTTTTCACAAAAAAGACGCCCTGCTGCGGCAGGACGTCTTTTTTATTAATCCTAAAACCCAATATTACTTGGCTATTTCAACTGTGGCGCGGCGGTTGTAAGAAGGAGGAACGAGAGTGTCAACTCCACCCTTGGCTTCAATCCTGATGTTCTCTCTCTTGACACCCATCTTGACGAGTTCGTCAGCTACAGTCTCGGCACGCCTCTGTGAAAGGTCGCGGTTGTAGTCTGCAGGACCTGTCGCGCTGTCAGCATAACCAGTAACAACCAATGTTGCGTTGTTGTCCTTAGAATAGTCGGCAAGGTTCTTCACGTTAACGAGGTCTTTCCTTGAAGCGATTTTAGACTTGTCAAGATTGAAGAACACTGAAACCGGAGTGGTGACATATTCTTTCTCAACCTTAACCGCAGGCTCAGCCTTCTTGTTGGCAAGCTCGCTCTTCAGGCGGTCGTTCTCTGCCCTTTCGTCAGCCAACTGTGCGTTGAGCGCGTCGATTTGCGACTGCGACAGAGCCTTGATGGCGTCAACATCGGGCACTTTGTTCCATCTCCTCTTGCCCAAGTTGTATGTCACACCTACTTCCGCATACACGTGGTTGGGGTGGTTCATGATGCCTGAACCCATCTCTGCCGGCATACCGCAGATGTCGCTTTCATAGCGGTTCCATCCAACTTCAAAGTTGATGGCCAAACGCTTGTTCACCCAGAACTCGTTCAAGATACCGACGCTCAAGCCCATCGAGTACCTGTTATATGTGCAAGAGCGGGCGAGACCTGCGCCGACGAACGGTATGAAGTTCCATACGCGGTCTTCATTGTAGCCGCAGAACAGGTTGCTCAGGTTGAAAAGCACATGCTCGTTAAGCATCCAATACTTGTTCTCTGTACCGATGTTCTGGTCGTTCCAAACGGACTTTCCCCATATTCCCTGCAACTTGGTACGCAAACCTATGCCTGGGGTAAACCACTTTCCTATGGCAATGGCGCCTCCTGGATTCGAGCGGAACGCCTTGAACGGGTTCTTCGTGTATCCGCGGCCGTCCTCGTAATTGCCATACCAAACTTCCCATGTCACACCACCCTGGATGAACCAGTTGCTCCAAAATGAATTGGTGGCCACGCTGTACTTTTCTGTTATGTCCTCGTTCTGCGCCATCATCGGCACCGAGAGACAAGCGAAAAACAATGCGATAAATAATTTCTTCATAGCTCTTATATTTTAAACAATCAATAAAAATGTTAATAGTCCATCTCTCTTCGATAGTCTACATTTGCAAATATAATAATATTTTCCAATTAAAAAATATTTTTTACTGTTTATTTTTCATTTTCACGCAATATAGGCGAATAATCCAACACTAATTCGGAAAAATTTAACAAAACAGGTGTTCAATGTCACGTTGTTTCAACACGCATACCGTAGGCAATCCGTCAGGCGAGTAGTTTACGTTTGAACACGCAAACAGCTCGTTCACCATGTTGTCCATCTCCGCGTTGTCAAGCACTTGCCCGTAAGGCACTGCCGCGCTGCGTGCCATCTTCAGGGCAAGCTTCTTGTTTATGTTGTCGGCCACAGACATGCCCGTCTCGGCCGCGTCGGCCACCATTTCCTTCAGCAACTTGGCGAAATCAACGCCGTCAAGGCCGGCCGGCACGCCGTTTATCGAATACGCCCCGCCGCCCATCGGCGTAAGTTCAAAGCCCAACAGTTCAAGCTCTTTCCAGATGTCCTGCAGCACGCCAGCCTCAGCCTGGCTGAACTGCACCATCTCCGGGAACAGCGTCTGTTGTATGCCGGCCCCCTTGCCACCCATCCGGGCGAGGTATTTCTCATATAAAATGCGTGTATGGGCGCGGTGCTGGTCGATAATCATCAAGCCTGACTTCACAGCCGTCATTATGTATTTTCCTTTGTATTGGTAATGCACCGGCGACTTTTCCTCAATCGCGCCGGCCTCCATGCCGTCGCCGCCGTCAGCCTTGAAGATGTCAGGCTCTTCCGCTTCGGGAGCAGCCATGGCGTCCTGACTGCCGCCTACGCCTTCATACAGCCGCTCCCACGCGCCCGCGCCGCCGCTCTTGCGCCCGTAGTCGGCGTGTTGCGACGCACCCTTGAAGGGGTTGTACTCCGGGTTCAGGCTTATCTTGGGTGCCGACGAGAAACCGTGTGACGGGTCATACACGGGGATGTCGGGCTTGCCTTCCGTGTCGAAGTCGATTGACGGCACGTCGTTGAACCTTCCCAACGAGTCCTTCACGGCTGCCGTGAGTATCTGCCACACCGTCTGCTCGTTCTCAAACTTTATCTCGGTCTTGGTCGGATGTATGTTCACGTCGATGTCTTCAGGCTTCACCTCGAAATAAATGAAATAAGGCACTTGCTCGCCCGCGGGCAAAAGCCGCTCGTAAGCCGACATCACGGCCTTGTGGAAATACGGGTGCTTCATGTAACGCCCGTTGACGAAAAAATACTGGTGCGCGCCCTTCTTGCGGGCGGCCTCGGGCTTGCCTATGAAGCCGGAGATGTTGCAAATCGTGGTCTCGACGCCCACTGGCAGGAGGTCTTGGTTGAGCTTCTTGCCGAACACGTCAACTATGCGCTGGCGGAGGCTGCCGCTGCGCAGGTTGAAAGTCTCAACGCCGTTGCTATGGAAGGTGAAGCAAATCTGCGGATAAACGAGGGCTATGCGCTCAAAGGCCGTTATGATGTTGTTCAGCTCGGTTGTGTTCGACTTCAGGAACTTCCTCCGCGCCGGCACATTATAAAATATGTTCTCAACCGAGAAATTGCTGCCCACGGGACACGACACGGGCTCTTGGCCTGTAACCTTCGACCCGGCGATGGACAGATGCGTGCCGATTTCGTCGCCTTCGGCTCTCGTCCGCAGCTCGACCTGAGCCACGGCGGCGATGGAGGCCAAGGCTTCTCCGCGGAAACCCATGGTGTGAAGGGCGAACAGGTCGTCGGCCTTGCGTATCTTCGACGTAGCGTGACGCTCGAAAGACATGCGCGCGTCAGTCTCCGACATGCCCTTGCCGTCGTCAATCACCTGTATCGACGTGCGCCCGGCGTCAGTCACAAGCACATTGATGGTCTTGGCACCGGCGTCAACAGAGTTCTCAACCAACTCTTTGACAACCGATGCCGGACGTTGTATCACCTCGCCGGCGGCAATCTGGTTGGCCACCGAGTCAGGCAGAAGTTGTATGATGTCACTCATCGTTTACTTGTATTTGTCTACTAACTTAACGTACTGCAAAAAGCATACCAACACCGCACTGCCGAGCGAAAGGCGGCATTCCGCATCGCAACATACGGCTTTTAGGGCGGCAAAAGGCCGTATGTTGCACAGCAAAACGCGGTCTTTCGTACAGAGGTTTATAATAAGTTGAAAATCAGGATATTACGAAACGCTACAAAGACAGCAGCAGTTTCCACACCGCAAAAAGCAAGACAAGCAGCACTATTATCACGCCATAGCTCAAGACAAAGCCCCCGGCGAGCTTGCGGTCACGACGGCGGCGGGCGTGCCTCGTGGCGTCAAAAAACATGCCCCTTATCTTCTCGTGGCCCTTGGTGCCGGCTTCGCCCATGCCGAGTTCGGCTTTCGCCCGCCTTTCTATCTCGGCAAGCCTCTCCTTGCGCTTGTCGATGAACATGTATTCATGGCGGAATCCGCGCGGTTTAGATTGTTTGAACAGTCCCATAAGCCTTCACATTGTCAGTCGCCAGGCTGTTCCGCAGCCGGCGCGGCGGTCTCGCTTTCGTCCTCCTTGTTCGCCGGGGCCACTGTCGGGGCTGCCGTAGTCACGCCCTGGCTTGGCAGAACTTGCCCTTTGGTTATGAACTGCAGCGGTGCCGAACGCCGCGAGACGTCTTTCAGCTCCGTGCCCTTTGCCTTGCCGCGCCAGTTGAAGATGTCATGCTTGTCGCGCGGACGGACATAATCGAACCATGCGAACGACGGCAGCTCGCGCTTCGACGGGGGGATTTGCGTTATGGGATACATCGTGCCTTGCTGCTTGCATGTCCAAATTGACTGCAACTGCCTGTTTTCCATCGTCATGCGCATGGTGTCAGTTTCGAGGTAAGTCATGCTGATGAGCGAGCTGTCCTTGTCGTCTTGGAAATAATATACGCACTGCACGTTGCCTACGGCCTCGGTCTTGTAGAGCTGTCCCTTGTTGAAGAAACCAAACATCTCGCGCGACGCTATCTGGTTGAACTTTGTGCTGTCAGGCAGCATCTCCACGGAAAGTGCCTGGTTGACGACATGGGCGCGGTCAATGGTAGAGTCTTTCATGAACACCTCTATGACCTCACCCAGCAACTGGCGGTTGGCGTTCCACACAATCGGGTCGCGGTACATCGTCAGGCACGAGTCCTTGGTGTTGTACACAAGCGAGTCGCACACGGCCTGCACGTCGGTGCGGAAAGCCCTCACCTTATTATAACAATGAGCCTTGCGGTACACCGAGTCGGTGTTCATGTTGAACGTGTACACCTTCATCGTGTCTGAATGCACAAAAAGGGTGTCGCCCTGCGAGTAGTCTTTCAGCACCGCGCTGTCGGTGGCGAAGGCAAAGCCCGTGCTGTCGTTGTACCAGAAGTAGTTGCTGTTCATCTCGTTCTTGTTCACCGTGTCAGTGTAAACTACGTTGCCGAAGCCTTGGCTTACCGCCTTCTTCTCGTCATTGAAAAGGCTGTCGGCGGTCAGCGTCTTGCCGTTGTTTGTCAGCGTGGAACGGCCGTACAGGCGGGCGAAATCCTTGTTGGTGTCGTAATATCCCTGTGAAGTGTGGATGACACTTGCGCCCGACGTTATGGTTGACGGGCCAACGATGTGCGCCAACGACGTGCGGGTGTCATAGTGCAAGGTGTCGGTTGAAAGCACAAACTTCGGGTTCTTCAGGTCTACGTCGTAATTGAACACGGCCACACGCGTCTCCGTGTCATACTCACCCCAGTCTGAAACGAGTACGTTGTCCTTGTCTACCATCTTGCCGCCCTCGAAGAAATACCCTATGCCGTATAGGCGGTCGTAATTGAGGCTGTCGGTATAAAGCTTTGTCTTACGGTGAGTAAGCACGACATTGTGGCGCGCCTCGGCCATTTGGTCGTTGCCATCGTAATAGGCGTAGTCGCTGAAGAGCGACAAAGTGTCGCCCTGATACATCCTGACATTACCGAAAGCCTTGAATGAGTTTGACGCCTGATAGAAGTACGCACTGTCGCAATAGAGCTTCGCCCCCTTGTGGCGGAACTGCACGTTGCCGTTAAGCACCTGCGCGTCTGGCACCGTGCCGAACCTGTCATACCGCAACCTGTCGGCATGCACAAGATAAACGCGCTCGCTGGTTTTCTGGCGTCGCTTTTTCTTGGGGGCTTGGCGCGACTGAACCAATCCAAGCCCAAAAAGGCATAGGATTGCCATTATGATAATCCTATGCCCGCTGAACAAAATCTTAAAGTTATAGTTTGTCGTCATCTGACCCAACCTTCATATTGGAAATCGCACCCCTTGTAACGGTCGTTTATGCGCACGTATGTGGTCTTAATCTTGTTTTTTATCCAGTTGTCGATAAATTCCTCCCTGCGCTTCGCCAATACAATGTCACGCATCGCCTGGAAATCCTCGGTAATCGTGGCCCGGTGCGTGTCAATGCGGTTCTTCAGCATTATTACGGCACATACGGCCTTGCCGTTCTTCTCGTTAATCATCTGGAACGGCGCGGACACCTGCCCAACCTTGAGCGTGTCCACCACGCGGGCGATTTCCGACGGAAGGTTGCGCATCTGGAAGCGGCTGGTCATGCGCCCGTCATCCATCCTGTTGGCCATAAGGCCGTTGTTGTTGCGCGTGTCCTTGTCGTCAGACATGAATGTGGCAGCCTGGTCGAACGTGAATTTGCCCGCACGGATTTCATCCGCAATCGAGTCAAGCTGAGATGAAGCAAAACTTATTGCCTCGTTGGTGACTTTCGGCTTCTTCAAGATGTGCCTAACCTTGATTTTGTCACCGCGCTTGTCAATCAACTGGATGATGTGGAAACCGAACTCCGTCTCTACAATCTTGGATATCTTGTTGGGGTCGGTCAGGTTGAAAGCCACATTGGCGAACGTAGGGTCAAGCATACCACGCCCCACATAGCCTTCAAGCTCTCCGCCTTGGCGCGCCGTACCGGGGTCGTCAGAATAAAGACGGGCCAGCGTGGCGAATGAAGTCTTGCCGCTGGTGACACGCTCCGTGTAGTCACGAAGCTCCTCCTTGATGCGGTCTATCTCGCTTTGCTCCACCTTCGGGGTGCGCGTTATTATCTGGACTTCAACCTCCGTGGGGATTATGGGCAGACTGTCTTCAGGCATCTCGCTGAAATAACGGCGCACATCGGCCGGCGACACTGTCAAGTCTGACACAAGCTGTTCGCGCTCACGGTCGATAAGCAGACGGTCGCGGAAGTCGTCATGCAATGTCTGACGCAGCTCGGAAATGCTCATGTTCTTGTATTCCTCAAGCTTTTCCCTGTCGCCGCCAACCATCTGAATCCACATGTTGATTTGCCGCTCGACGCTCTGTGCCACGTCAGATTCACTCACTTCGATACTGTCAATGGCCGCCTGATGCAGAAACAGCTTCTGCACGGCGATTTGTTCCGGTATGGTGCAATCGGGATTACCCTGCCACTTAACGCCCTCAAGCTCGGCTTGCAGGCGTGTGTTCTCTACGTCTGACAGCAGTATAGGCTCGTCACCTACCACCCAGATGACCTCGTCTACCACGCTTGCGGGGTTGGGTTCGGCCTCAACTGACGTACTGTCATCAGCCCCCTGTCCGCCAACAATGCCGTTACCTATCGTGCCGGCACTGACGCCTACTGTGAAAAACGCCGACGCGACGAGCCACAAAGCGGCCTTGCCCGTCAGTTTGATTTTGTTATTTGCCATGCTTGTTCACTGTTTCCAATACATCGCGGTATACCTCTACGGGGTATTTCTTGCGCAACTCGGCCACCCACTCACGCTCAAGCATCTCCTGGTAATCAGCCGTCACCAGTCCGCGCACGTCTTCATAGCTGTCAGGCTTCTTCTTGAGAAGCTTGCCGTAAACTGCGTCTATGGGGAAATCCTTGAGCTGGGTCACAACCGTGTCTTTGCCGAACACCATCTTGTCGATGAAAGCGTTGTCGCCTTCCTTGAAGATGCCTTTCTCCACACGTATTCTCAATACTGAATCGTTGTTGAAAGTTGTGCGCAACACTTCAGCCCACTTGTCAAAAGGCACGTCCTTGACGCAATCGCGCACAGCCTTCACGTCGGCTTTCTGCTTGACATGATAGACCATGCCTTTATACCGCGGTTCTGTCCAATAATACTTTTTCTTGTTCTTCTTGAAATACGCCTCAAGCCCGCTTTCGTCCTTGGCGGCCTTCTCCCACACGGTGCGATTGCTGACTTCGTAAAGCAACAGGCCGTCGTGGTACTCACGTATGAGATACTTCAGGTCGGGGTCAGCGGCCTCAAGTTCCTTCGCCTTGTCAACGATTACGTCTTCGCGGGTTTTCTTTCCGCCAGACTCCTTTGCCAACGCTTCTATGCGCTTCTCGGCTATCTGCCTACGCAAGCCGCGCGCCTCAATGAAGCGCAGTATGTTGGCCTTGAGCGAATCAAACGGCTCAAGCTGCTTGCGGTCTTTCATCAATATGATGTGGAAACCAACGGGAGACTGCACCACGCCGCTCATTTCGCCGGGCTGCAAGGCGTATGCCGCGTCCTCAAACTCTTTCAAGGTCTGCCCCGGCTGAATCCAAGGCAGCTCGCCGCCATTCCTCGCCGAACCAGGGTCTTGCGAATACTTGCGCGCCATCTCGGCAAAATCGGCTCCGCCTTTCAGCACTGCATATATGGAATCTGCCTTCTGGCGCGCGGCCTCAAACTTGTCTTTCTCAGCTTTCTGCGTAACATATATAAGAATATGTGCCGGCTTGACAAGCCCGCGTTCCCCGATTTGCGCCTTTGTCCTGTCGTAAATCTCAACAGTGATTCTATTATTAGAAAGGCTATTATTAATAATGATAAGAGCCGCGCTGTCGGCGAAAGCGGGGGCTATCTCCTGGTCACGATAGAGGGTGAACTCGCGCTTGAAAGAGCTGAGAGTGTCAAGTTTCGCGTCATACGCGGCGGCCACTTTCAGCTTGTAATTGATGAACAAGTCAACATACTCGTCAACCGTCTTCTTGTCGATGACGTCAGCCGAATTGTTCTTATTGTAAGAATACTCAAATTCAGAGCGCGTAACAGGCACACCGTTGATTTTCATCACCACAGGGTCAGCCTGTTGCGCATAAGCCATGCTTCCGCAAAGAAGCATGGCCGCAAAAAGATTCAAGAATTTCATTTTCGTATCTAAATGTTCAGTATCAACACTTTACGCCACTCAGCGCACGGCCATACAGCCATGCATCATTCGTGACGCGAATAGTTGGGAGCTTCGCTCGTGATGGTGATGTCGTGCGGATGGCTCTCAAGCACGCCGGCGTTGGTTATGCGCACGAACTTCGCGCCATGCAGGGCTTCGATGTCCTTTGCTCCGCAATAGCCCATGCCTGAGCGCAGACCGCCCACAAGCTGGTAGATGACTTCCTGCACCGTGCCCTTGTAAGGAACGCGTCCGGCGATACCTTCGGGCACGAGTTTCTTGACATCCTTGGTGTCAGCCTGGAAGTAACGGTCCTTAGAGCCGTTCTCCATAGCCTCGAGACTGCCCATGCCGCGATAGCTCTTGAACTTACGGCCGTTGAAGATGATGGTGTCGCCGGGGCTTTCTTCAGTTCCTGCGACGAGCGAACCTATCATAACGCAATGTCCGCCGGCAGCCAGAGCCTTGACAATGTCGCCCGAATAACGCAGACCGCCGTCGGCGATGAGAGGCACGCCTGTACCGTCAAGCGCGCAAGCCACATCGTAAACCGCGCTCAACTGGGGCACACCTACGCCGGCTACGACACGCGTTGTGCAGATGCTGCCCGGACCGATGCCCACCTTCACGGCGTCAGCACCGTTGTCAACAAGCATCTTGGCGGCAGCTCCGGTAGCCACGTTGCCCACAACGAGGTCAACGTTCGGGAACGCAGCCTTGGCCTCGCGCAGCTTCTCGATTACGCCCTTTGAATGGCCATGAGCCGTGTCGATGACGATGGCGTCAGCGTTGGCCTCGACAAGAGCCTGGATGCGGTCAAGCGTATCAGCCGTGACACCTACTCCGGCAGCCACGCGCAGACGGCCTTTCTCGTCCTTGCAAGCCATCGGCTTGTCCTTGGCCTTGGTTATGTCCTTGTATGTTATGAGTCCCACCAACTTGTTGTCGGCATCGACAACAGGCAGTTTCTCGATTTTGTTTTCCTGCAATATCTGCGCCGCGTCGCTCAAGTCGGTGCGTATGTGCGTGGTGACAAGGTTCTCGCATGTCATCACTTCGTCAATCTTGCGGTCGGGGCGACGCTCGAAGCGCAAGTCCCTGTTGGTGACGATGCCCACCAAGTGGCCCTCTTCGTCAACCACGGGAATGCCGCCGATATGGTATTCGGCCATCATGTTGAGAGCCTCCTGCACGGTAGAGCCGCGGCGGATTGTCACGGGGTCGTAAATCATTCCGTTCTCGGCGCGCTTCACAATGGCCACCTGGCGCGCCTGTTCCTCTATCGGCATGTTCTTGTGGATGACGCCGATGCCGCCCTCGCGGGCAATGGCTATCGCCATAGCCGACTCGGTTACGGTGTCCATCGCGGCGGTCACGAACGGGATGTTCAGCGCGATGTTGCGTGAGAACTTGGTTTTCAACTCTACCGTCTTCGGCAGTACTTCAGAATAAGCTGGGATTAAGAGGACGTCGTCAAAGGTCAGGCCGTCCATCACGATTTTATCTGCAACAAATGATGACATATATTACTTGAAAATTTATTGCGTGCAAATTTAGCAAAAAAAATCCATTCGTGTTGCGTTATTCGCGTTTTTCTCACAATAATTAATATATTTGAATGTCCGCAAAGCGTCCATTCAACAGAAGTTAAAGGAGTTAAAGTAGTTATCGCTCCCTACGGTCGCTAAGGAGTTAAAGACAATAGCCTTGCCGGTTCTGCCCGATTAACGATTGTCGGGATTTTGTGGATATTAATTTTAGTATAAATATAAGGTGTTAGCGGAAGCCATTGATTAAGGCAAAAGGGTGTGCCAAGACAAATACATTACACCATATTTTTCATGCAAATATCCTTTTTTGGTTCAATAAGCCGCAGATTTTGCGGCTTATTGAACGCAGAAAGGATAAAACAAATGAATGTCCGCAAACCACCCACTGTAGGGACATAATTTATTATGTCCGCACGTTTCGCAGAAACGTATTACGCAGTATTATTTGCCGACATACGCCCCATCGTGGCGTGCGGACATAATAAATTAT
>OGYE01002714.1_pt1 | contig 10610 bp, 12 predicted proteins | sample 1576471 | NCBI WGS metagenome assembly OGYE01 (sample SAMEA3541532, study PRJEB24748) | human gut metagenome | biome: human gut; feature: human-associated habitat; material: faeces | place: China | collected 2012 | reverse complement strand
GCCTGATGTTTTTCGCCATCTTCATGGTCTACGTGCACACGCAGGAATTGCAGGAAGCTTTCTCACACAAGATTCTGCGTCATATCTGCAATACAGCCGGTATCGAACGTTTTCCCGGTGCGCAGTTTGATATGGTGCGTCTGGGGATAGGACTCTATGGGGTAAGCCCGATCGACAATTCGATTATCAATAATGTAAGCACGCTTAAGACTACGATTCTTCAGATTCGGGACGTGCCCGGAGAAGATACGGTAGGCTATAGCCGGATGGGACATCTGACGCGTCCTTCCCGCATTGCGGCAATTCCTATCGGGTATGCCGATGGCTTGAACCGCCATCTGGGACGTGGCAATGCTTACTGTCTGGTGAATGGCAAGAAAGCTCCCTATGTAGGAAATATCTGTATGGAGGTCTGCGGTGGTCTGCTCGCTGATGGGGAAGATCTCCCGCAGCGCTGCGGATGTCTGTATGATTGACGTAACGGATATCGATTGCAGGGAAGGGGACAAAGCTGTCATCTTCGGTGACGACCTGCCGATAACCACACTTTCGGATAAGTTGGGGACGATCCCTTACGAAGTGCTGACCAGCATCTCGAACCGTGTGAAGCGAGTCTACTATCAGGACTAAAGCGCAGGCGGTAAAAACAGAATTATATGTAGTAGAATAGTGAATGGAAGACTATAAAGGTTAACGATGGATAAATGGGCGGTAAATGATAACGGGTATACTTAAATTATTTCCCGTTTCCCGTTTATAGTTTCCTGTTTTTCTTTTATAGTCTGCCGTTTTTCTTTATATTTGCACCAACTAATAAACCTCTATAATTAATAAACATATGACAAACTTATTATTATTAGGCTTTTTGCCTAGTGGCTCTGAATGGATCATTATTGCTCTTGTTATTCTTCTCCTTTTCGGTGGTAAGAAGATACCCGAACTGATGCGTGGCTTAGGTAAAGGAGTAAAGAGCTTTAAAGATGGTGTGAACGAGGCAAAAGAAGAAATCAATAAGGCAAAAGACGAAATCGACGCACCGGCAGATTCAGCTAAGAAATAATAAGCAATGGCAGAAATGACCTTCTGGGATCATTTGGATGAGTTGCGTCGGGTACTTTTTCGTGTTATCGGAGTCTGGTTTGTATTGGCAATCGGCTATTTCGTAGCGATGCCTTATTTGTTCGACCATGTAACATCCTCCTCGCTCATCAGCAGGCTCAGCGCGTCCAGCGTACTCTGGCGCACCGTCTGGGGCAGGGGGCTTTCAATGCCGCCCTGCTGGATGCCGGTGTCCACGATCTTGCTGGTGTAGTCCGGCAGGGCAAGGTCGCAGTACGCCTGCACGAACAGCAGTGCGAACACCACAAGGCAGACTGCCCAGTGCCGGGCCAGCTGCTTAAAGATCTTTGTCATGGTTCGTTTCTCCCTTCGGGTCAATGTTGCGCGCGGCATTTTCCGCAAGAATGGCATCCATCAGCGCGCCGCGCAGCGCGTCCATCTGGGCTACCTGCTCCGGCTCTAACCGTGCCAGCACGCTGGCAAAGTAGTTGCGCAGAGCCTGCTCACACTGGTGGCACAGCTCGTACCCCTTGGGGGTGATGCGCACCAGCGTTTTGCGGCGGTCGGCGGGGTCCGGTTCCCGCACCACGGTGCCGTCCTGCTCCATGAGCCGCAGCCCGCGCGAGACCGCCGGCAGCGGCTGACGAATCTCCCGGGCAAGGTCGGAGACATAAATGGCACCGTCCTTTCCGTGACAGTTGATGGCGTGCAGCAGGCCTTCCAGCATATTGAAGTGGCATTTGGGGCAATCGGCCAGCGCCGTCCGCATCCCGGCCTTGGATGCCTTGCTCAGCTGCCCGATATAGTGGCACATCCCCTGAAAGCTGGGGGTGCTTGGCTCGGACACGACAGTCCCTCCTCGTTTGCATTTTTTGGATACTTAACAGTTGTTAAGTATTAACGCCTGATAAGCATATTCCTTTTGCAGCCGGATTGCAAGGGAATAGGGAAATATTAAACAAAAATTCACAAAAAACTTGTCGCAACTTCGCGTGGTCCATCAGCGTCTATCCGAAGCTGTCCGACATCGATCTCGATTACGGCACGTTCTCCACCCGGCAGGGCAAGGCGAAGTGCACGTATGAAGAGAAGAATTTCGACGATTCGTGGGAGTCTCAGGACGACAGCACCCACTTCACCGTCAACGGCAGCTTCAGCATCAGGGATGGCAAGCTCAGCGTCACGATTGACGATGAGGACTGATGCCGGCTAAAGAGCGGATATAGGAAAATCCCCCGCACCAATCGGTACGGGGGATTTTCGATGCTTAAGCTCAGACGTGTTTCAGCCTGAAGTCATTCACCGCCGGTCCGTAAGGACGTCGAGCGGTGAATGGGGCGAAATCACTCAGCGACGACCTTCACGAAGAAGTTGGCGGTGATTTCCGGGTGCAGGGCGACGGTTGCCGGGAAGTCACCGGTGGTCTTGATCGGCTCAACGGTGATGTTCTTCGGGTTGACCTCAACCTTGGAGGAGAGCGCGATGGCGATCTTCTCTGCGGAGATGCCGCCGAACAGCTTGCCGGACTCGGAGACCTTGGCAGCGATTTCGACGGTGGAACCCTCGATGATTTCCTTGGCGGCAACAGCCTCTTCGCGGGTGGCGACGGCCTTGGCCAGACGAGCGCGCTTCATGGCCTCGATCTGGGCGGCGGCACCCTTGGACCAAGCGAAGGCCAGGCCCTGCGGGAACAGGTAGTTGCGGGCGTAGCCGGACTTGACGGCCACGACGTCACCCGGGTGACCCAGGTGGTTGACGGACTTGGTGAGAATAACCTTAGTTTCAGCCATTGTTCAAACCTCTCTAAGATCAGCGGCCGGACGTGGCGTACGGCAGCAGGGCCATCTCGCGGGCGTTCTTGATAGCCTTGGAGATCTCGCGCTGCTCCTGCACGGTGACACCGGTGATACGACGGGAACGAATCTTGCCGCGATCGGAGATGAACTTGCGCAGCAGCGCGACGTCCTTGTAATCGATCTCGGTGACCTTGGCGGCCTTCAGTGGATTCGGCTTCTTCTTAAACGGCTTGACCGGCGGCTGCGGCCTCTTGCGTGACATCTTGATGTTCTCCTTAAAATCTGGAAATACTGCGATTAAGCTGCTTGTTTCGCTGTTCGCCTATGTTGCGGACGGGGTTCGGTCCGTCAGAATTCCGGTTCGTCGCTGTCGCCGCCGAATTCGGAGGAACCTCCGAAGGACTGGGACGCGCCGAAGGAACCGAAGGACGAGCCGGAGTTATCCGAGCTTGACCACGGGTCCGAGGCCGGAGCGGACTGTGCGGGAGCGGCGTTGACCGGAGCGGAGGCTCCACCCTGATATCCGGCGCCGCCAGCATAGCTGGAGCCGCCCTGATATCCGCCGTTGTTGCCGCCGAAACCGCCGTTGTTGTTGGCGTTGTTGTAGCCGCCGCGATTGCCGCTGAAGCCTCCGTTGCCGGACGAGCTTTGACGGGTCACCTGGGCGGTCGCGTAGCGCAGGGACGGGCCGATTTCGTCGACCTGCATCTCGATGACGGTTCGCTGGGAACCGTCCTGCGCCTGGTAGGAACGCTGCTGCAGACGGCCTTGCGCGATGACGCGCATGCCCTTGGACAGACTCTGCGCGCAATGTTCGGCCATGTCGCGCCACGCGGAGCAGCGCAGGAACAGGGCCTGACCGTCTTCGAACTGGTTCGAGTTACGGTTCCAGGTGCGCGGAGTGGAGGCGATCGTAAAGCTGGCGACGGCGGCGCCGCTGCCAATGGTACGAATTTCCGGATCGGCCGTGAGGTTGCCCACCACGGTGATTACAGTTTCACCTGCCATGTCGTTACCTACTTACTTTGCAGCTTAGAAAGCTTGGTTTACTTACTTGCGAAGAATCTTCGTACGGATGACGGATTCGTTCAGGTTCAGCAGACGATCGAGTTCGTCGCTGGTGGCCGGCTCAGCGGAGTAGTTGACCACGACGTAGTTACCTTCGGTCTTGCCGGCGATTTCGTAGGCAAGCTTGCGACGGCCCCAGATGTCGATGTTCTCGACGGCACCGCCTTCCTTGGTGACAGTTTCCAGATACTGCTCGGTCAGCTTCTTCAGACCGCGCTCATCCAGCTCAGGATCAGCAATGAACATCAGTTCGTACTTATGCGCAGACATCACCCACCTCCTTCGGACTAGTCGGCCATGGACTATCCATGGCAGGAGTGTGTATACGCGCTGCTGAAAACAGCAACTTCTCTAAGCTACGCCATGCCCGCGACAGCTTGCGGTGGCTGTCGCGAAGCGACTGGGGGTAATCCGTCCTACTGCAAATCCACGACCGCGCAATCCGCGGCACCATAGCCGTTCGACTTGCACCATGCGTCGCCGGCCTTCACCGAGTCGACCGTATCACCCGACAGGATCACGTAATACGCGGTCGAAGCGTCGGCCTTCGTGTACGTCGGGTAATCGCCGGACCAGATCAGGATCGCGTTCTTGTGCTTGATGCGCTGCTGCAGGAACTGCTCGTAGATGTCCACGTAATGCCAGGTCTTGCCGTCGGCCTTCATGTCGTTTTTCTTGCTGGACAGCTGCGTGGTGTAGGTGGTGTAGAAGCGGGATGCGGCGGATTCGTCATGCTTGAGCTGCCAGCTCAACGCAAGCTGCGCGTACCGCTCGGCGTCCTCGCTGTCGATGTCGGAGCCCGCCAACGCGTCGCCGTCCGCACTGCCCGCCTCGCCGGTGCCGCTCTGACCGGTCTGCAGGATGACCTCGGCGCTGCCGGTCTCGATCTGGTCGTACGGGCGCCAGTACTGCCTCGTGGTGAATTCGAGCGCGACGTTGGCCGTCTCGCCATTGAACTTGACCGGCTGCTTGGAGAAGTCGAAGACGGCCGAGGCGATGACATTGCCTTCATCGTCCTTGATGCTGACCTTGACGTCGGATTCCTTGAACTCTGCCGTGTCGCCGTCCTTCGTCGACGCGCAGTTGGAGGTGAGCTGCAGCTGCGCGACGAGATTGGCGTCGCTGTGGTCGACGGAACTCAGCTCGGCATCGGGCGCAGCGGTGCAGGGCTTGTCGTCTTTCGCGGCCTTGCTGTCGCCGGACTTGGTCTTGCCGCGCTGCTGGGATGTCGACTGCGTCTGAGCCGATTGGGTGCCGGAATCACGCAGCATGAACCACCAGACGCCGAATCCGGCGGCAAGCGCCACGACGAGTACGGCGATGATGATGCCGACGATCAGCGCGGTCTTCTTCTTGCCCTTGCCGGCGGACTCTCCAGGCCGTGACGGTTGGGCTGGCGGCTGCACGGCCTGCGGCGGGAAGACGGCACCGGGCTGGGCGGCACCGTATTGTCCCGCGTACTGCCGAACAGCCTGATAAGGCTGTTCAGGAGGCACCGGCTGGGCGGTCGGCACCGGCTGCGCAGACTGCGGGCCGGCGGACAGCTCGGCACCGCACTGCTGGCAGAACCGCATGCCGGGTTCCGACTGCTGACCGCACACCGGGCACGCGGAACCCGCCTGCACGGCTACGGGCGCCCCGCAGTTCTCGCAGAATCTATCGCCCTCAACGACATTCGCACCACAACGGGAACACCGCATAATCTCTCCTCATGACTATCCTGCGCTCAACGTTACACTGCATGACAGCATTCCCCTGCAAATATACTGCGATACGGACCCCAAATGACGTCCGCAACCATTTGACCGAGATGTCTTTCAAATATTAAAATTAAAGATCGATGAAATTTCGAAGAGGAGATTATCATGCAGATCGGAGTAAGAATGGGGCATATTCCGGCATCCCGTCGTACGGTGACGATGGCCATCGCCGTCATCGCCGTCATTACGCTTTCCATTGCGATGCTGTGCGGATGCGGCACGGCACGGAACACGAACCAAGCAACGGATTCCGGCTCGGGCGGGAAACGTCTCGCCTCATCTTTGCAGGCTTATGCGACGCAGCTGCTCGGCCAGGACTCCGGAATGGGCCCCGCGCAGAAAGCGACACTGCGCAAGGCCGCGACAAGCGGCAAAATAAGTCTGTCCGATTACAAGGCCGCATGGAGCCGATACATCACGTGCGTCCAAGACAAGGGCTATCCGAGGCCGACACTGAAAACTTACTCCAACGGCATCCAGCAGCCGCAGGGAGACGTACTTCCTTCAGATAAAGCAGATGACCTTGACTACATCCAGAAAAAGGCCAAGGACTTGAACGCGTGTGGAATCGCCACCGTGGATTCGGTGGACGCGTTGTATATGGCACAAGTCGGCAATCCCAATCTGTATGCGTCTCATAAGGAGGGGGCAGTCGATTGCCTTAAGCGCGCCGGGCTGGTGCCGAAATCCTACACCGTCGAACAATACGAGAAGGAGGCGAACGCAATGGGTCATGCCGCTCCCGGAGAGACCGTCAACACGACGTATGACATGAAGAAACCGGAAGTGCTGGCATGCCTCGCCGCCAACGGCAACGTATTCATGGACAGATGACGCCACAGGCACAGAGAATGCATTGGCATGTTTTCGCCCCTATCGGATATCGGATTACCTGCCCGATGGGGGCGAAAACATACCTTATATGCCCCGCCCAAATACCGCGAATAAGCTGCTGAAGATGACGTGGCGACTATACAATAAGGAGGGAAGAGCAAACCAAGAAAGGGGCTTGTCATGATATGTCCTCACTGCGGCGCCACGCTGTCCAGCGCCGCACGATTCTGCACGCAATGCGGGCAGACGCTCGCGGTCGCCGCAGCAAACAGCAACGACAACGTCGAAGATTCGACCGTGCTCGGCACCGCTCCACACGGCACCGCAGCCGCGCCTCAGCCGGAAGCACCCGCTCCCGTCGCCGCATTCCCTGAACCCGTACCGGCCCCGCAGGCCGCGGCACCGCAGCCCGAGCCGGCACCCGCATTCCCCGGCGCGGAACAGCCCGCAGCCGAGCCGGCCTTCCCGGCGGTTCCCGAACCAGTCCCCGCACAAGAAGCTCCTGCAGCTCCCGTCCCGGCGGCAGAAGTGCCAGTCGCCGCTCCGGCCGGAGAAGTTCCCGCCGCCGCACCTGTTGCGGCTGCAGCACCTGCTCCCGGCACTTTTGCTGCGCCCGCGCCTGGTGCTCCCGTCCCCGGCGCACCTGTCCCCGTTACCCCCGGCGCACCCGGCGCCCCGGTTCAGCCCGGCGCTCCGCAGCAGTTCGTCCCCAACCCGATGTTCAAGGAGCTGTTCTCCGCGCGTTCGCTGCAGACCGCCGCAATCAGCCTTGCCTTCGGCTTGATCGGCGCGATGGCGCTGGCCCTGATCGGCTCCATCTTCTTCTTGTCGGCCGGCTCATCATGGGCGTCCAAGCTGAGCATGGTCCCCGGCCTGTCCCACATGATGAGTGACGCCAGCGGTTCCGGCACGGTGACGCCGAACTTCTTCCAGTTCCTGATTCTGGTGATGGTTCTGGGCGTATCCGGTCAACTGTCGCCCAACATCACCGGAGGCAACCTCTCCATGTCGTCCTTCGGCGTGTCCGGCCATCTATGGATGCCTGTCGGTCTTTCCGGCGTGGCGCTGGTTCTCGGCACCGCGTTCGGCGCATACTGGTTCGCGCGTAAGTTCGCCATCCGGTTCAAGTGGACCGGCATCGTCAGCAGCGTCATCGTCGGCGTCGTGATGGGATTCGTCTATCTGATTCTCGCCGCGATCTTCCCGCTGACGCTGGGAGCCGGCAGCATGGGCGGCATTCAGGCCAAGGCCATCCTGACCGGCGTCTCCGCCCGTACGTATTTCATGACGCTGCTGCTCGCCGCGATCGGCGCGTTCTTCGGCTATCTGCTCGCCCAGTACGCCTCGGATTCCAACAACGTGTTCACCGCGGCCTGGAAGTGGGCTCACCGCACGCGCGGCTTCGTGCGCACGCTGCTTGACGCGGCGTTCATCTACGCGGTCGTGTTCACGGTGATCGGCTTCATTTGCCTGATCATGCTGTCCAGCAGCCTGCACAACGGCCAGATGTTCATGCTGTTCCCGATTCTGCTGCCGTACCTTTCGTTCCTGACGTTCGCGCTCGGCTCGTTCGGCGCGGTCGGCATCACGGCCAGCGGTAATATCGCTAACCTGTCGCTGTTCGGCATCTCGAACCAGTACGTCGGCTCCATCAGCGCACCGTGGCAGCTGTGGCTGGTATTCGTGGCGTTCCTTATCACCACGTTCTACATTGCGTTGCGCGCCGCGGCACGCAACATCTATGATCCGGCATATGCGGGATGGCAGCACTCGTGGAAGTCTCCGGTCGCCACGCTGGTGATCTGGCTGCAAAAAGCCGCCGAGCTTGACCCCGCAAACAACGCCTATCTTGAGCGTCTCGGCACGGCGTACATACGCATCGGCGACATGGGCGAGGCCATAAAGGCGTATGAGAAACTGTCGCACAACAGTCCGGAGCGTTCGGACGTGCTTGACATCTTGGCGCAACTTTACGGCAAGCAGAAGGATTATGACAGCATGCTTGGCGTGCTGGAGCGCATGGAAACGCTTGAGGGCGAGAACGAAGACCTTACGCTCGCCAAGATGAGAATCTACTCATTGCAGGGCAAGAAAGAAGAAGAGTTCAACGAACTGAAAACCATGTCGGCCAAGCATCCTAACGACATGGGCTACCGTGTGATGATGGGCAACTGGCTGTTGCAGAACGGCAAGCTGGAGGAAGCTTACAAGCAATATGAAGACGTGTTGCGCGCCGACCCGGAAAACGTCATGGCGCGCATGTCGATGATTGACTATTACAAGGCTTCCGGCCAAGTGCAGCGGGCTGACTCGCTGCAAGAGGAGATGCTGGTCAACGCAAAGACGCCTGTTGACGGCAAGATGGCGTTGATGCGTCAGGTCGTGGCTGACAACGAGAAGCAAGGCGGCGACAGCACGGAGGTTATCAACCTGTTCAAGAAAATACTCGCCCAACCGCAGGAAACGTCAGACATGGCCGAGCTGTATGCCGCCTACATGACGCTGAAACAGATGCCGCAAGACTCTATCTCGCGAGTTCTTGAAACGGTGTTGGCCATCTCTCCCGACAATGTCGGCGCGCGTCTGCAGCTCATACAGTCAGTGTGGACGAAGCAAGACTTTGACGGCGTGGTGGAGCTTTCACGCCAAGGACTTGACTACAATCCCGATGAAATGGCCTTTTATTACTTCCTCGGTCTTGCATACGTCCAAAAAGACGATGACGACAACGCGCTTGAAACGTTCCGCAAGGGTGTCGGCCAAATCGATGACCAAAGCAATCCGGAGCTTGTCTCCGACTTTTACGCCATCATAGGCGACATCCTTCATGAAAAAGGTCTTGACAAGGAAGCCTACGCCGCGTATGACAGTTGCCTGCAGTGGAAGGACGACAACCTTGGCTGCCTTAACAATTATGCCTATTATTTGTCTGAAAAGAATACACAATTGGAGAAAGCCGCGCAGATGAGTTACCGCACGGTGCAGGCCGAACCGGACAATTCCACCTTCCTTGACACTTATGCTTGGATATTGTTCAAGCAGGGCAAATACGCCGAGGCGGCGCAATACATCGACATGGCGGTTAAGAACGACACCACGGAAAGCGCGGTGATAATAGAGCATGCGGGAGACATCCACGCCCTGAACGGTGACATCGACGGCGCGCTGGAATACTGGCAGAAGGCTTTGGAGATAGGAACCGAGAACGACAAGGCTCTCAGGAGAAAGATAAAACTAAAGAAATATGTGGAAGACAAGTAAACTGTTTTTGTGTGGAATGATGCTTGTGGCCGTGTCGTGTGCCGTGGTTTCGTGCGGCACGAAGAAGGTGGCGGTTGACGGAACGACGTCAGCCACGGGAGCGTCAAGGGGCGCGGCATCGTCAGAAACACAAAGGATAGACTTCATGAGGAAGGTGTATGACAACGAAGTCTACGCCAAGAGCATATCCTCGAAAATAAAGTTCACCATCAACACGGGCTCGAAAGACCTGTCGGTGAGCGGTTCGCTGAAGATGAAAAAGGACGAGGTGATACGCATACAGTTGACGCCATTCGGCCTGATGGAGGTCGGCCGCTTGGAATTTGCCAAGGATTACGTCATCCTTATGGACCGCATCAACAAGGAATACGTCAAGGCAAGCTATGCGGATGTTGACTTCTTGCGCGACAACGGGCTTGACTTCTATGCCCTGCAAGCCCTGTTCTGGAACCAATTGTTCATCCCCGGAACGCAAGAAATAACGGATTCATCGCTCAAAAACTTCTCCGTTACGTTCAATGACGCCGTGGCGAACATCATAGTTTCGCTCAAGCGCGGCAGCATGAGCTACCGTTGGAGTGCGGACAAGACGAGCGGACAGCTCCGTTCGGTTGACGTTACGTATTCAGGCAAGACGTCCGGCACGACCACGGTCACGTGCAATTACGGCTCGTTCAAGCCGTTGGGGCGTAAGCAGTTCCCGATGGACATAACGCTTATTATGAAGAGCGACGCCGTGAAAGGCGGCAAGCGCATGAGCCTGAACATGTCACTTGACGGCATCGACACGTTCCGGCTCTACGACAACGAATTTTTCACCCCCGGCGGCGAC
>OGYE01002711.1_pt1 | contig 10614 bp, 9 predicted proteins | sample 1576471 | NCBI WGS metagenome assembly OGYE01 (sample SAMEA3541532, study PRJEB24748) | human gut metagenome | biome: human gut; feature: human-associated habitat; material: faeces | place: China | collected 2012 | reverse complement strand
CATATCGGATAACCACATGCCTCTTTTTGACCCATGGAAGGTGATCTTCGAATATTTCATTTGTTCCCATGATTGCCATTGGCACTATCTTGCATTTGCTCTTTGTGGCAATCTTGAAAGTACCTTCTTTGAAAGACGCTACATCTGTCAGGTCATCTTTGTTTTTGCAGCGTGTGCCCTCAGGAAATACACATATGCTGATGCCGGATTTGACCTGATCTATGGCTGCAAGCACGACCTTTAGTCCCTGCTTGATGTCATCGCGGTCCAAAAACAGGCAGTGCAGGCGCTTCATCCAGAGACCCAGCACCGGTATTTTTGTGATACTCTGCTTTGAGATGTAGCCGGTCAGGCGTGGACATCGGGAGTAGGTGATTATGATGTCAAAGAAACTACGGTGATTTCCTATATATAGTACAGCCTCGTCCTTTGGCACATTTTCCTCCCCTATAAATTCAATGTCTGCTCCGCTTAGGAATATGATGACACGGAAAGCCCACTGTACCATGCGAAGCTGTGCCATATCGGCCCATGCCGGGGCAAATTTGTGTATTATACACATGGCTCCGAGCACCGGAAGACCGAGCAGCAGATAGAAAAATACGAATATTACGATTAAAACTGAACGCATATTTGACCTCTCTTTTTCATAATATAAATTGTAATGTAACTATTCAGAACCATTAAGAATAAAATAGTTATAATGTAGTTCAATATTTGATATTATATCATATCATAAGCGATATGATAAGAAAGAGAGGGAAAAATGTCAGAAAAATTGAGAAAATTTCTGGTGATGGCTGCAAGTGTGCTTGTGATATTGGAAACGACAGTGATTTCGGGCTGCCACGCAAATATTTCAGGCACGGAGAGTGACAGGATGGTCGAGTACACGGTGATCTGCGGGGATGAAATCCCGGAGGAGTTTAAAAAGCAGATAAATGAAAACAAGGCAAAGGCGATGAAGCTGACGTACAAGGATGATGAATATTTATACATAGCGGAAGGCTTTGGCACAAAGGAGACCGGTGGCTACAGCATTACGGTTAACCAGTTTTATGTGAAGGATAAGGCAATGTATTTTGATACGCGTCTGATAGCCCCGGATAAGGGCGAGAAGGTCAGCAATCAGGCGAGTTATCCGTATATAGTAATAAAGACGGAATTGAGTGAAATGCCTGTTGTGTTTGAGTGAAAATTTCGTAAATTGTGTTAAAAGTTGCGAAAAAACTGACAATCAGTACTAATGCCCTATTGCTATCACTGCAATACTTTGCTATAGTAAAGTTACTAGATATTGTGGTGACATATTTATATATTCAAATATATTGATTGATATAATTGTTGATTAATTTGACCTGTTTTATATTTATACAGAGATTGATTTCATATATATGACACCGTCGTTACAATACTGGTTACCATGAGGACTATAGTTATGTGCCAGTGGGCATACCCACAATAAGGAGGCTTAAAATGGAACAGACAGAAATTAGAAAAGTCAGAGCATCGATTCACCAGCAGTGTGGCAACAGGGTAAAAATCCAGCAGGATCTCGGCCGCAACAAGGTTGACATCCAGGAGGGGGTTATTCAGCAGGCATACCCAAGTGTGTTTACGGTTCTGATAGATGATGAGTTTGAGCAGAATCCGCCACAGCTCTTATCTTTCACCTACACTGATGTGATTACAAAGGATATAAGGATGCAGCTTTGCTAGTATCATGAAGTAAAGATGTTACATCTTTATTATAATGATCATGAATTTAAATATTTGCATCTGCATAAAGTTACTCCATCTTGAATATGTATTTTATATACATATTTGAAGTGGGGTATTTTTTATGGAATTAATTACACAAAAAATCAGACAATGCATAGAAAAGGTAAAGGATATGTCGCAGGTTGGCTTCGACAGGGATTATGTCATAAAGGACAACAAGCCTGATGTTTCCAAAGTGGTTTGCCAGAACGGGCAGGTAAAGCTTGACGAGATAAAAGCGTCAGGCGAGAATATCTGGCTGAGTGGAAGCATTGAATTTGAAGTGCTGTATACGAGAGAGGAAGTTTTTGAAGGCGATGAGCCGGATGAAAATATCGGCGGAAACAGAGTGGAGCATATAAAGGATGCAATACCGTTTCAGGAGAAGCTTGTGCTTCAAGGAGTCTGCGAGAAGGATACGGTTCGTGTGTATACCGGGCTTGATGAGCTTACGGTTGGGGTTATCAATTCGCGAAAGCTCTCGGTCAGAGGCATTATAAGCGTGGAGCTTTATGGAGAGAGGGAAGAAAATCTTGAGGTTGCACAAAGGATTGATGACAAGGACGTGGAGCAGCTTATGGGGCAGATGAAGGTGCTTAAGCTTGACAGTGTTGTAAGGGATATTGTCAGAATTAAAAATGTCGTCACTTTGCCAAAGACCAAGCCGAATATATGCAAGCTCATATCAAGTCTGGTTGATATGAGAAATCTGGAGTATACATACGAGCGTGACCATATCACACTGACAGGTGAGTGCCATGCGTGTATAGTGTATCTGAGTGAAGAACAGGAAATTTGCTGCTTTGAGGTGCAGGAGGGTTTTTCAAATGAAATACGCTGCGAGGGTGATAATGCCGGAAATATTGCCTGGCTTCGCACACAGCCTGCCATGCATCAGGTTGAGGCGGAAAATGATTACGACGGAGAGCTCAGGCAGCTTTCGATTGAGGCAGCGCTTGCGGTGGATGGAAAGGTCTGGAGTGAGGAAACAGTAGAGGTGCTCAATGACATGTACAGCGTATCATGTCCGGTAAAACCTGTGTTTGAAAATATGAAGGTATGCAGCCTTCTTATGAAAAATGACACAAAATGCCGTATTTTGGAGCAGTTGTACAGAGAAAACAGCAAAAAGAGAATTTTAAGAATCTGCGGTACAAAGACGCAGGCCGCTATTGCACAGATAAAAAATGCAGACACAGGAATTATTGTGTCAGGTGTATTGCAGGTGAACTGTGTGAATATTGTGGAGGACGATGGCTGTCCGATAGAGATGCATACAGACTCTGTGCCGTTTGAACAGTTCGTTGAGATACCGGGCATGGATGCTAATACCTGCTGCGAGGTAAATGTGCAGGTAGACCAGGTGCAGGTCAACCTGCTCGACAACAGCGAATATGAAATTAAGGGTGTTGTCAGCATAAACGCTATTGCCCTGCAGCAGGATGAAGTGTCAGTCATAACATCGGTGGAGCAGGAAAAGAACGCGCCTGAAACTGAGGCTGAAGCAGCTCTGGTCGGCTATATAGTGCAGAAGGATGATAAAATGTGGGACATTGCAAAAAGATACCGCACCACTGTTGAAAACATAATGGAAATAAACGCTCTGACCTCAGATAGCATCAAACCTGATGATAGACTTATAATAGCGCGTATGTGAATCATAAATTAGGGGCAAAATACCTTTTGACCCTCATATCCTTATATAAAATGTGGAAAATTCTGTAAATTTACAAAAAGATGTGGAAAAAAGATTCATTTTGTGCGATAATATATCCGAATGTATATTGAACGTAAATTGTGGAAGGAAAGGTCAATCTGACCGTCGTATTACAGGAGGAATAAAATGAATCAGAAATGGACACGTGCTATATGTACGGTGTTAACATCGGCACTCGTTTTTACAGGACCGGCAGTAGAGGGCACTACATTTAGCGGATACATAAACAGTGGACTTGAGAAGGTATATGCCAAGACACAGAAGCAGAAGGATGCAGAGAAGAAGAAGTCACAGGCTGAGCAGGATCTCAAGGATAAGAAGAATGAGATTAATGGTCTAAAGGATCAGCAGCAGACTACTGCTGATGATATAAAGAATAAATCCGCAAAGCTTGATGAGATTCTTGCAGCACAAAAGAAGCTTCAGACAGATATCACAAGCAAGCAGGCAGAGATAGAGCAGAATCAGAAGGATCTTGCAGCGGCTCAGGAAAAGCAGCAGGAGCAGTATGCTGCCATGAAGAAGCGTATACAGTTCATGTATGAAAACAGCGCTGAAGACAATATCTGGACAGCAATTATTGAGTCAAATGGCATCACAGATATGCTCAATCGTATAGAGTACGTGTCAGATGTATATGATTCGGATAGGGCTCTTATGGATTCTTATCAGGCAGCAGTTGAGCAGGTGAAGGAGATTGGTACTAAGCTTGACAACGACATGAATGAGCTCACAGCCATGCAGGATGACTATGAGAAGCAGCAGGCAGATGTCGAGGCGGCTATAGTAGCTCTTGAAAACCAGAAGGAGCAGTATGCAAGCAAGATAGCTCAGGCACAGCAGCAGGCAGAGAATTATCAGAATATCATTACGGCACAGGGTAAAATCATTCAGGAGCAGGAAGCAGCGGCAGCAGCTGCAGCCGCAGCCGCTGCCAGAGCGAACAGCTCATCAGGCAGTTCAAGCTATGATGGTGGCGGAGCCGGTAAGGGCGGAAGCATTGCCAGTGATTATGCATCAGGCGGTGGAAAGAACCCGAGTGCTTCAACAGGAGTTTCAGGAAGCTCTGTAGTATCATACGCTATGCAGTTTGTGGGCAATCCATATGTATGGGGGGGAAACAGTCTTACAAACGGTGTAGACTGTTCGGGCTTTGTGCATGAGGTATATGAACATTTTGGTATCAGCACACCGAGATATTCACAGGCATTTAAGTCTGTGGGACAGGCCGTATCCTTCGATAATATACAGCCGGGAGACGTAGTGGTATATCCGGGACATGTAGCTATATATGCAGGTGGTGGTGTTATAGTGGAGGCACAGTCCACAAAGGCAGGAATCACAGCAAACAGAAGCGTACAGTGTCATACAATACTTGCTATACGACGTCTTGTATAGGATGGTTAGGAGCCGATAAGTATATTTATTATACTTACCGGCTCTTTTTTTATCACAAAGAGCTGAATGGTTACCAATAAAGTAAGGGCGTAAGACGCGGACATGCCACCAGCCGCAAGGGGCTCTCAATGCGCTAACGCTATGCTGTCAAGAGGCTGTACGAATTATGCCTGTATGGTTTTCTATGCTCGACGAAACCGGCTTTTATGCGCCGTCCATGGCGCATAACACCTTGCCCTGCCGTCCATGGCAGGACATTTCTGGGTTCCATGTGCATAATTCTACAGACTCTAAACAGCTCCGCTAGTCGCTTATTGAGAGCCCCTTGCGGCTGGTGGCATGTCCGCGTCTTACGCCACGACCCAATGTTAGTAACCGTCAAAAACTCCTTGCAATAAACGATAGCAATTTTCGCATATAAGGTGTATTATAGAAGCAGACGGCACCAATTCGCACAAAACGAACTAGCTAGCCTGTAAATAAAGTAAGAAAAGCAGGAGGAACAAGCCATGCAGATGGAACAATTACAAAAAGACATGATTGCAGCAATGAAAGCAAGAGACAAGGTAAGAAAGGATGCTATATCCTCACTTGTATCGGCAGCCAAAAAGGCGGCAATAGATGAGGGCTGCAGAGACAATATACCGGAGGAGCTTGTCAACAAGGTCATCCTTAAGGAAATGAAATCCGTGAAGGAGCAGATTGACACATGCCCTGCCACAAGAACAGATCTGCTTGATGAGTACAATACCAGATATGCAATCTTTGAGGAGTACGCTCCTGCAATGATGTCGGCAGAAGAGGTAGAAAAGGAGCTCACAGAGCAGTTCTCAGATGTAATCGCAACAGGAAACAAAGGACAGATAATGAAGGCAGTCATGCCGCATTTTAAGGGCAAGGCTGACGGAAAGGTCATAAATCAGGTGGTTGCAAAGCTTTGCGCAAAATAAGAAAATACATCACAACAATTATACTTGCAGTGCTGGCTGTCATAGCCGGCGTGTATGCATATGATTATCATGATATGAAGCAGAATATTGTATACAATGAGCATCTGGATGACGTGGCTGTTACCGTGAATGGGAAAGAGCTGACACTGCGCGATATGGCATTTTATGTGGCATTTGAGGAGATGAATGTCGAGAAGCAGGCCCTTGTGTATGATTCCGGTAATCCAAACAAGTATTGGAATATCCACACAAACGGTGAATTTGTCCGTGTTACAGCGCGTAAAGCAGCTATGTCCATGGCCATTCACGATGAGATTTTTTATGAGATGGCCAAAAAAGAGAGCATTACACTTACTGACGACGAGAAAGAAGCTTTGAAAAACTCAGAGAAGGACTTCTGGTATGATTTGTCTGATATAGATGGTGCAAAGAAGCTTGGAGTCGAAAAAAATGACATTTACTCGTCCATGGAAAAGTCTGCAATAGCCCGGAAATATCAGGAAATATATGCAGGGCTTGACAATGCCGATATAACGGATTATGATTTCTCGGGAGGCAGATATAAGAAGCTGCTGGAGAAAAATAACTATAAAATAAAAGAAAAAGTGTGGAAAAGAGTCGATATGGGAAACGTTACTCTTGATCACTAGAAAGAAGATTTTATGTCAACAAAAATTGGAAGAAATGACCCTTGCTGGTGTGGCAGCGGAAAGAAATATAAGACCTGTCATGCGGCATTTGATATGAAGCTTGAAAAGCTTGCTGAGGCACATCATAAGATACCGAGCCATTCAATCATCAAGACACCTGACCAGATAGCGGGAATCAAGGAGAGCGCCAAGATAAATGTCGCAGTGCTCGACTACATAGGAGAACATATCCACGAGGGTATGAACACCGCAGAGATTGATAAAATAGTCTATGATATGACCACCAGCATGGGCGGCATCCCTGCACCACTCAACTATGAGGGTTATCCTTACAGCGTATGTACATCAGTAAATGAGCAGGTTTGTCACGGATTTCCTTCAAAGGATGTCATCTTAAAGGATGGTGACATCATAAATGTAGACTGTTCTACAATTTTAAACGGATATTTTTCGGATTCATCAAGAATGTACTGTATCGGAAATGTAAGCCCTGAGAAGAAAAAGCTCGTTGAAGTCACAAAGGAGTGTGTGGAGCTCGGACTCAAAGAGGTAAAGCCATGGGGCTTCCTCGGAGATATGGGACAAGCGGTGCACGACCATGCATTTGCAAACGGTTACACAGTAGTGCGTGAAATCGGTGGACACGGAGTGGGACTTGAATTTCACGAGGATCCGTGGGTAGGCTACAACACCAAGCGCGGCACCGACATGGTCATGGCACCAGGCATGATATTTACCATCGAGCCAATGGTCAACATGGGCAAGGCCGATATCTACGTAGATGACAAGAACAACTGGGAAGTATACACTGACGACGGACTTCCATCAGCCCAGTGGGAAATCATGGTACTCGTCACAGAGGATGGCCATGAGGTGCTGAGCTGGTAAACCGGTAAGTACCCTAAATTTACCGGAGAGTATGCGGTGTGTTCCGAAGAAAAATATAAACTGCCACGGCGTTCCATAAAATGTGGATACGACAATTCATAGCAAACTATCAATAAACTATCCGCAAATGCTGCCGTGGCTGATTTTATATTTTTCTGAGGAATATACTGCATGCTAGGCCGGTATCCACAGCCTAGATATGCGAAGCCCTATAAACTTGTATTCACCCCATTTATGGTCGCATTCTCATTCTCCCTCATAGGAATGACGAGACACTTCTCACCATTGATGACCTGCGCATGAATCTGTGAAGCCTTCTCCGGCTTTACATGAAGCACCACATCATAGGTCTTAATTTGGGCAGTGTAATTATCAATCTCTTCCTGCTTCTCAAGAAGCTGTGAGGTGCGCTCTTCAATCTGATTATTTTTCTCCTGGATAACAGAATCCTTCTCCTCAAGCTGTGCATTTTTTTCATTGAGCTCGAGAGTTAAATCGCCGACCTGGCTCTCAAGAGCAAGCTTTTCCACGCGGATTTCATTAGCTGCAAGAGCCTTTGAATCAATGACATTGGCTGCGATAGGCGGCTTGTCACCGAAGGCCTCATTGACGGATTTTTCAATGCGTGAAATCTTTTCCTCAGAGACATGGCAGTCACTAAGCACCTTGTTCATAGCCTCGCTGTCGAGAATGAACGGATCATCGTCATCATCGTGAGTCTCAGCGTAGTCATCGGCCATATCGGACAGATTCTGCTGGATATCAAGCAGTTTGTCATCCGTGCTCTCGTCCTCAGCACCTAGCACGTTTCTGACGATTGAATGAAAAGCCATCTTCTGCTCAGTAGCTGTGCGTTCCACGCCGCAGCCGAGACCGTTTGTCATAAACTCAGAGTGAGGCTCCTTGGTATTTTTCGTATAGAAAAGAGTGGAGTGTATGTCAGTGCTCCTATCATTGAAGGCAGGGAATAAAAAGCCTGTCTCAGGTGCGCCGACCACCCAGTCCCTTATGCGGGCTCCGATACGCTGCTCCTTTTCCAGATAGCCAAGGCCCGGCTTTGAAAGTGTGACAGGGCAGATGGCGCAGAGCATGTATTTGTACACCTCCTCGGACTCATCCACGTTGATGTTGTCCTTTGTGCGTGTCATGACATCGTAGCTGTCGAGATACAAAAGAATCAGATAGTTCCCGGCCTCATCGTAGGTGTCGATGACCAGATCATAGTATGTATCCAGCAGAGTCTCATCATTAAGCTCGCTGTCGCGAAGCGCCATGAGAATCTGCTGGCGGCCTCCGACCTCTTCCTCCTCAAGCGGAAACTGCAGATTGAGCAGGTTGTTTCCGAGAGTGCCGGAAAGCACCTTGTTTGAAATCTCCAGATATTTGTAGTATTCATCCTCCTCCAGAGTGAGAAATTTGCCACCGAATTTGCAGACCTTTTCATGGTTGCAGTCCACGTAGCAGCCGACCAGCCGGGTGAATGTTGCCTGGTCTTTTTTTAATCTTCGTTTTAGTTCCAATACTTCTTTTTTGTTCATATTATCCTCGCATTATTTCCATACCATTCAAAAATTTCCGTAATCACATTATATGTATGGAATAAATATTTGTCAATTGAGTGGCACTATTTGTTACTGTCCGGACGCAAGCTTGACACCACGCTGTCAATAAAGAAAAAAGATGACAGACCAACCACAAAATGCTATAATTTAGGAAATCGACAGATTATGATATAAAGGCTGATACAGAGACATCCACAGGTGTCTCTGTTCTTGGATTGAGGCATAAATGGAGCAGAACATGACAAACAATCACATTACAATAGGCATTCTCGCACATGTAGATGCGGGAAAGACAACCCTGTCTGAGGCCATGCTCTACAGCACCGGGCAGATCCGCTCACTCGGGCGCGTGGACCATCAGGATGCATATTTAGACAACGATGCGCAGGAGCGTGAGCGTGGAATAACCATTTTTTCAAAGCAGGCAAGGCTTGATATTTCGCGTGGCACAAATGCGGCAGATACAGCAGATACAGCTCGTACATGGCATGTAGTCATGCTTGATACACCGGGGCATGTGGATTTCTCGGCAGAGATGGAGCGTACCCTTCAGGTGCTCGACTATGCGGTACTTGTAATCAGCGCAACTGATGGAGTGCAGGGACACACGCGCACACTGTGGAGGCTTTTAAAGCACTATAACGTGCCGACATTTATTTTTGTAAACAAGATGGATATGCAGGGCACGGATGCGGAGAAAGTGCAGGCAGAGCTAAAGAGCGAGTTGAGTGATGGCTGCGTGGATTTTTCTTCACAGGATTTATTTGATGAGCTTGCCATGTGCAGCGAGCCTCTTTTAGATGAATTTATGGAATCGGGAGAGCTTGTGGATGCACATATTGCGCAGGCGGTGGCTCAAAGGGAGGTGTTTCCCTGCTTTTACGGCTCGGCACTTAAGCTCGACAGAGTGGATACGCTGCTTCAGGGGCTTTCGCGGTTTATGTGTGAAAGAAATTACCCTGACGATTTTTCTGCCCGCGTATACAAGATAGGCAGGGATGACAGAGGCAGCAGGCTGACATTTTTAAAGGTTACCGGAGGCTGTCTTAGGGTCAGGGACAAAATATGCCGTAGCTTCCTCTGCCTATCATAACAAGGTCACAGCCAGTCTGCTCATACATTGCCTTTGCACTTTCTCCGTCAACAACGTCGCCGTTGCCTATAACAGGTATCTTCACCGCCTCTTTTACCTGCTTTATTATATCCCAGTCGGCTTTGCCTGAATAAAACTGCGTTCTCGTCCTGCCGTGACAGGTGACGGCACTTGCACCTGCCTGCTCCATAAGCTTTGCAAACTCCACTGCACTTATGCTGTTTTCGTCCCAGCCTGCACGAAATTTCACTGTAACAGGGCAGTTTGCGTTTTTTACCACCTCTCTGCATATCTCTGCCGCAGTGTCAGGAAGCTTCATAAGTGCAGAACCGCTGCCATTGCCAACTATTTTCGGCACAGGGCAGCCCATGTTTATATCAATGATATCAGGGGAATAATCGTTGAGCTTATAAGCCGCTTTTCCCATATAATAAGGGTCTTCCCCAAAAAGCTGCAAAGCATAGGGGCGTTCCTCTTTCTCAATCTCGCAAAGACGTGCAGTCTTTTTGTCGCCAAAGCACAGACCCTTCGAGGATATCATCTCGCTTACAAGATATGACCACCAATTTTATTTATAACATTTATTAATCCTTTA
>OGYE01002706.1_pt1 | contig 10636 bp, 9 predicted proteins | sample 1576471 | NCBI WGS metagenome assembly OGYE01 (sample SAMEA3541532, study PRJEB24748) | human gut metagenome | biome: human gut; feature: human-associated habitat; material: faeces | place: China | collected 2012 | reverse complement strand
AACGGCTGCGGCTCCACCCATCTGGAGTCCCTGGCCCGGGGCGTTGTTTCCGGCGGGTACGATCTGGGCATCGCCTTCGACGGCGACGCCGACCGCTGCCTGCTGGTGGACGAGCACCTGATAGGGCTGGTCATAGGTGATGAGACTGCCGTTTTTTTGCAGCCGCCGCATAACATAACCGTCCATCATATTGGAAGGAGCAATCATGTCAGCACCGGCCTGAGCGTGGGAAACAGCAACCTTAGCCAGCAGCGGCAAGGTTTCATCATTATTGACGGTGCAGCCGTTTTGCAGCACGCCGCAATGACCATGCTCGGTGTATTCGCACAGGCAAACGTCGGTAATGATAACCAGCTCGGGATATTTTTCCTTAATCAGCTTGCAGGCCTGCTGTACAGGCTCGTTCATATCCCAGCCGCTGCTGCCGACAGCATCCTTGTAGGACGGTACGCCGAAGAGCAGAACAGCGGGAATACCCAGCTTTACAACTTCGTCAACACATTCCATAACGCGGTCGATGGACCAGTGGTAGTTGCCGGGCAGAGATTCGATTTCATGTTTAACGTTTTCGCCGGGAACGACGAAAAGCGGATAGATTAAGTCCTTTACGGAAACCTCGGTTTCACGGATCATTGCACGCAGATTTTCAGTAGCGCGTGTGCGGCGCGGACGGTATACAGGAAAACCGGTAATACTCATCTTGATACACTTCCTTATTTATTATAAAAATTTGTGATAGCGGTCATGAGGCCGTCGATTGTATATTCAGCGGCATTGATAGCCGGAGTATAGCCATGCTTTTTCAGGGTATCAGCAGTTACGGGGCCGATAGCAGCCAGAGCAGCCTTGTTCAGCAGCTCCTTCTTGTCGCCGAGAACCTTGAGCAGATTGGTTACGGTGCTGCTGCTGGTGAAGGTTACGATGCTTGCTTCGCCGTTTTCGAGGGCTGCAATGAGCTCGTCCTTGTTTTCGCAGTCGGCAACGGTTTCGTAAGCAGTTACAACGTCTACGATAGCGCCGATTTTGCGCAGGGATTCGGGCAGAACTTCGCGTGCAACCTTAGCGCGTGCCAGCAGGATTTTGTCGCCGGCAGTGATTTCGCCGGCAAGAGCTTCTGCCAGCTCTTCTGCTTTGTAAGCGGAAGGAATGAGGTCGGCGGTGAGGCCGTGCTCTGCCAGAGCCTTGGCGGTGGCGCTGCCAATAGCAGCAAGCTTAACATTAGCCAGGGCACGGGCGTCCTTCTTAGCAGCGCCCAGACGCTCGAAGAAGTATTCTACGCCGTTAGCGCTGGTGAATACAAGCCATTTGTAGTCGTTGATGTTGGCGATAGCATTATCCAACGGAGCATAATCTGCAGCCGGAACAATTTTGATTGCCGGAGCTTCGATAACCTTGGCACCCTGTGCTTCCAGCTTTTTGGTGAGAGCGCTGGCCTGTGCGCGTGCACGGGTAACGATAATGGTTTTGCCGAAGAGGGGTTTGTTATCAAACCATTGCAGCTGCTCACGCAGACGTACAACCTCGCCTACGAGGAAAATAGCAGGCGGTTTCATGCCGGTTGCCTTAACGTCAGCGGCAGCTCTGCCCAAGGTGGTAATCAGAGTACGCTGTTCGGGATGAGTGCCCCAACGGATAACGGCAGCCGGGCAGTCGGCGCTGCGGCCGTTAGCGATGAGCTCGCGGCTGATTTTTTCAATGTTTTCTACGCCCATGAGGAAGACGAGGGTGTCAACAGAGGTTGCCAAACCTTTCCAGTGAATGGTGGATTCGCCTTTAGTAGGATCCTCGTGGCCGGTGATAACAGCGAAGGAGGTTGCTACATGGCGATGGGTAACAGGAATGCCTGCATATTCGGCAACGGCAATAGCACTGGTTACGCCGGGAACAAATTCAAACGGCAGGCCTGCTTCACGCAGTTCGATGGCTTCTTCGCCGCCGCGGCCGAATACAAAGGGGTCGCCGCCCTTCAGACGTGCTACAACTTTACCTTCGGCAGCCAGTTTTACCAGCAGCTTGTTGATATCGGGCTGGCGCATGGTGTGGTTAGCGCTGGCTTTGCCAACGTAAACCATTTCTGCGTCCTTGCGGGCGAAGGCCAGAATACGCGGATCTGCCAGACGGTCATAAACAACAGCGTCCGCAGTCTGCAGGCATTCTTTAGCCTTGAGTCCCAGAAGGCCCGGATCGCCGGGGCCTGCACCGATTAAATATACTTTACCTTGTTTTGTCATGATGTCACTCTCCTTAAAGAATAGAGGCCAGAATTTCCTGACCGCCGGCAGCCAGCATTTTTTTGCCAAGCTGTTGACCGAGGCTGACAGCGTCATCAGCCTTGCCGTTTATTGTATCACGCAGAATATTGCTGCCGTCTAAGGCAGCAATGATTGCTTCAATGCGAATGTTTTCACCTTCAACGTCGGCATGTACGCCGATAGGAACCTGACAGCCGCCTTCCAGTAAGCCCAAGAAGGCACGCTCGGCATCGGTAGCCTGTTTGGTGGTCAGGTCGTTTAAGAAGCTCAGCATATCGCGTACTTCTTTATCCTCGGTACGTGCTTCGATTGCCAATGCTCCCTGGCCTACAGCCGGCAGGCAGACATCAGCAGGAATCAGGCTGGAGATGCGGTCACCGTGACCCAGACGCTCTAAGCCTGCAGCTGCCAGAATAATAGCATCGTACAGTTCCTCGTCCAGCTTACGCAGACGGGTATCAACGTTGCCGCGCAGGTCGCGGATTTCCAGATCCGGACGCTTAGCTAACAGTTGTGCCTTGCGGCGCAGGCTGCTGGTGCCGACTACAGAGCCGAGCGGCAGTTCTTCGAAGCTGCCATATTTGTTGCTGACAAAAGCATCGCCGACGTTGGCACGTTCGGTAATTGCTGTCAGGCACAGGCCTTCCGGCAGAACGGTAGGCATATCCTTCAGACTATGTACTGCCAAATCAATAGTACCGTCTAAAAGATCCTCTTCAATTTCCTTGGTAAATAAACCCTTGCCGCCGATTTGCGCTAGGGGTACGTCTAAAATACGGTCGCCTTTGGTGACAATCTTTTTCAGTACAACCTCACATTCAGGGTATTGCTTGCGCAGTAAGGCTGCAATATGATTGCTTTGCCAAAGCGCTAAAAGACTTTGTCTAGTCCCAATCGTCAATTTTGCTTTCATCACCAAACTCCTCTCCGGTTTCGTTTAATAAAAATAAATCACACATCATCTTTTTATAGCGTTCTTCCTCTGCTGTGCCTGCTACAGCGTTCATGGCCTTCATGGGCTCGCGCAGAAATTTATGCTCCAGACGCTGCGTCATCAGGTCGATAATGCGCTTTTCATGATCGGTAAGCTCCGGCATCTTAATGAAGGCTTTCTTCAAAACCTTCTGGCGCAGGAAATTCATTTTGTCATGCAGTTGTACCATAACAGGGCGCATGGTGTAATAACGCAGGCGCTCCTTGAGGGCACCGATTTCCTCGCTGATAATCTGCTCTGCAACATGCGCTTCCTTTTCGCGGAAGTTTTTGTTGGTATCAACAACGCCTTCCAGGTCATCAATGTTATAAATAGTTACGCCGGCAAAATCGGCTAATCTGGGGTCGACGTCACGCGGAACGGCGATATCAATCAGAATCAGCGGTCTGCCGTTGCGCTTTGGCAACAGCGGTCCTAAATTTTCAGCGGTAAGCACGTAATGCGGCGCACCTGTAGAAGTTATAATAATATCGGCATCAGCGGCATGCTCGAACATGGCACGGTAGGGAATAGCTGTACCGTGAAATTTGCCTGCCAGATCCTGTGCTCTTTCGTAATGACGGTTGCTGACGCAGATGGTTTGCGCGCCCTTGTCCAACAGATGCTGGGCGGTGAGCTCGCTCATATGACCGGCACCGACTACCAAAATCTGCGCTTTGCTCAAGTCACCTAAAATTTTGATGGCCAGGTCAACAGCTGCGCTGGAAACGGATACACTGCTGTAAGCAATTTTTGTTTCGGTACGCACGCGCTTGCCGACTGCGATTGCCTTATTCATGATAGTATTGAGAATCGTATCTGTCATACCATTAATACGGGCAATATGATAAGCATTTTTAATCTGGCTGAGAATCTGGCCTTCACCGACAATCAGGGAGTCCAGACTGGAGGCAACGCGGAACAGATGCTTGACGCAGTTCGTACCGTTCAGATTATAAAAATATTCACTTTGATAATGTTCACCTGCCAAATGCTTGAGCAATGTTTTGATAAAGGGGATTGCTTCATGCGGATTTTCAATCACCATGTACAGCTCGGTGCGGTTGCAGGTGGAAAGCAGCATGGCTTCGGGAATATTATCGTAATTGCGCAGACGGCGCAGAATACTTGCCACCCTGTCATTGGAAAAATTAAAACGTTCACGGATCTCAACGGGGGCGGTTCTGTGATTGAGTCCTAAAACTGTTAACTGCATCTAATACCTTCTCCTTTGCTTGAGCAGGCTTACCTGCTATAACTAAATTTAGTAAATCCTGTTTTAAAACACTGCGCCAGAATTGTGTCCGTTCCTCTGGCGTGCTGTTGATACTCTTTACTTCTTCTCTCTGCAGCAGCAGGAAGCTGTTGAAGTCAGCCAGCTCCGGTGTCAGGATATGCTCCAGCTGCTTTTTCAGCAAGCGTGTGAAGGCAGGCATACCGCCTGTTGCCAGCGCTATGGTAATATCACCTTCGCTGATAGCTGAGGGGACAGTGAAATTACTCAGCTCCGGTTCAGTAATATTGTTGATAAGGCAGGGAGCAGCGTCTGAAATCTGCCTGTTGACGACCTTATTATCTGTGGCGGCAATAACCACAAAGGCGTTCTGCAGATATTCAGGCTTGTAGTAATCCTTGATGAGCGTGCAGCCTTGTGCAGAGGCAAGCTTTTGCACATCGTCGCAGAAGATGGGAGCGACAACGGTTACATTGGCACCGGCATCCAAAAGCGTGGCCAGTTTACGAGCAGCAACAGCACCGCCGCCGATGATTACGCAGTTTTTGCCTGCTACACGCAGCATAGCAGGATAATGAAAATTAGTTTTAATAAGCATATAATTAACCACCTATAGGAACGTGATAATGAGTGTCATTAAAGATGTTTCCTAACCTTTATATAATATCATATCTGAAGCAAATTATAAAGATATTAAAGGCTTTTTAAGTGCGAAAAACATAAGAAAATGCATAGAACATAGAAGAGGAGTGAAATAATTCAGGAAAAGATAAAAAAGATGGACTTGAACGCACAAAAACTCCCGCCGCAATCCATTTGGATTGCCAGCGGGAGCCTTATTAGGTCTTATTAAAATTTATTGGTTAATTATTTGCCGAAGTATCTTTTCAGCAGGCCAGCGAAAGCTTTGCCATGGCGAGCTTCGTCACGAGCCATTTCATGAACGGTGTCATGGATAGCATCCAGGTTCAGAGCTTTAGCGCGTTTAGCCAGATCGGTTTTGCCAGCGGTTGCACCGTTTTCAGCTTCTACACGCATTTCCAGGTTCTTTTTGGTGGAGTCGGTTACAACTTCGCCCAGCAGTTCTGCAAATTTAGCAGCATGTTCAGCTTCTTCGAAAGCAGCTTTTTCCCAGTACAGGCCGATTTCCGGATAGCCTTCGCGGAAAGCTACGCGGCTCATAGCCAGGTACATACCAACTTCGGAGCATTCGCCGTTGAAGTTAGCGCGCAGGTCAGCTTTGATATCTTCAGGAACGTCGGAAGCGATACCTACAACGTGTTCAGCAGCCCAGCCCATTTCAGCAGCCATTTCCTGGAATTTGGAAGCGGGAGCGCCGCATTGCGGGCATTTTGCCGGAGCAGCTTCGCCTTCATATACATAACCACATACTTGACATACAAATTTTTTCATATTAATTCCCTCCATGATTTTATATTGCATTGCTTAATTTTATTTTGACTTGCACAGCTTGTGTGCCCTTGACACTTATATAATAACACAAGCCATAAGAATTGTCAATAATAATTATCCGTTAGTTTTTATTTTAATTTAGTTAGCCAAAGCTGACAAATCAGAACTTAACGGTTAAGCCAAGGTTAACGCCTTTAGCCTTCATGTCGCGGTCTTCACCGAAGGCATCATCAAAATTCTGGTTATAATAGGAAGCGTTTACTTCCAGATTGTTCAGGATAGGTTTGCTGATGCCGATTTCATAGCCGCTGTTTCTGTTGCCGTAGCCAACATTGCCCCAAACAGTGAAGAGTGCAGGAATATCATAGGCTGCCTGCAGACCGACCTGTCCGGAGTTTTTGGTTTTGCCGCCCCAGTCACCGGAGGTATGGGCATTTACATAGCCTGCGTAAGCGGAAATACCCGGCAGAACCTTGTACATAAGGTTGAATTGTTGGGCGCGGGTTTTCGCTTCGTCAGCCTTGTAATTATTCCATTTGTAATTTAAAGCAGTTTTTTGGCCGATGCCGACAGTTGCGCCAAGATAGGTGCTGTTGGATTTGCTGAATTTATAGTTGTCACCTTTAAGACTGGATGGCAGAGTAATGCCTGCATCAATAGCAACCTTGCCGGCGTCATAATTCTTCAGCGGAGAAGCATAGGCGCTCAGGCTGCAGGTGCTTGCAAGGCAGATTGCTGCACCGAAAGCTAATAAAGCATGTGTGGATTTCATTTTGCATCGCTCCTTTTACAACATAATTTTGGTCTTAACTTAATTTTAGCATATAAAGATAGTTATGCAAGCAAAAAGCAGTGATGTGTTTATGACAAATGTGTTAAAAGTACTTGTAAAATCACGCGGAAAAGAGGATAATTATAATGTATATCTATCTATAAACAAGGGGATTTTATGAGCGCAGATTCTAAAGCTTCTAATAGTAAATTTTTAAAGGGAACCTTAATCCTTACAGCTTCCAGTATTGTGGTCAAGGTTATCGGTTCCTTAAACTGGATTATTTTGTCACGTGTATTGGGTGGCGAAGGCATTGGCCTGTATCAGATGGGCTTTCCTATCTATCTGATGGCAATTACCGTATCGAGTGCCGGTGTGCCGGTGGCAATTTCCATCATCACGTCTGAAAAGCTGGCTAATAAGGACTACCGCGGAGCCAAGCGAGTCTTTAATGTTTCGCTGCGAGTGCTGCTGTTGACGGGCCTTTTGTTTTCGTCCTCACTGTTTTTTGGTGCGGACTGGCTGGTTAATAACCATATCATCCGCGACAGCCGTGCGTATTATTCTATTATCGCTCTGGCGCCTGCGGTTTTCTTCGTAACCTTTCTGGCCAGCTTCCGTGGTTATCTGCAGGGCTGGCAGATTATGACGCCGACGGCGGTCAGTGAGATTGTTGAGCAGCTGACGCGTGTTATTACCATGCTCGTTTTTGCCGACCTCTTCATGCCGTACGGTTTGGCGTTCGCTGCAGGCGGTGCCAGCATGGGTGCCGGTGTAGGCGCGTTCTGCGCACTTTTGGTGCTGATGTGGTTCTATCGCCGCCTGAAGCAGCGTCTGCAAAAGGAAATGGCTGAGCAGGATGACAGTGCGCCGGTAGAAAGCGCCGGACATATCATCAAGCGTCTGCTGAAGCTGGCTTTGCCGGTTTCGCTGACCAGTCTGATGCTGCCGATAGGTGCAAACCTTGACCTTCTGATTGTGCCGCAGCGTCTGGAAGCAGCTGGCTTTAATATTCATCATGCGACTGAGCTGTTCGGTTATCTGACAGGTATGGCTGTACCGCTGGTTAATCTGGCAACAATTTTTACTGCTGCGATGACCATCAGTCTGGTGCCGTCAATTTCCGAATCTCGTGCGCTGAGCAGCTTTGATGCTATCCGTGATAAAATCCGTATTGCCTTCCGCGTAGCGATGATTATCACCTTCCCGTGCTTTATGGGCTTGTATTGTCTGGCGGAAAAGGTTGCGGCGCTTGTTTATAACGCTCCCGGTGCGGCACCTGCGATTCAGACGATGAGCATCGGTATTCTGTTTTTAGGTATGCATCAGATTAGTACAGGTATTCTGCAAGGCCTTGGCCGCACGGCAATCCCTGTAATCAATATGATTATTGCCTGCATTGTAAAAATCGTTATGAGCTGGTATCTTACTGCTGTGCCGGAGCTGGGCATCCGCGGTGCGTCGATGGCGACGGTGGCAGATTTTGCCGTGGCAGCGATTATCAATATGGGCTTTATTTACAAGCTGACAGGCTATAGCTTCTCTGTTGGCAGCATTATCCGTCCCTGCTTTGCTTCCGGTGTTATGGGCGCGGCGATTTACGGCGTGCTGATGCTTACGGAAAGCATGGGTATGTGGTGTGTGCTGTTTGCTATGGCGGCAGCTGTTCCTGTCTATGCATTGGCGCTGCTTGCCTGCGGTGGTCTGAATAAAGAGGATTTGGACAACGTGCCCTTTGTGGGACGCAGATTGTTGGCAGTAGGCCAACGCTTTGGTCTTTTCAAGTGAGGTAATTAAAATAATGGAGGAAAGGAAATGTGAGCTGCGCTTGCCAAACGGCAAGGTAGTAAAGTTTTCGTATGCTAAGCTCAAGGCAGGCATTGCTGTTACTGCCTTGGTGCTTGTCGGAGCAGTCGGCGGAGCCGGCTATTTATATCATCAGCTGGCGGATTATCGCAGCGAAGCAACCGATTATACTGCCTATAAGCAAAACAAGGCTGAGCAGCAGACAAAGCTGCAGAAGCTGTTGCAGGATAACGAAAGAATGCTGCGTGACATGGCGGAAATTTCCAATCTGGAGAAAAAGCTGCGCCGTGCCGTTATCCGTGATGTAGACAGCAGCAAGCTGGGCGAGGGCACCAGTATGGTTGATTCGACAGCGGCAAAGGAAACGTCTGCCAATACGTCTTATACAGGCAAGGGCGGGCCTGCTAAAATGGATATCAACGGCACCATGGCGGTGCTGACTGCGCAAAATGCCAATATCAAAAAGATGCTGGACGGTACCAAGCAATCTGTCAGTGAGCTTTTGAGTGAGGTTGAAGGCTCCGGTGGCGGGATGGCATCCTTCCCGGATAAATGGCCGACCGACGGCGGCACTATCAGCAGTAATTACGGTGTGCGCACCGGTCCGATTGAGGGCGGGTATGATTGGCATCCTGGTCTGGATATAGCAGTTGATTTCGGCGCACCGGTTTATGCTACGGCTGCAGGTACGATTGAACAGGCCGGCTGGAACGGTGGCTATGGACGCTATGTGCGTATAAATCATGGCAATGGCTACGAAACAGCCTATGGACATATGAGCGGCATTGCCGTTGCTGCAGGGCAGAAGGTTATCAAGGGTGAGATTATCGGCTTTGTTGGCAGTACAGGCTACAGCACTGGTCCGCATATTCATTATGAGGTATTGGCAGACGGACAGAATATCGATCCGTTCTATGTGCTGAAAAATAAATAAAGACTGCGGTATATCAATATAAGCGGTAAAACAGTTCAGTGCTAAGCTGACCGTTAAAATTAAAAATAGATTTTATAAGCCACTATAACAATTTTGTTGTAGTGGTTTTTTGTATGCCTTGGTCAGAAATTATGAGATATGCAGAGATGGATTTAGTGTAAAAAATACGTAAAACATTCTTTGGAGCGTTATTATTGCTTTACAGCAGGAAATGCAGGTGTTATCATTATCTTAATATTATAAATAATTACAGGCGAGGAGGTCCGCATTATGTCCATCAGAGAAATTTCCTTCCCTTCTGCCAACGGCAGAGATACCATCAAGGCCTGGTCCTACAGTCCTTTAGGCAAACCGAAAGCTATTGTACAGCTGATTCACGGCTACGGTGAGCATTCACGCCGCTATCTGCATATGATCAGCAAGTTCAATGAAGCAGGCATTGTAGTGTTTGCTGATGATCATCTCGGTCATGGTAAAACCGGCTATGACGGAGGCACCTTGGGTGACCCGCATTCCGGCGGCTATATGGCTTACCTGAAGGATGAAAAGGCTTTGCATGATATTGCTAAAGAGGCTTATCCTGAGCTGCCGTATTTCGTTTTCGGCCACAGTTGGGGTTCTATGCTGGCGCGTGCTTATGCGTCAATCTACGGTGAGGATATCAAAGGTATGATGCTGTGCGGTGTCTGCTCGCAGTGGCAGGGCTGTGAGGATGCCTATGTCAATGAAGAATTTAAGGCTGCTTATGAGGCAGATCCGTATCAGCCTTGCGGCGTCTGGTTTGAGCGTGTTTTCTGCGGTATGACGGACAGGGTGGAAAATCCGAATGGTCCGGCAGATTGGATTGCAACAGATCCGCGAATTGTTGAGGACCATGCAGGCGATATGTTCAATACCTTTGATACTACGCTGGAGCTGTGCTATGATTTCGTACAGCTGTATCATTATATTGAAAATGATGAATGGGCTGCCAAGGTGCCGCAAAATATTCCCAGCTATCTGATTGCTGGTGACCAGGATCCCTGTGGTAATTACGGTGAGGGCTTGTATCATGTAGCAAATCTGCTTGCTAAAACAGGACATAAGGTTTCCGTAAAGCCGTATCCCGGCTTCCGTCATGAAATTCACAATGAGCTGTGCCTGCGTAATGAAGTTGAAGACGGTCTGATTAAATTTATGGACGATTGCTTAGCTTAATATAGTTATGAAGTAAGAGGCTGGGACAAAACCCAACCTTAAACAGAAAAACCAG
>OGYE01002704.1_pt1 | contig 10641 bp, 6 predicted proteins | sample 1576471 | NCBI WGS metagenome assembly OGYE01 (sample SAMEA3541532, study PRJEB24748) | human gut metagenome | biome: human gut; feature: human-associated habitat; material: faeces | place: China | collected 2012 | reverse complement strand
GGAAGCGTAGCGGAAGCGGAAGGAGGCGTCGAGGACGACACCCTTCACGCTGGATCCGGTGACCGCGACCTGGTCACCCTGCAGCAGCGGGATGGTGGAAAGGTCTTCGGTCTCGAGCTTCTGGATTTCCTTCAGGGTGTCTTCGCGGGCCTTGGCGTCGGTCTGGCCGGCCTGCTTGACGATCAGGTCGTTGACGTCCTTGTTGGAATAGCCGTTGTTCACGAAGTTGCCGTCACGGAAGAACGGGGACAGGTAGTTGTCCGGATCGGAGTAGTCAGGGAACCAACCGAGCTGGTAGACCGGGTAGGAACCATCGGAATCCTCGGTGACCACACGGTCCTTGTTGAACTGGGTCCATTCGGTGGACTGCAGGTCGACCTTGAACAGGCCGCCTTCCTCGAGCTGGGCCTTGATGGCCGCATACTCGTCGGCGGAGGACTGGCCGTAGTGGTCCGGGTTGTACTGGAGCTTCAGGTCTACCGGGGTCTTCACACCGGCGGCTTCGAGGGTCTTCTTGGCCTTGGCCGCATCCGGCTTGCCGGAACCGTCGCCATAGGCTTCCTTCAGGGTGTCGTCGTGGCCGGACAGGCCATCCGGAATGAAGGAGTACAGCGGGGTGTAGGTGCTCTTGTAGACCTTGGTGGCCAGCTCGTTGCGGTCGATCAGGCTTGCGACGGCCTGACGCACGGCCTTGGCCTTGTCGGCGTTCGGCTCGCTGGACTTCTCGCCGTACGGCATGATCTTGAAGTTGAAGGCAAGGAAGCGCTCTTCGCCGCCCGGTCCCTTGACGACCTTGACCTTGTTGTCCTTGGACAGGTCCTCGACGTCGGTCGGGGTCATGGAGCGGTAGGCCACGTCGACCTGGCCCTGCTGCACGGCCATCTTCAGGTTGGAGGAATCGGCGAAGTACTTGACCTGCACAACGTCGTTCTTAGCTGGGGTCAAACCCTTGTAGGAAACGTTCTTGGCATATGCCAGGGCCTCGTTCACCTTGTAGGAGGTGAGCTTGTACGGGCCTGCGAAGGCGTTGTCCTTGACGATGGTGTTGGCATCGGTCAGCTTGTCGGCGGAGAAGGACTCTTCGTCGACGATCGGGCCGGCCGGGCTGGAGAGCACCTGCTTCAGGGTCACGTCGTCCTTGACCGCGGAGTGGAACACGACGGTGGTGTCATCCTTGGCCTCGACGGACTCGATGTTGGCCAGCAGGGAGGACGGACCGTTCTCGTCGTTGATCTTCTTGATACGGTCGAAGGAGAACTTGACGTCGGAGGCGGTCAGATCGTGGCCGTTCGCGAACTTCAGGCCCTTCTTGAGCTTGACGGTGAACTCGGTGCCGTCGGCGCTCCAGGTGCCGTCATCGGCGGCGATGTCCGGAGACAGCTCGGAAGTGTTGTAGTTCTGCGCGTACAGGAACGGGAACACCTGAATCTGCACGGCGTAGGAACCGTTGTCGTAGGAGCCAGCCGGATCAAGGCTGGTGATCTTATCGGTCGTGCCGACGGTGATGGTGTTGCCAGTTGCGGCGCCACCGTCCTTCACGCCGCCGCAGGCGGCCAGGGAAGCCAGAGCCGCGACAGAAGCCAGAGCGGCGATAACTTTCTTGCGATTCACTATGGAATCCTCTCTTTTCTATCCGAATCGCCCCTGTGCAAGGCGATATAGTGACAAGAATCGGCGCGCAATGTTAACCGTACGTTTCATTGGAGGCCGTTTTACCCACCTACCTTATATTCGCCGTTTTCTGCTATGCATTAAAACGGCGAAATTCCAACGTTTTAACGACTAGTGAAAGAAAATAAGAAAAACCAGCCATTTTATGAGACGGACCCAGCCAAAGTCGCATTCAAGGTCTACGTCCTTCTTTTTCACTCATTGCTTTCGCACAGAGAGACCCAGATAAGCGCGCGACACGCGGCACAACACGAATTGCATTAATCAATTAACGGCGTTAATATATTAAGAAGTTCAACGAGGGTCCATGCACTGTCGCAAGGAGGTGAGCATGAGTAGGTACAGCGCCCAACAGTCATCGATCTCGGAAAACAACCGTTCCCGCATCCTGCAATACCTGTACCACAATGGCATCTGCTCACGCGCGCAGATCGCCAAAGCCATCAAGCTCACTCCGGCGGCAATCACCAAAATCACCGCGAAACTGCTGGCGCAGGGCATCATCGAAGAAACCGGCGACATGGACGGAGACAAGAACCGCCGTTCCATCGGTCTGAATCTCAATTGCGCCAAATACCACATCATCGGCGTGAAGTTCGCCCGCAGTCTGGTGCAAATCGCGGTCTTCGACCTCAAGTGCAACCGTATCTTCCTGTCCGACTTGCCTACCGTCAGCGAAGAGCACATCCCCGAAACGGTGGAGCGCATTCGAGATACCGTACGCCAGCTCATCAAGGACGACCCCAGCATCGTGGCCGTCGGCATGGCGGTTCCGGGGCCCTATTTAAAGGACGAAGGACGCACCGCTTTGGTCTCCTCCATGCAGGGCTGGAGGCAAATCAACTTCATCGACGAATTCAGCAACGCATTCAGCGTCCCCGTGTTCGTCGAACAGGACGCCCGCGCCGGCGCGCTGGCGCAGTTCCTGTTCAATCCGGAACTGTCGGAAGGTTCCCTCGCCTACTATCTGCTTGGCGAAGGCATCGGCCTCGGAGTCATCGACAACGGCACCATCTACTACGGCGAGCACGGCACCGCCACGGAAATCGGACACGTCTCCATCGACGTGAACGGCAAGCCATGCGACTGCGGCAATGTCGGATGCCTGGAACGCTACTGCTCCGCCAACGCCATCCACGAACAACTCAACGCCAACCCGAGCATCGTTCCCGGATGCGAGACGATGACGCATGCGCAGGCTTGCACAGCACTGTTCGCCAAGGCGAACGCGGGAGACGAGACCGCGACGCTTCTGATGCTCGATGTTGCCCGATACGTTGGGTACGGCGCGGTCACCATCATCAACGCTTTCAATCCGACACACATCGTTCTTGGAGACATCATCGCGCAAGCCGGCCAGCCGCTGCTCGACGAAGTCAAAAAGGTCGTGGCCGAACGCACGATTCCCGAAATCGGGCTCAGCACCCGAATCTCATTGTCCACCTTGCCCACCGACGCCACCGTCACCGGCGCCGCCGCTGTGGCGATAACCAATTTTCTGGAACATCCTTCGATGTTCTTCGACGTCGCATAGCACGCCGCCCACCAAAGAAAGGAACCACCCATGTCCAAGCCAATCGTCATCGCCCTCGGTGAAATCCTGTGGGATATGCTCCCCACCGGCAAGCGCGCCGGCGGCGCTCCCGTCAACTTCGCCTACCACGCGTCCCAGAACGGCGCGGAAAGCTACGCCATCAGCGCCGTCGGTAACGACGAGCTGGGCGCCGAGCTGCTCAACGATGCGCACAAGGCCGGCATCAACACGCTGGTGCAGACCAACGAATACCCGACCGGCACCGTCGCCGTGGCACTGACCAACGGCATTCCGGAATACACCATCGTGCAGAACGTGGCTTGGGACCACATCGGCTACACCGACGAACTCGCCGAGGCCGTGTCCAAGGCCGACGCCATCTGCTTCGGCACGCTGGGTCTGCGTTCCCAGGAATCGCATGACACCATCATCAAACTGCTCCAGCATGCCAAGGAAGGCGCGCTGAAGTTCTTCGACATCAACCTGCGCGCCAACTTCTACTCCAAGGAGCTGATCGAGGAGCTGCTGGGATACGCCAACATCTTCAAGATCAACGACGACGAGCTCATCATGATGCGTGAGATGTTCTCCATTCCGGAGGGCAACGACGAAGAGGCCTGCAAGTGGTTCATGGATCGCTTCGATCTGGAGTACACCATCCTGACCGGCGGCGCGACCTTCAGCACCATCATCGCCAAGGACGGCGAGACCTCCACTCTGCTGACCCCGCATGTCGAGGTGGCCGACACCGTCGGAGCCGGCGATTCCTTCTCCGGCTCCTTCACCGGCAAGATCCTGTCCGGTGCCTCCCTCAAGGAAGCGCATCGCGCGGCCGTGAACACCGCCGCCTACGTGTGCACCAAGGAAGGCGGCTGGCCGGCCTACCCGACCGAAGGCGTTCCGGATTACCTCGCCGCAGCAGCCAAGTAAGCGTATCTTCTCCTTTCATCATCACCGATTCCGCATGCCGTCAAATAACGGCATGCGGAATTTTTTTTACCGGTTTTGCGAAGTTTCGTCGGTATGATGAATCGCCGATAGCATAATTTGGTTTGTCGGATAAACCGTGGTATCTTGAAATGTCTGGCTATAAAGCCGGAAGGTTTGATAATTCAATATTTGGGGATGATCGGTTTCGACGGTGACCTGTTCGTCGCAGGGAAGCGTGCCGAGAACGTAGGGTCCGCTCGTGGATGCCCCCTACAAAAGAATAAGTGCTAAATCTAACCGCACTGAGTTCGCTCTCGCTGCCTGAGCTTCGCGCCAGGATTAACCAGTGAGCAGCCGCTCCGTTCACTCCCTCTCGTCTTTGGGGGGATGCTGAGCGTCGTTTAGAAGACTTGCCTTACCGGCTGAGCCACAGGGCCGGCAAGGGACTTTTACTGTAGATATGCTCGCCATCAGTTGTCTGCGACATCGATGGGGGCAGAAAAACCGCCGCACGGCCAGCAGACTACGCACGTAGAAGACTGAGGGTTCGGTCATCGGACCGGGGTTCAATTCCCCGCAGCTCCACTCCAAGGGCCGCATGATTCCAACGATCATGCGGCCCTTTTCGTATTTTCACCCACGTTTCGCGTCCTGCCCACGGCGAAACGCGCGCTATTTGATGATGGGTCGGCTCGGGGCCGACACGTCGATCTGATGCTTGTCTCCTATCAGCGATGGGTCGCTGAGCAGCTTGTCGACGATCGCCGACTTGAGTTTCAGCTCGGACGAATCACCCCAGACGACGACATATTTGCCGGAACTCAGCTCGGTGGTGATGGAATCCTGCGTTTTCGCGCTCACCTTGGTGATGACGGTGCGCATCGTGTCGGGCAGACCGCCGAGGATGGTCAGTGCCTCCTTGACGGCGCGGCTGTTCAGACCGTTGTCCACCGAGCTCACCTCGATGACCGGAATACCTTTCATGGACGCCTTGCCCACCGCGTTGAGCACGCGGGCCTTGCGGTCGACCGCCACCAGGGTTCCATCTGGTTCCTTGAGCATGGCGGCGGGCTGCTGCGCCTTGATGTCAATCTCCAGCGAGCGCGGATACCGTTTGACGACGTTCGCCTGGGTTACGCCGGGGATGTTCTTCAGCTGCGAGCTGACCTTGTCTGCGGAGACCAGGAACAGCGATTTGCCGGATTGCTGGTTCGCGATATCCAGCACATCCTTCTCGCTCACCCATTCGTTGCCGCCGCTGACGCTGATCTGCGAGGTTTCCAAACGGAACACGGATGAGAACAACAGAAGCCAGATCAGCGCGGACACCAGCGCCGCGGCCAATATCACAATCAGCACGCGGATGGCGGCGACCCGGGTGCCCGCCTTCTTCCGCTCCTTCAGGCGCGCGTCGAAATCCAGCACTTTGGGACGGGTCGCCACGCCGAGCACGCCGACGTTCTCATCGAGCGTCTTCTTGACCACATCCTCGCTGTGCAGGCGACGCGCGTCGACGAAACCTTCGGCGCGTGATACCGACCGGGACGAGGACGACGAAACGCTCCGGGACGCCGTCTTTCCGAACCTCGATTTTCGGGAGACTGTTTTCCCGCCCTTTGCCTGTCGGGAAGTCTCTTTTTCTAAGGCCTTTTCCGACTTCCTGCCGGACGTCATCTGCCGGCCCGTCGCCTTCCCGACCGTGGTTCTCCCCGGCGACGCCTTTCCGGATGCAGCCTTCCGGGACACGTCATTCGACGCGGTGCGAGGCTTTTTCCTGGTCTGGCGTTCCCGTGTCACGGCGACGCGATTGGCTTCGGCACCCGACGATGAGGCCCTGTCTGCCGTCGTGCGCGGCTTGCGCGAGCCGGACCCTTGCCCGGCCTCACGACCGGCATCGCCATGTGAGGAAACGACCCGCCGTGCCATCAGCGGTCACCGAGATTGTGCCGGGCCCCCAGTGCGTGCAGGATCACCGCGCCCATGGCGGTAATGTCCCCCGCGCCGACGGTGAACACCACGTCCGTGGGACGGCAGCGCATCGCCAGCATCTGAGCCGCCACCTGCATGTCGTCGACCGCGCTGATCCACGTCCCGTCGCCCTGCGCCGAAGCGTGCGGCACGTCCTGCGCGGCATCGACGATGGTCATGGCGGAAACGTCCGGGAAGTCCCGCTGCAGTTCGCGTGCGGGGAAGATGCCGGTGACGATGACGTCATCGGCCTTGGACAGCGCCTCGGCGAACTCGTGGGCGAACGTACGCGTGCGCGAAAACAGGTGCGGCTGGAACAGCACCCGGATGACGGAACGCGGGTACCGGCGCCGGGCGGCATCGAGCAGCGCGCTGATCTCCGTGGGATGATGCGCGTAATCGTCGACCACCGTCACGCCGTTCTCCTCGCCGCGCACCTGGAACCGGCGCGAGGCTCCGAGGAACGTCGAGGCGGCCTGGGCTGCGGCCTCGGGTGTCACGCCCAACAGCATCGCGGCCAGGATGGCCGCGGTCGCGTTGCGCGCGTTGTGCATGCCTGGGATGGCGAGGCTGACCGGCAAAGCCAGATCGGCGTCGCCGCAGCCGCAGACCGACGCGAGTGACGCCGGCACATGGACGGTGAAGGTCTCCCGGCCGCTGTCGGCGCTCTCATGCTCGGCATCGATGCGCACCAGCGTGGCGCCGCGCAGGTCCCCGATCTGGTCGGCATCCTTGGTGGCGTACACGATCGTTCGACGGGCCACGGACGGGTCGAGGTCGCGCAGCACGGCCACGGCACCCTCGTCATCGCCCGTCATGACGACATGTCCGCTTGCATGCCCCGCATGGTCGACGAACGCGGCGCAGTAATGCGCCTCGTCGCCATAATGGTCGAGATGGTCTGCGAGCGCGTTCGTGATCACCGCGATCGAGGGACGGTACTTGCAGAAGCTGCCGTCGGATTCGTCCGCCTCCGCGACCAATACGTCGCCGCGTCCGGCATGCCCGCCGTCCAGTACCGCTCCCCCGGGTGCCTGGATGGTGCCGCCGATGGCGTAACTGGGATCGGCCAGCTTCCCGGTTCCGGCATGGACGAGGATGTGTGATAGCAGCGAACTTGTCGTGGTCTTGCCATGCGCTCCGGCGACGGTGACCGCCCGGCGGCCGTTCATCAGCAACGCCAGGATGTCGCTGCGATGCACGATGCGGATGCCCCGCTCGTGCGCCGCGACGATTTCGGGGTTGTCGGGCTTGATGGCGCTGGAGTACACCACGGTGTCGGCACCACGCACGTTGTCGGCCTGCTGGCCGATTTCGACGGTGATGCCGAGGGATCGCAGCCGTTCGGTCTTCGAGCCTTCCTCACGGTCGGAACCGTCGACGTCGACGCCACGCTCATGGAGCATTTCGGCGAGCACGCTCATACCGGCGCCACCGATGCCGATGAAATGGGTCCTTCCCAGTTGCAACACCGTCGCGTCGGGCGCGAACGCGACCCTCATCGGGTCGAGGACGATAGGGGTGGCATTGGTTTGCGCTTCAGACACTGCAGATTCTCCTTGATGATTCATGCTGGTCACCATTATGGTCATACCCGACGCCAATCAGAGCGCCGCATTACGCCAGTTCAAGCACGCGACGGGCCATGGTGTCGGCGGCGTCGCGAATGCCGTACTCCCATGCCTTGTCGCCCAGCTCGCGCAGCCGGTCCGGTTCGGCGAGCAGCGACGGCACATGGGACTGCACCCACTGCGCGGTGAAATCCTTGTCGGCCACCATCAGCCCGCCGCCGGCCTTGACCACGGGAAGCGCGTTGAACCGCTGCTCCCCGTTGCCGATCGGCAACGGGACATACACCGCAGGCAGGCCCAGGGCGGCGAGCTCGGACACCGATCCCGCCCCGGACCGGCAAATCACCAGGTCGGCGCATGCGAACGCCAGATCGATGCGTTCCAGATATTCGGCCGCATGATAGTCGCCCTTGCCGTATGAATCAGGGCCCACACCGGTGAAGACCCCGGCATTGGCGCGCTCTCCCACCAACGAGCGCACTTCGTCGATCTTGCCCTTGCCGGTCAGATGGACGACCTGCGCGTGTTCGAGCAGCACCGCGGCACTGGATGCCACCGCCCTGTTCAGGCTGACCGCGCCCAGCGACCCTCCGGTGACCAGCACCATGGGACGCGCCGGGTCGATGCCCATCGCCTCGGCCCCCGACTGGCGCACGGACGCGCGATCGGACGCGAACTGCGCCGCGAGCGTGCTGATCGCCGGCCGCAACGGCAGCCCGACGCGCTCCATACGGCACCCGGATCCCGGCTTGAGGCCGGTGTTCTCGTACGCCGTACCGATGAACGCAGCGTAACGCGCGCCAAGCTTGTTGGCCATGCCGGCTCGGGCGTTCTGCTCATGGATGACGACGGGTATGCCCATCCTGTGCGCCGCGGAATACACCGGAGCCGAGGCATAGCCGCCGAATCCGACCACAACGTCCGCTTGACGCGAACGCAGGATATCGCGGACCTTGCGGGTCTCGCGCATCCACTTGGCCGGAAACTGGAGCGCGGCCTTGTTGGGGCGCCGCGGGAACGGGACCTTTTCGATGGTGTCCAGCTCATAGCCGGCACGGGGAACAAGGTCGTGCTCCAGTCCTACGGCCGTGCCGATGATGCTGATGGAAGCCTCGGGCCGGATACGGCGAATCGCATCCGCCACGGCCAGCAACGGGTTGACATGGCCGGCGGTGCCGCCGCCTGCCAGAACGATATGCACAGGTGATGAACTCATGATCTCCGAGCTTAGCGTGAGTGATGAAAAAACGCGGCTTCGTCAAGCCGACTTTGACATATTTCGTCCTGTTGGAAGGGCCTTATGGCCACCCCAGCTGGCTTCGCCGACAGCCCCGCCTCCGGTCAGGCGCGGGACGAATCGGCCTTGATCTGAGGTTGGGCGCGCATGAGCGAGGCGGCCACGCCGGCCGCCGCCAGACACATGATCAGGGACGACCCGCCCGCCGAGACGAACGGCATCGGCACGCCCATGACGGGGAAAACCCCGACCACGACACCGATGTTGATCAGCGCCTGCCCGACAAGCCATACGGTGATGCACAGCAGGCTGACCGACGCGTAACGGTCCGCGGTCTGCAGGGCCACGCTGATCATGCATCCTCCCAGCACCACGAACAGTATGATGACGATGGCCGCTCCGATGAAACCGGTCTCCTCGCCGATGATGGCGAAGATGAAATCATTGTGCGCCTCCGGCAGATAGTTCCATTTCTCGCGGGAGTTGCCCAAGCCTACCCCGAACAGACCGCCTTCGGCCAAGGCGTATTTCGCGTGTATCGACTGGTAGCAGACCTTTTGGGCATCGGTGCCGCTGCACTCCTGGTACGCGGCCAGAACGCGGTTCAGCCTGTTCGGACTGTATGCGATCAATCCCACGATGCCGATGATGCCCAGGGCGGCAAAGGCCGCAAGGACCTTGCCTGGATATCCTCCCAGAAGAAACGCGACGAATCCGATGAACAGGACGATCATGGCCGTGCCCAGATCCTTGCCCAACATCACGAATCCCAGGCACAGGAGATACAGAACCGTCAGGGGGGCGTATGCCCGCAACTTGCCGATCTTACCGCTGTGTTTCTTCGCCCAGTGCAGGGCCGCCGGAAGCCATATGCACAAGGCGAGCTTCATCACCTCGGCCGGCTGCATCGTGAACACGCCGCGCTTGCCGATCCAGCCGGCATTGCCGTTGACCTCGACGCCGAGCGGCGTGAACGTCAGCAGCTGCAGCAGCATCGCGAATAACACCACGGCGAAGCTGAAACGCCTGTACATACGAGCCGGAAGGCACATGAAAACCACGCCCACGACCAGACCCATCACGCAGTACATGCCCTGGCTGATGGCCTGCGAGAACGGCGATCGGCCGGCGGAAACCATCGACACGGTGGAACTGGAGAACACCATGATCACGCCGAAGCCGGTGAGCACCACAACGGCGGCCCGGAAGCCGTGATAGCACCACAGCGGGTTGAGCAGGCTGCGCAGTCCGGTGAACCTGCCGAGCCGTTGGGCGTCACGCTCTTCGACCCGCCGAGCCTCGGCCAGTCGGGAGGCGGACGAATCCGGCCCCGTGCGTCTGCCCGTGCCAGTGCCCGCGCCCGCGGAACCAGCATCCGACCGCGAAGGCTGGCCGGATCTTACGGAGCGGGCGCGTCGCCGCGGATCGTCACTTGCCATGCTGCGTCACCCATCGTGAGGACTCCCGCGCGAACTGGGTGCCGCGGTCCGCGTAGGAGACGAACTGGTCCATGGAGGCGCAGGCGGGTGCCATCAGCACCACGTCACCTGTGCCGGCGTATGCGCCTGCGGCATCGACCGCGCGCGCCATCACCGTGTCCGAGGGCTCGGGCTCGATCACGGTAAGAGGAATGCCGGGTGCGCTGGCGGCGAACGCCTCAAGCATCGGCTTCTGGTCCTTGCCGATGATGACGGCCAGTTCGCCTTCATAGTCGACTTGGGACGTGACGT
>OGYE01002701.1_pt1 | contig 10653 bp, 5 predicted proteins | sample 1576471 | NCBI WGS metagenome assembly OGYE01 (sample SAMEA3541532, study PRJEB24748) | human gut metagenome | biome: human gut; feature: human-associated habitat; material: faeces | place: China | collected 2012 | reverse complement strand
CGTAGCGCTTTTCGGAAAAAGGTGCGCTCCGTAGCGGGCGACGCGGTGAAAAGTTTTTCTGGCGTTATATTTGACCGGAAAAACTTTTTGACTTTCCCGGAAATGTGTATCTTTACGAACAATAGGCACCGGAATTTTTAAATGCGAAAGAAAATGGCAAAACTGAAAACGGGAGATCCCGCTCCGGCTTTCGAAGCGGTCGATCAGGACGGCAATATGGAAACGCTGGCCGATTACCGCGGCCGCAAGTTGATCCTTTATTTTTATCCGAAGGACAATACGCCGGGTTGTACGGCCGAAGCGTGCAGCCTGCGCGACGGACGGGATACGCTGCGGCGAATGGGCTTCGAAGTGGTCGGCGTGCCATTTCGGTCAGTTGGAAAAGTAAGTGCCACATATGTAAGAACAAAGAAGTACGATGACCCAACCGGCTTTAACGAAGGAAAAACAGGAGTTCTGAAAAAAGGGAAAAGCTATCTTTTACAGTTTTCATTAAATGGAAATCCTAAATATGCCTTGGAATATGTTCAGTCAACTTTTGGTAAAAATATGTATAATGATTTTGAAAATCAAAGAATTGAAGAAAAATTATGTACAGGAAAGCACAAAGAAAGCCATCTCTTGTTTACAAAGGGCGAAAAATATAATTTAAAAGAACAAAGCAGAGAATTGCCTAAAAAAGAAATAAAAGAAATTTTGGAATTTAGAAGAGAATGCAAGAATCAGTACGAAAAGAACAAAGAATATTTTGAAAAAAACAGACCTGTATATAAGAATAGCATTAATAGACTTTCAGAAAAGTTAAGGATAACTTTAGACAGCGAAAGAGAGATTTTTCCTTCAATGTCTAATCACGGAAAGATTAACGGTGGCAAAATTTGGCAGGCATTGTATGTTGATAATCCAAGAGTTTTTGAGAAAAAAGAGCAAGAGGATAAGTCAGGTTTTTCCGTTGATATAATGATTGACGGTTCATCATCAAGAAAGAATAGTCAGGAATTTATTGCCGCACAGGTTTACATTCTTGCAAAAAGTCTTGAAAGATGCAATATACCCTGTCAGATATATTCTTATTGTAGTATTAGAGGCTATACTGTGCTAAGGATTTTCAAAGATTATAGTGAACAGAAAGCAGGCAAGGAAATATTTAAGTATGTTGCCGCAGGAAATAACAGAGATGGTTTGGCTTTAAAGGGAGCAGGTCATTTAATGGAACATTCACCTAAGGAAAAAAGAATACTTGTAGTTCTTACGGACGCAAGCCCCCAGGATGACCAAAGTGCAACGGAAGGTGCTTTTTACAAGAACAATGAATACACAGATGAATTGGCAATAAAGGACACGGAAAAGGAAATTCATAATCTAAAAAGTAATAACATTCAGGTTATAGGAATTTTTATGGGAAGTGAGAGGGGGACAATTGCAGCCAAAGAAATTTTTGGAAAAGATTTTGTGAAAATTGAGACCATTCATCAGTTTTCAGATACAGTTGGAAGAATATTGCAGGAAAAAATAAGAAATATAAATTAGATTATTAATTAGGTTGTTCATTAAATGTTTACAATTAGAATAAATTATCATAATATGTAATCACTAAAATAATTAGGTCAGTAGTGTGTTGCAAGTTAAAGACAGAAAAGGATAAAACAAATGAGTAAGTTTTGTGTTAAAAAGCCATTTTTCGTATTAGTGGCTGTAATCGTAGTTTTAATAATAGGTGGAGTCAGCTTAAGCAAAATGCAGACAGACCTTTTGCCGGATATGGAAGTACCATATTTGATTGTTGTTACAACAGAACCCGGTGCGTCACCTGAAAAAGTAGAAACAGATGTAACTAAGCCAATGGAAAATGCTCTTGGCGTAATTAGTGGCGTAAAGAATGTAACAAGTACATCATCAGAGAATTATGGTATTGTAATGCTTGAATTTGCAGACGATACAGATATGGATTCAGCTCTTGTAAAAGTATCAAATGCACTTGACAGTGTAGATTTTCCTGACGTATGTGGAAAACCTAACACCATGGAATTAAGTATGGATATGATGGCAACAATGTATGCCAGCATAAATTATGACGGAAAGAACATTAAAGACCTTACTACATTTTCAAAAGAGGTTGTAGAACCATATATTGAAAGACAGGACGGAGTTGCCAGTGTTTCAGTAGTTGGTGGAGTTGAGGATACAGTTGAAGTAAGACTTAATCAGAATAAAATAGACAAGATTAATAACAAGATTCTTGAAAAGACTAACAGCAAATTAGCAGATGCAGACAAGAAGATTAGTTCTGCCAAGTCTAAATTAAATAAGGCAGAAAGTGAACTTGCTGACCAGAAGAAAGCTTTAAAAGATAAGCAGTCAAGCACTAACAAACAACTTGCTGAGGCCGATTCTAAGTTAACAGATGCAAAGGCAACAAAGATTGCATATGAATCATCTCTTAACAGTATGAAAGCAAGTCAGAGTGCCTTAGAAGCCGAAAAGAAAATATATGAAGATAACAAAATAGAAAAGAATTATAAAGAGATTAACAACACACTTGCCAATCTTAACAAGCAATATGGAAGTGTGGCAAAGACTATGAATGTTACAATCCCAAAAAGCGTTAAGGATGCAATTGATAATCCTGATGAATTGGAAGGCTTTAAGAAATGGCTTACAAATATGGGACAGAAAGATAAAGCTGAACTTATTACATTGGATAACTTAAAACAGATTTACAACATTGTTGAAGTTAGAATACCTCAGATTGATACAGAACTTGCCAATCTTAAAACTAAAATTTTAGCAGCAGAAAAGATGGTAGAGACTATCAATAGTAAGATGAAGGACATTGACAAGAATTATGTTAGTGTTAAGGAAGGAAGTCTTGAAGCTGCAGCAGGATTTGGCTCAGGTGATGCCCAGATGGAAGCAGGACAGTCAAAGATTGATTCTGCAAAAGAAGAACTTGAAAAATCAGAACAGGATTTAGAAAATTCAAGAAAGGCAGCAATTGAAAATTCAAATATTGATTCACTTTTAACACTTGATACATTATCACAGTTAATTACTGCACAGAATTTCTCAATGCCTGCAGGTTATATTGATGATAAGGAAGACGATCAGTGGCTTGTAAAAGTAGGTGAAAATTATACCAATGCAAAACAGCTTAAAAAGATGGTTCTTACAAGCGTAAAAGGCATTGGAAAAATCAAATTAAGTGATGTTGCAGACATTGTTACAATTGATAATGAAGGCGAGTCATATGCTAAGTTAAATGGTGAGGACGCTTTATTGTTATCAGCATTTAAGGCAAGTACAGCAAGCACAAGTACTGTTTCAACTAATTTGAAAAGCACATTTAAAGAGTTAGAAAAACAGCATGATGGACTTACAATTACTCCATTAATGGATCAGGGTGAATACATAGACATTATAGTTAAGAGTATTTTATCAAGTATTCTTTTGGGAGCAATTCTTGCAATTATAGTTCTTGCATTATTCTTAAAAGATGTTAAGCCTACATTGGTAGTTGCTTTCAGTATTCCTTTTAGTGTACTTTTTGCAATTATCATAATGTATTTTACAAATATAACATTAAATGTAATGTCATTGGCAGGACTTTGTCTTGGCATAGGTATGTTGGTAGATAACTCCATTGTTGTTATAGAGAACGTTTATAGACTTAGAAACAGGGGAATTTCAGCACCTAGAGCAGCAGTTCAGGGAGCGAAACAGGTTGCAGGAGCAATTATTGCATCAACGCTTACAACAATCTGTGTATTCCTTCCAATGGTTTATACATCAGGAACAGTTAGCCAGTTAATGATACCTTTTGCATTTACTATCTCATATGCACTTATTGCATCATTAATAGTAGCACTTACAGTTGTACCGACAATTTCATCTGTATTACTTAGAAAGACCAAGGAGCAGAATCACAGATTCTTTGATAAGGTTAAAGAGAAGTATGAAGTGGCATTGGAATTTTGCTTAAATCACAAGATAGTGCCGATTGGAATTTCAATTGTATTGTTGGCAATCTGTGTTGCAAAAGTGTTTAGTACAGGACTTGTATTAATGGATGATATGGAAAGTAATCAGATTTCCGCAACATTAACTTTTGACAAGACAATTGATAAAGATACAGCTTATGATACTGCAAGTCAGGTTATGGAAAAAATCCAAAAAGTAGACGGAGTATCAAAAGTAGGTGCAATGGATGGAAACACAGGGGCGGCAGTAATGTCCATGGGAAGTTCATCTAATAACTACACAAACTTCACATTCAGTGTTTTAACAGATGATAGTATTAAAACAACTAAGCAGTTTAGAAAGATTATAAAAGAGATTGAAACTAATACTAAAGACATAAAGTGCAAGGAATTTAAGGTAAGTTCTTCTGCAATGGGGGATATGTCAAGTATGCTATCAGGTGGTCTTGCAGTAAATATTTATGGAAAAGACCAGGACAAATTAATTTCCATTAGTGAAGACGTAATGGATATGGTTAAGAGCATTAAGGGAGCAAAAGAAGTTACTAACGGTATTGACGAGAAGGATAAGCAGATACATCTTCAGATTGACAAGAACAGGGCAGCAGCCAAGGGACTTACAGTTGCACAGATATATCAGCAACTTGTAGCACGTACAACAACTGACAAAGATTCCATAACACTTAATGTAGGCGATGATGATGTGGCAGTAAAAGTAGTTGATGAAACAGATAAGCTTACTTACGAAAATCTTATGAAGTCAAAGATTACAGCAACAACTTATGATGATACCGGAAAAGAAGTAAAGAAGAATTACAAGTTATCTGATTTTGCAACTATGAATATTGAAGACAGTGTAAATACAATTAAGAGAAAAAATCTTACACAGTATTTATCAGTAACTGCAGAAGTTGAGGATGGATATAATGCAACATTAATGTCCAGAGAACTTGAAAAGAAAATAAATGAATACAATATATCTGACGGTTACACAATTGAAATCGGAGGTGAATCAGATCAGGTTATGGATATGATTTGGCAGATGCTACAGGCTATACTTTTAGGAGCTATTTTAGTTTACCTTATTATGGTTGCACAGTTCCAAAGCTTATTGTCACCGTTTATTATATTCTTTACAATTCCTTTGGCATTTACAGGAGGAATGATAGGATTAATAATCTTTGGCCAGACTATTTCAGCCATGGCATTAATGGGATTTATGATCCTTATGGGAACTGTAGTAAACAACGGTATTGTATTCGTTGACTACACTAATAAGCTTCGTATCCAGGGACTTGATAAGAGAACAGCACTTATTGTAACAGGAAAAACAAGAATGCGTCCAATTCTTATGACAGCATTAACAACAATTCTTTCAATGAGTGTTATGGTATTTTCACAGGATGCGGGAAATGCAATGCAGAAGAGTATGGCAATAGTTGTAGCCTTCGGTCTTCTATATGCAACACTTATGACATTGTTCATAGTTCCTGTAATGTATGACATTCTCTACAGAAAACAACCAAAGGAAATTGATGTAGGAAGTGACTTAGATGAAATTCCTGATGAAACTTCAGAATACTTAGAGAGTAAAGAAAATGCTAAGGATTCAGAAATAGAAGATAATCAGTAATAAATCAGAAATAAAGGTTGAAATGTAGAATACAATATGTTAGCATAGTCACAAGATATTAGGGAGTAGTTCACAACTTAAGCAGTTGTTATACTTTTCGTCATCACGTTTAACAACCGGGAAGTATATTGAAATAGGAACGAGACTTTTATCGCATTATTTTGGTGCGAAAAAAAGTCTCGTTCTTTTTTTGCTTATCAAAAAAGTGAAAAGCATTTGAGATAATTATACGATATTAAAAATCGTGTAAAAATAGCACCAAAGAAAAAATAGGTTCAATATGAAAAATGGAGGTGCCAAAATGATTGAAAGTTGGAAGGTTGATTCTAACGAACTTATGAAAAAAATGAACGTTACAGAGAAAGGATTAAGCGATGATCAGGTTTTACAAATAAGAGAAAAGGTTGGAGAAAACTTATTAGAGGAAGCAAAGAAGAAAAGTGTGCTACAGATATTTTTAAGCCAGTTCTGTGATTTACTTGTTATTATTCTTATTATTGCGGCAGTTATATCTGCATTTTCTGAAAACCCTGAAAGTACAATTGTAATAATTGCAGTGCTTATAATGAATAGCATTCTTGGAACAGTACAGCATATTAAAGCTGAGAAGTCTTTAGAAAGTCTTAAACAACTATCTTCTCCAAGTGCAAAGATAATGAGAAATGGTATTAAAATTCAAATACCTTCTAAGGAAGTTGTGCCGGGTGACATTTTAGTGTTGGAAGCAGGAGATTTAATAGTTGCAGATGGAAGAATAATCAATAATTATTCTTTGCAGGTTAATGAAAGCTCACTTACAGGGGAATCAACCAATGTGGAGAAAACAGACAAAGCATTAGAAGGTGATATTCCACTGGCAGACAGAGTTAACATGGTTTATTCAGGAAGTCTTGTAGTTTATGGCAGGGCGGAAGTTCTTGTTACAGAAACAGGAATGAATACAGAAATAGGAAAAATAGCCGGCTTAATGAATAAAGCTAAAGAAAGAAAAACACCGCTTCAAAAAAGCCTTGATCAGTTTAGCGGAAGACTGGCAATTGGAATTATGATTATTTCTGCGGTAGTTTTTGTTTTATGCTTAATTAGAAATGTTAGCCTTATAGATTCATTAATGTTTGCAGTGGCACTTGCAGTTGCAGCAATACCGGAGGCATTAGGCTCAATAGTAACAATAGTGCAGGCTATAGGAACAGGTAGGATGGCTTCTGAAAATGCCATAATAAAGGATCTGAAAGCAGTTGAAAGTCTGGGCTGTGTATCGGTTATTTGCTCGGATAAAACAGGTACATTAACACAGAACAAAATGACAGTTGAAAAGGTTTATGTGGACGGAGATATTATAAGTCCTAACCAGCTTGATTTGAAAAATCAATTACACAGAGACCTTGTATATAATGCAATATTAAGTAATGATTCATCAATAGTGGATGGAAAAGGAATAGGTGATCCTACAGAATATGCTTTACTTGAAATGTTCAGAAATATAAAAGTCGAAAATTTTAGAATTGGAAATGATGGATGTAAGAAATTTGAAGATAGTACAGTTGAAAATAATGATTTTAACGAAAAAATGTTAAATGAAGAAGATGTAAGAAGAGCAATTCCAAGATTGCAGGAGATTCCTTTTGACTCAGATAGAAAATTAATGAGTGTAAAATGTAAATTACACGACAAGGAAACAGTTCTTACAAAAGGTGCTTTGGATGTTTTGCTTAATAGATGCATAAAAATAAGAAAAAACAATCAGGTTAGAGAAATTTCTCAAAGCGACATAGAAGAAATCTTAAAAGTTAATGAGAAATTTTCAAATCAGGGATTAAGGGTTCTTTCTTTTGCTTACAAAGAAGCAGATGAGGATTTGACAATTGAAAATGAGAAAGATTTTATTTTCTTAGGCTTAATTGCGATGATTGATCCACCAAGAGAGGAGTCAGTTGAAGCTGTACAAAAGGCAAAAGACGCAGGTATAAAAACAGTTATGATAACAGGCGACCACAAAATCACAGCCATAGCAATAGCAAAGAAAATAGGAATTTATAATGATGGAGATTTGGCAGTAACAGGTTTGGAACTTGATGAAATGTCAAATGAGGAATTATATGAAAAAATTAATAGAATATCAGTTTATGCCAGAGTCTCTCCTGAAAATAAAATACGAATAGTTGAAGTCTGGCAGAAACACGGCAATGTAGTTTCAATGACGGGAGACGGTGTAAACGATGCACCGGCACTGAAGAAAGCAGACATAGGTGTGGCAATGGGTATAACCGGAACGGAAGTTTCAAAAGACGCCTCATCAATGATATTAGCAGATGATAATTTTGCAACAATAATAAAAGCAGTGGCAAACGGAAGAAATGTATATAGAAACATAAAAAATGCCATAATGTTTTTATTATCAGGAAATATGGCAGGAATATTGTGTGTGTTATATGCATCAATTGTAGGACTGTCAATGCCATTTACAGCAATACACCTTTTGTTTATAAATCTTCTAACAGACTCACTTCCGGCAATAGCAATAGGAATGGAGCCTTCAGATGATTCGTTATTAAAAGAAAAACCACGTAACCCAAAAGAAGGAATCCTAACAAAATACTTTATAATAAAAATAATATTGCAGGGAGCACTGATAGGAATAGCAACAATGTCAGCATACTACATTGGATTGAAAACAAATACAGCCCTTGCTACCACAATGGCATTTTCAACACTAACCATAGCCAGACTATTCCACGGATTTAACTGCAGAGGAAAAGAAAGCATAAGAAAATTAAAACTGAAAACAAATCCATATCAAATAATGGCATTTGTGGCAGGAATAGCATTCATATCAATAGTATTGTTTGTACCACAATTACACGGGTTATTTGAAATAGCAGACTTTACGGCAGTAAACATATTGGAAATACTGGGGCTTGCGTTTGTGCCGACACTGATAATCCAAATAGTGAAGGAAATTTAGGCTTTTGGCAGAGTTGTACTTCCCACCCCACGGCTGAAAATTCTAACGAAAGCACGCTCCCGCTGCCTTCAGCTCGTAGCGGTACTAAGAAGCTATGGCAGCTTCGCTACCCTACCTTCTAAGGACCGACGGCTTCAGAGCACTTTCTATTAGAATTTTCAGCCGTGGAGTGAAATACAATAGTGCAAAAAAAGAGTTAAAATCCTATTGGTTAAGTAGAGAAAAAAGGGTATACTATTATTGGTACAAAAGTTTTTCCGCAAGGAGAAAGGCATGATTTGAAAGGAGGTCATTTTATGGCAGTATTACATTTAACAAAAGAAAACTTTGAAAGCGAAGTTTTAAAATCTGATAAAAAAGTTTTGGTTGATTTTTGGGCAACTTGGTGTGGACCATGTCAGATGGTTTCTCCTATTATTGAAGAGTTAGGAGAGGAATTAACTGATGTTAAGGTTTGCAAGGTTGATGTAGACAAGGAACCTGAAATTTCTATTCAGTATAATATTATGTCTATTCCAACATTAATTGTTTTTGAAAATGGTGAGATAGCAAACAAGACTATTGGTGCCTGCACAAAGGATGAAATTTTAGATTTATTAAAATAATTTGATAACGATTTAGTAAGGAAGGATTTCATTATGCTTATGTACGATATTGTAATTATAGGAGCAGGTACAGCCGGAATGTCAGCAGCGATTTACGGTGTGCGTTCAGGCAAGAAGGTTTTGCTTTTGGAAGAGAAGAATTATGGTGGTCAGATTGTGAACACTCCTGAAGTTGAGAATTATCCGGGAATAATTAAGACATCAGGTTTTGAGTTTGCCACAAATCTTTTTAATCAGGCAAAAAGTCTTGGTGCCGAAATTAAGTATGAAAAAGCTGTGGAAATTAAAAATAATGGAGTTTTGAAAGAAGTTATTACAAATAAAGAAACTTACGAAACAAAAGCTATAATTATTGCCACAGGTGCAAAAAACAGATCATTAAAACTTGATAAAGAAAAAGAACTTATTGGTTCAGGTGTTTCATATTGTGCAACTTGCGATGGTATGTTTTTTAGAGGCAGAGATGTTGCAGTAGTAGGTGGTGGGAATACAGCATTGGAAGATGCAATGTTTCTCTCAAACTATTGCAAGAAGGTATATATTATTCACAGAAGGAACAAGCTTCGTGGTGAAGAAAAAATTGCAAAAGCAATATCTGAAAAAGATAATATTGAAATGGTTTGGAACAGCAATGTTGTAAAATTAATAGGCGACGATAAGGTTGAAGGAATCACTGTAAAAAATTCAGTTGATGGTTCAGAAAAAGATATTCAGGTTTCAGGTCTTTTTATTGCAGTAGGTCAGGAACCGGACAATTATGATTTTGAAGAAGTTGTGGAACTTGACGACAAAGGTTATGTTGTTGCAGGTGAGGATTGCAAAACAGAATCAAGAGGAATTTTTACGGCGGGTGATTGTAGAACAAAGAACGTCCGTCAGCTTACAACTGCAGCCAGCGACGGAGCAGTTGCAGCAATAGGTGCCTGTGAATATATTGATAGTGAATTAGACACTAAAAATACTAAAAAATAATTAGTGAAAAAATGGAATTAGATTCATAAAAATAACAGTTTACGGGCAACTGAAAAAGTAGTATCATTATTCTTCGGGTAAAAAATAATTTTGAAAGGTACGGAAGAATGATATCAGTAAAAGAAGCAACAAAAAACTACATTAACGGTGGAAAAGGAAAAACAACAATGCCACTTGGAAGAATGTTTGTATTAGCATTTTTGGCAGGTATGTTTATTGCTTTAGCCGGAACAGCAGCAACAATAGCTTCATCAACGGTCACTAATTCATCAGTTGCAAAAGTTATAACATCATTAGTATTCCCGGCAGGACTTGCCATGGTAATTATTAATGGAACAGAATTATTTACAGGAAATAACTTATTGATTATGCCGGTATTGTCTAAGAACATTACAGTTGGACAAATGTTAAAAAACTGGGTGGTTGTTTATATTGGAAACTTTACAGGTTCAATTTTTGTAACAGGATTTTTTACATTAGGAAACATTTATTCAATGTTTA
>OGYE01002698.1_pt1 | contig 10659 bp, 7 predicted proteins | sample 1576471 | NCBI WGS metagenome assembly OGYE01 (sample SAMEA3541532, study PRJEB24748) | human gut metagenome | biome: human gut; feature: human-associated habitat; material: faeces | place: China | collected 2012 | reverse complement strand
GCTATCGGCATCATCATCAACAACCCGGAGTTCGCGCTGCTTCAATATCCAGGGGGTGCCGGTTTTCAGGTTATCCAGGAAAATGTCGGAGATCACCTGCTCCGGCAGGGGGCCGGGGGCGCCGCCCTTGATGATCCGGCGGCGCAGCAGGTCCAGGGACGCGGCGTCCCGGCAGTCGATCTTCTGCCCCGGTATCACGCCGGGGCTTCTTTTTTATTGCGGAGCAAGTCCGCAGAATAAATCAATATACAAAATTCACAAAAATTCCCATCAAAAATTGACGAAATGTGCCTGAGTAACGATAGACGTTTTTAGATACTAACTTATGCCTAAGAGCTAAAAGTCGGTATAGAAGCGTGTACGATGCTATAGCCATATATGCTGAAAATGCGGTTCTGCAAAGTTCAATCTGAGTTCCGAAGTTATCCACAGGAAGAATGTTGATAATGTGAATAAGTCGAAAAATCGAAGTAAAAAACATTTCCTATATATAAAACCTTGTAAGATTTCTTACATGATTTCTACACCATAATTAGAGATAGAGTAAGAGATAGAGATAAAGATAGATAAAGAGATAAAAAAGAATAGCACTTTGCGTTGCAAAGATGCTACACACACTAATTCGACAGCTCGAAAAATAATTGAAAAATAGAAGTAAAACACTTGACACGTTCGAGTTATCGAAGTATAATAAAGTTACAAAATAACAAAACAAATACACGATACAAAGTAATGCAGGCGGCAAGGTTGATGGAATAGTACATATGCTTGTCAGACGGTTCCAACCCCGTAGGAATGCAGAGGACAGAACAAATGAGAAAGGAGGAATTGCCCGTTGGGAAAAAGAAAACGCAGGATTGAAGAAAAAGAAGAAGAGCTGCTTTCAGAGCAGTTGAAGAAGACCAAAATTGAAATTTATGAATGCTGGACACATATCGTAATTTCCATAGTAACAATGCTGATAGCAGTTGTTACGGCAGTTTTGACCTGGTTCAAGTAATGTTCTGAAAAACAGCTCGGTAGCCGGGGAGACAAGTTCTCCTCGTGCTACCAAGTTTATCACAGAGGAGGCAGAAAGTAAATGAAGAAAAGCAGAAGAATGTTTTCACTGGCTATGCTGGTGTGTTTGATTGTCGGAGTTTCAACCGGAATCAGAGAATGTATCGGAGCCGCATGTGCGCTGGCATTCGTAAATGCAACACTCGGACTGGAAGATTTAGAGAAGAAAATGGTGCAGCACGGCCGCGATGCACGCTTCCTCGCTGTCGTAGGGCTTTGCCCGCAGCGTGACCTGAAACATCTCTTTGGGGCAGGCGGTGTGCTTGATGACGCAGCCCTCGGGGGCGAGGTTGCCCTTGAGAATGGCAATGCTGCCGTCTGTGCCCTTGGCATTTTCGAACGTGCGGATGATATCGGTGCGCAGCGGCCTGCGGCTCAGATGTGCGGTTTTTTCGCGCAGCAGCTCGTCGCAGTGCTCGTAAAAGCTGCTCTTTTTCAGCGCGTCCAGATTTTCGCCGAGCGTTTTCCCAGTCACCGTCATTGCGTCGAGGTGCAGCATGGAGCGGATCTCCTCCATCACGCGGGGGACGCCGCCGGCATAGTAGAAATACTGCGCGGGCCAGTCGCCGGAGGGACGGATGTTGAGCAGATAGTGCGCCCCGCGGTGCATCCGGTCGAAGGTGTCAGCATCGATCTCGATGCCGAATTCGTGCGCGATGGCGGGCAGGTGCATCGTCGCGTTGGTGGAGCCGGAGATCGCGGCGTGGACCATGACGGCGTTTTCAAAGCTTTCTTTGGTCACGATGTCCTGCGCGCGGATGCCTTGCTCCAGCAGCTTGAGCAGCTGGACGCCCGGATAAAGGAGGACTGACAATGGTACATTTTGTGGGAGCGGGCAGCGTAAGCGGCCTTTTTCAGCTCCGGGGCGGTGGCGGGCATCAGCGCGGTGCCAGGCAGCATCAGCCCGAGGGCCTCGGCCATGATCTGCATGGTGGAGGCTGTGCCCATAAAGGAGCACGCGCCGCAGCTGGGGCAGGCGTTGTGCTTATAATAGCGCAGCTGCTGGCCGGAGATGACGCCGGTTTTTTCCCATGCGTCGAATTTGCCGATCTGCTCGAGCGTCAAGAGCTCGTTGATCGCGCAGGCGGGATCCTGCACGGTGTATTCCTCTGGCAGGGGATGGGCTTCCATGACGCCGCCAGTGACGACGATGGCGCTCATTTCCTTGAGCCGCCCGATGCTCATCAGCATGGCGGGAACGGCCTTGTCGCAGCTTGCGATGAATATGCCGCCGTCAAATCCGCTTGCGTTGGCCTGCGCTTCCACCAAATCGACGATGGCTTCACGGTGGGCGAGGGAGTAATTGATGCCGTCGTGTCCCTGTGCGATACCGTCGCACAGATCGGTGGCAAAATAGCGGGCGGCTTTGCCGCCGTGCTCGTTGACCGCCTGCACGGCCTGTCTTACAAATTGATCGAGATGCGCGCTGCCGGGATGGCTGTCGCCAAAGGTGCTCTCCACCATGATCTGGGGTTTGCTCAGATCATCAATCGTCCAACCCATGCCGATCTTCAGCGGATCGCTCTCTGGTGCAAGTGCGCGTACCTGCTGAGAATGTAATTCCATTATAGACCCCTCTCCGTACAATTTGTCATTTTGACGCGAAAATCATCAGATGATTTCTTGACATATTATAACGAAGTATGCCGAGGCTGACAAGTAAAAATGGTGTGATTTTGCGCATCCGGAAGAGGAGAGCTTTTGAGACGCTGTGTGCCGGGGGGTGAAAGAGAGCAGATCATGCTGGTGTCAGTCGGCGGCGCCGGTGCAGTAAAAAACGTAACGCTCGGCGTGTTCAACAGTGAGAGACTCCAATACGAATCGCAACAGTTTAGCGTAAGTGTTTGAGCGTATAAGGGAAGGGACGAATGGAACTGCTCTGCAGTACGGCTATGCAATACTACATCATCTGCAAGGTCAGGTGTAGTATGCGTAGTCCTGAGACAACAATAAAGCCGTGCGAGGGCAATCGGACGAAATGGGTTCGACTCACAGAATAAGGAATTATTATAGCGAGGAGGGTTAGACACTCGAAACATAAAAAATATACATTTCAGATAATAGGACGGGAAGTAGATCCGTCCTTAGAGAGAATTATTTCTTAGTGTCCGGTAGCAGCTTTTGCTTTATGATGAAATAGTAGGCTGTCAGAACAATCGTGCGAGGAGTATTCCCTTGAGTAAAATCAATGGCCTTCATCGTTTGAACTATATGGAACACTCCTACGAGTTTGAATTGTTTTCGATTTTTGGACATGACACCGCTAAGATCAAGAGTAGGCAGCGGGCTTCTGACGAAAAAGGCATGTCCTGTGCGGCAGCTAAAATTCAGCCTTATTTTTAGCCTTTCTGCATTGATACGAGATAAGATTACCTAACATGAGATGGCAATAAAATCGCATGACTTCCCCACATTATGGTACCGGTTGGCATAGGCAGGGACAATCTAAAACACCTTTTTGCCGGTTCGAGTCCTGTACCGCGCACCAGAAAAACCTTGAAGCTTCAGTGGCTTCAAGGTTTTTTTATTGCCCTGAGGTGCCATTTACCCTTTATCGTACCCTTTATAAATTGAGAACATTTGTCATGAAGCCTTCCATATGCATCCCTCCCATCTGTGAATTGCAACCGGAATCCATCTTTTTCTCATTGCCGATTCAATCTATTGGGTGACACGAACTCTATAACTGCCGTGTACGCGGGCGAAAGGTGATGGATATTTACCGCAAACATACCGTTGCGGTAGGGGACTGATTGTGGTATGATTCATCAAAAAGGCACAGGCCCGGCCTGTTTTCCCGCGTCCTGCGGCACAGGATAATAGGGAAGCGGAAACGGCGGGCGGGACCTTGAAAATTGACAAAACAGAAAGGATCACTTGACGATGAAACCCAAATTTGACGGCTACGCGGCGCAGTACGACGCCTGGTTTATGGAAAACGAAAACGTGTTCCAGAGCGAATTCCGCCTGTTTGAAAAGGCAATCGGCGATATTTCGGGGAAGCGCGTGCTCTCCGTCGGCTGCGGCAGCGGCCTGTTCGAGAGTATGATCGACTGCAAGAACATCGAGGGCGTTGAGCCCTCGCGCGACATGGGCGCGATCGCGCAGAAGCGCGGTATCAACGTCATCGCCTTCGGCGCGATCGAGGAGGTCGAGCTTGAGGAGAACGCCTACGACATTATCTATTTGAACGGCAGCTCCAGCTATATGGAGGACCTGACGCGCGCGTTCGACGTGTGCAAAAAGGCGCTCAAGCCGAACGGCAAGTTCATTTCGCTGGATGTGCCCAAGGAGAGCGCGTTCGGCTTCATGTACCTTCTCGCCAAGGCCGTTGGCACGTTCGACCACCCGTCCCTGCGCGGTGTCATGCCCAAACTGCCGTATCCGCTCGAGCTGTGCTGCGCGGGCGTGTGGCACTCGACCGAGGAAAAGGTCGACGCGCTCAAATCGCTCGGCTTCCACGATTTTGACTTCTACCAGACGCTCTTGAAGAACCCTATGTACACAAACGAGAGCGTGGAGGACGTCGTCCCCGGCTATCAGAGCGGCGGCTACGTCGCGCTCATCGCCCACAAATGAGCGGGGAGAACAGAGTGAAGCTCTCCGAGAGGATCTACGAGCGGGCAAAGGCGCTCTGGCCGCGGTATCTGACCCATCCGTTTGTGACGGAGATGGCGGACGGCACGCTGCCGAAGGAAAAGTTCCGCTACTATATGGTGCAGGATTATCTGTACCTGCGGGATTACGTGAAAATTTTTGCGGCGATCCTTCAGAAAACCGACGACTTCGAGCAGATCCGCTTTTTGAGCGGGGAGATGGCGAACACGATCGACGAGACGTTCCGCACGCATCTTCCGTACATGAAGCGCCTCGGCGTCACGGAGGAGGAGATCGCCGATGCGCGCCCGCACATCGACAACAGCGCCTACAGCCATTACATGCTCTGCGAGGCGCAGGCGGGGGATGTGCTGACGGGGCTCGTGACGCTTTTGAACTGCTCGTGGAGCTATGCGTATATTGCCGAGCAGATGGTGGAGCGCTGCCCAAGCGCCCTGCACGATGAGAACTACGGCGCGTGGTTCGCGGGCTACGTTTCCGAGGAGTACCGGCAGACGAATCAGGCCTTGATCGACCGGATCGACGCGCTCGCCGAAGTGATCGACGAAAAGAAGGCGCAGCGGCTCTGCGAGATCTTCGAAAATTGCTGCCTATTTGACCTGCGCTTCTGGGACATGGTCTACACGATGGGCGAGAACTGAACAGGAAAGAAAAGCCGGAGCAGCCTGAGCTGCTCCGGCTTTTTCATTGAAAAGAAAGGAAATTCACGGTTCCACGTTGGCGTGCTCCATCAGGTCGATAAGTACGCGGATGCCCTGCAAATACGAGCGGACGAGAAGACGCTCGTTCGTGCCGTGCACGCCGGAGGCGGCCTCCGCGGGCTCGGTCATAAACGGGCTGCACCGCAGGCACGTGTCGCAGATCTCCTCATAGCGGTGCGCGTCCGTCGCGCCCACGGCCATCGAGGGAATGAACACGGCTTCGGGATAGTAGCGCTGGAAGCTCTCGACCACTGTGCGGTAGCCGTAGCCGTCGCGGCGCGCGATGGCGGAGGGGTCGTTCGCTTGCAAAAAACGCATCTCGACGCCCTTATCCTGCACTGCCTCGCGGCAGTGGGCCATGACGCTCTCGACCGTGTCTCCGTCCGCCAAGCGGAAGTTGATGACCGCGGTCATGTCCTGCGGCATCACATTGCACGCGGCGCTGCCGCCGTGGATCATCGTGGGCGCGATGGTGGTGGTGACAAACGGGAAGAGGTCGGGCGAGCCCATGCAGCAGGCCGCGATGGCGTCCGCGTTGCCCGCAACATCCTGCACGAGCGTTTTGAGCGGCTCCTGCGTGATATAGGGCGCGAGCGTTTCAAACGCGCCGGTCATGGCGCTGTTGAGGCGCACGGCAAACGGCGCGCGCGTGATGTCGGCGATCGCACCGGAGAGACGCCCAAGTGACGTGCCGCCGTAGGGGCGGCTCGAATGCCCGCCGATGCTGTGGACGGAGAGCTCCAAATCGGCATAGCCCTTTTCCATCAGCTGCACGCTGACAATGGACGTCTCCGGCGCGCCGAAGGCCGTGCCGGGCTCAATTTTGCAGCCGCCCTCGTCAAGAACGAATTCGAGCGTCACGCCCTGCGCCTTCAAATGCTCGGCGATGGCGAGCGCGCCTAAGTTGATGGTCTCCTCGTCGTCGCCGAAGGCGAGATACGCCGTGCGGGCAAAGGACTTGCCGCGGGCGAGCAGATATTCCGCGGCCTCCAGCACGCCGAAGACCTGCTCTTTGATGTCAAGCGTGCCGCGGCCCCAGATATAGCCGTCCGCGATGTCGCCGGAAAAGGCGGGATGCGTCCAGTCCTGCTCTGTGCCCTCAACAACGGGAACGACGTCCTGATGCGACATGTAGAGGCAGGGGCGCAGAGAAGCGTCGCTGCCGGGGATGGTGATGAGCACGGCGTGGTGGCCGATGCGCTCAAACGTGCCCACGCGCATGATGTTGGGGTAGCTTGCCTTGATGTGCGCGTGCAGCTTGTCGAACTCCGTGTAGTCCGTCCGGCTGTGGTCAAAGTAGTTGATGGTCTTGCACCGGATGGCGGCGGACAGGCGCGCGGCCGCGCCCTCGCCGTCCAAGTCAGGATAATTGCCCTCCAGGGCAAAAAAATCGGTCACTTTTTTCTGTATCATGCCATTTTATCCTCCAGATAACGGCTGAGAAACTCACGCGTGCGCGGCTCCTTGGGGTTACCGAAGACCTCCTTGGGCGAGCCCTGCTCTAAGATAACCCCCTGATCCATGAAGACGACGCGGTCGCTCACTTCCTTGGCAAACGCCATCTCGTGCGTGACGACGACCATCGTCATGCCCTGCTGGGCGAGGTTTTTCATGACGTCCAGCACCTCGCCGACGATCTCGGGGTCGAGCGCGGAGGTCGGTTCATCGAAGAGCATGATCTCCGGTTCCATGCACAGCGCCCGCGCGATGGCGACGCGCTGCTTCTGCCCGCCGGAGAGGCGGCGGGAGTCGGCGTGGATGAAGTCGGCGAGGCCAACGGTCGTTAAGTGCTTGATGGCCGTGGCCTCGGCCTGCGTCTTGGGGATGTGCTTGACGTCCATGGGAGCGAGGGTGCAGTTGTCAAGCACGGACTTGTTGTTGAAGAGGTTAAAGCCCTGGAACACCATGCCGATCTTCTGGCGCAGGGCGTTCAGGTTGACCTTTAAGTCCATTAAATCCTGCCCGTCGAACCAGATGTGGCCCGAGTCGGCCTCTTCCAGTAAGTTGATGCAGCGCAGCAGCGTCGATTTGCCGGAGCCGGATGCGCCGATGATGCACACGACCTCTCCGCGGTTGACCTCAAGGTCAATGCCCTTGAGCACGTGCAGGTCGCCGAAGGACTTTTCGAGCTGTTCGATTTTGATGATGGGATCGTTCGTCATAGCGCCCTCCTGTCAGTTCGAGCTGGGAAGCCCCAGATCGACGGTTTGGTTGCCCTGGTGCCGCTTGGTGTTGTCCGGCGCGGTCATCTTTCCCGTGATGGCCTTGAGCAGGAGCGAAGAAAGATACGTCAGGAACAGGTAAACGATGGCGGCGATGAGGTAGCACTCGGTACCTTTATAATAAATACCGGCGACCGAGCGGGTCATGAACATCAGATCGGACACGCCGACGACGCAGAGAACGGACGAATCCTTGATGTTGATGATGAATTCGTTGCCGATGGCGGGAAGCGAATTTTTGATGGCCTGCGGGAAAACGACTCTGCGCATGGCCTGCCAGTGCGTCATGCCGAGCGAACGCGCGGCCTCCATCTGCCCCGCGTCGACGGCGAGGATGCCGCCGCGCAGCACCTCGGCAAGGTACGCGGTCGAGTTGAGCGAGACCGTGACAAGACCGGAGATGAAGAGCGACCAGACGCGGTTGATCTCCGTGACGCTCATGCCGGTGCGCTTGAAGAGATTGAAGATCGCGTAGTAGAAGATGAGGGACTGCACCATCATCGGCGTGCCGCGGATGACGAAGATGTAGAAGCGGGCGAATTTGTTCGCGAAGATCTTGATAAGCTTCACAAAGTCGTTGTTGCGCTTGTCGGGTTCCTGAATGCGGAGAAAGACCATGAGAAGCGCCAGCACGAACGCGATCGCCGTGCCGGCCAGCGCAAGCTGAACGGTCGTCCACACGCCGGTGACGAAGAGCGAGCGCTGGTTGTAGGCCATGTAGACCATGGAGGAGAGCGTGCCGGTGGGGTTGCTCTCGGCGTGGACGGCGGCGTGGACGACATAGGCGAGCTTGAGCACGAAGCGGTCAAGCGCGAGCAGCGCGGCAGCCGCGGCGTCCAGATAGGAGAGATAGCGGCTCAGCCGCACGAGGGCCGGACGCTTGAGAATGGTTTCGCCGTAGCTGCTCCAGTGCGTCCATTTCACGAGCAGCGCCAGCGTGCTGACGACCAAAAAGAAATAGCAGACCGCGGCGAGCGCCGTGCCGGGCACGGAGCCGGCGGGCAGAAAGCTGTACGGACTGGGCGCGGAATACCACAGGCTCAGGCCGACGAGGGCGATGACGCTGCCGCCCAGATAGACATAACGGTGGTCCCGTGCGATGAAGCTCTGACCGCGGGACGCGGGGGTTCCTCTCATGGTGCTTCCTCCTTATGCGGCGTGAAGCCGCCGGTTACTTCGGCTGGTTGGCGACGGCGGTGTTCCACATCTCGGTGCGCGCGTCGCTGTCGATGGTGGCAAGGATCTCGTTGATCTGCGCGAGCAGCTCGGTGTCGGACTTGCGCAGGCCCACGCAGGAGCCCTTGGCGGGCAGCGTGAAGCCGTTGCCCTCGCTGAAGGTGATGAGGCGGAAATCGGGATTCGAGGCGAGGTAGCCGGGGGCGCTCTCCTCGTTGATGACGATGGCGTCGCAGGTGCCCTGCTGCAAGCGGGAGATCATGTCGGGTACGCTGCCGACGGGGCTGAGGTGCTCGACGCCCTCGATCTGGTCGATGACATCGTCGAGCGCGGTGCCCTGCTGGCCGAGCACGGCGGCGCCGGAGAAGTCCTGAATGGAGGCCGCGTTCTCATACGGCGAGCCGGCGAGCACCATCATGCTGTAGATCGTCTCCTTGTACGGGTCGGAGAAGTTGATGGACTCGCGGCGCTCGGCGGTGTCCATCATGCCGGCGATGATGGCGTCGATCTGACCCTGATTGAGCGCGTCGATCAAGCCGTCCCAGCTGAGCTTGACGATGACCAGCTCCTTGCCGAGCTGATCGGCGAGGATGCGTGCGATCTGCACGTCATAGCCCTCGGCGTAAGCGCCGGCGACGTTTTCCACGGGAACGTTGGTGTCGGTCGCGGCGCTCTCCTGCCAGTTGCTCGGCGCGTAGGCACATTCCATGCCGACGCGGAGCTGGTTGCTTTCGGTCGTGGAAGGAGCTGTTTCCTCTGCCGGGGCGTTTGCGTCCTGCGCGGGGGGCGTCGTGCCCGCGCCGCAGGCGGTGAGGGCAAGCAGCATGAGGGCTGCGAGCAGGGTAGCGATGGTTCTTCTGAGGTTCATGGTGTTGCTTCCTTTCTGAATGGAAATTGGCTCCGTGGGGGGAGTCGGCCCTTCGTTGTCCGCGCCAACGAGTTCGGAAACAGAAAAAGCCGTAAATGCTCGTGTGGAGCATTTACGGCAAATGATCTGCAATACCGGCAAAACCGAAAACGGCTTGCCGACTCTTCGATAGCGCTCCACAAATTGTGACAGTCCGGCGGATCTTCTCCGACGAGCCAGCGGAAAACGGCACAGGAACCGTTCCCCACTTCGGCGGCTTCCCCTTTCCCTTTGTCCCGGATCTCTGCTCCGTGTGAACTCGGTACTCTTGTCGGCCGCGCCTCTATCTCGCTCAACTGAATTGAGCCTATTCAATTGTTGACGTGAAGATACTACGGCGGCGCGCAAATGTCAAGCCCCCGCGGAGCGGTTCTCAAATTCTTGACAATCTTGCGCCGAAAATCCTCGCGGCCTTGTAGAATTTTACTACTCGCGCGGTTATTTATGCGCGGCAAAAGCGCGCAGAAAGGCTCGAAACGACCGCTTGACAGAATATTTATGCTCTCCGCCGCTCTGCGCCCTCCGTTTTAGGACGCTTTAACATAGTGCAAAGCGGGCGCTTTGCCAAGTAAATACGGCAGCGACGCGAAGCGGCAAGGCGGCTTTGGCGAAATGTACGGATTCTCGAAAAATGTCGCGCGAAATTTGTCATTTCCTTACAGGAAAATGGTTGATTTTTTTACGCGGGCGTGCTATGATATCGCCATAAAGTGCAAAAAGGGGCCATGGCCCCTTTTCTGTTCCCGACCGGGAACAGATGTGCTGTGCTCGCCCGCGGGGAGCCGCGGAGAATATACATTGTGGGAGGATCATTATGAAACATAAGCTGCTATCCATTTTACTGTGCCTCGCGATGGCGCTGTCGCTCTTACCGACGGCAGCCCTGGCGGAGGAGGCGACAGGCGCTGGCACTGAAAGATCCCTATCACTTATTTTAATATTCCGAAACTGCGTTCCGTATCATTCTCTTTTGTTA
>OGYE01002697.1_pt1 | contig 10659 bp, 3 predicted proteins | sample 1576471 | NCBI WGS metagenome assembly OGYE01 (sample SAMEA3541532, study PRJEB24748) | human gut metagenome | biome: human gut; feature: human-associated habitat; material: faeces | place: China | collected 2012 | reverse complement strand
TTTATATCGGTCGCAAAACCGTGACATTAAGTTTAGTGATAAAAAGCAAGAACCGCCACTCGGCAAAGTGACGGTTCTTAGGGTTTCCTTAAGCACTATTACTGAATCGGGCTAACCGCTTGTCGCAGTACCCTTTTCTGTTATTATTATATGCCATTTCTGCTATAAAGTCAACTATTGCCGGGCAAGTCCTTTGGGGGTTGCCCTGTTTTTGTTGGGAGGGGTACCCCAAAAAAGAGAAATCACTGATTGCAGTCCCGGTTAAGGGATTGTGCCGCACACGATTGTATGCTATAGTAAAGAAAAACGAGAAGCCCCATAAAGGAGGACAAGACGATGAACAAGAAGTATCTGTACCTGATTATTGGCGTTGCTGCTGTGGTTGCTATTGCTGTTGCGGGGCTGGTGGGCTGCCAAGACCATGGCACCGATATGCCCGCAGAGGTCGTGCAGATGGCACAGCCCACAGCGGAGCCGACTGCTGCGCCCGAGGTTACCGTTAAGCCCACCGAAGCCCCGAAAGCGACCGAACCCCCCGCGCCCAGCGCCGAGCCGCAGCCCACGGCAGAGCCGACCGCTGCCACCCCGGCACCGACCAAGACAGTGCAGTCCGCACAGACCCCACAGCCTGCCAGCACCCCGGCACCTGCACAACCTGCCGCCCCGGTGGAACCTGCACCTGCCCCGGTGGAACCTGCGCCCGCACCTGTTGAACCAGAACCCGCGCCTGCACCGGCAGAGCCAAGCTCACCCAGCGGTCCCCCGCAAGACTGGACGAAACCAATCGAGGGTGACGGCAGAGATTACAACTTTAGCGCGGGAGATAGCATTAAAGGCGATCAAGTTATGCCCCCTGAGCCGCCGGCAGATTGAGAACTACTAGATGTAGCGGGGAGAGTCGAACTTGCAATAAACGAAACAGATAAAGGAAAGGAGTATCCGCGCATGTCGGATTATGAAATATTAGGTGTGAATGAAAGCGCCACCCCCGCAGAAATAAAGCGTGCCTATCATGCAGCAGCAAAGCGTTTGCATCCTGATGTAAATGATGCCCCAAATGCAGCTGCTATGTTCAGAATGGTAACAGAGGCTTATAAGAGAATTTCAGCCGGAACACCCAAACTTGATGATACACAGGTCGGCGCCAGCTATTCGGCAAGCCAGTCCTATTCTTCCTCGAACACATCTTCGCAAGGAAGTCCTTCTCAAACGGCCAATCGTGCCACATCTGGTAATAATTCTCATTACTATGAATCGCGTTTTTATGGTTCATACAATGAATTTCGCAGTTCTTCAAGAGCAAAGACCCATTCCAAATCATATTCTAAAGATGAGCGTGAAAAATTCGATTATCAGTTGAAAAAAGCTCTTCGCCAAGAAGAACGAAACCGGATATTTTGGGCAACACTGATAAAGTTTGCTATCATTGCTTTTTTTGTTTATTTTTTATTTGTTCGAAAAGTTATAGCTGGCACTATCGTACCCTCAATTTACAATGTTTCGGATTGCTTGGGTCTTAGTTTTCTTACCTATTTTATATTTTCTGTTTTTTATTGGATATTCCACAATAGCGATTGCGCGAAAGGCTCCTTTGGTATAGAAGAAATCGGTGGAATTGCGATTGTTTCGATTATCATTGTTTTACTATTTTGTTGGAAAATTGCATATCCCGTCGAGCAAAAAATATTCTCCATCTTGAAGATTGATTTATTAGACCGCTCTCAACGGCAGCTGATAGATGTCTTGTTTTGGGGCTTCCCATTGTATTTGGACATTATACGCATTATTATATTGTCCGTCCTTGTTCATTATACTCCCCCAAAATTTAGAAGTAAAAATTGAATATTTCTAGTTACTAAGCGGCTATGGCAATTTTGCTGTGGTCGCTTTTTTATATAGATAATTACTTAGGGAGAGGAGTTTTAACCTTGCGAAAAGCAATCAATCGGACACTTGCCAGTATAATGGCAGTGGCTATGTGTCTGAGCATGGCAAGCCCTGTGCTTACGGTTTACGCGGAAGATGCCACAGCATCGACAACAGACAGCTATGTGGACGCAGGAGACACAGCGGATGTAAGCCCCTTTGACAGCATCGTCGCCCCCGACGCCTCGGACACCGAAGCTGCGAACACCGAATCGGCAGACACTGAAGCGGCAGGCGCTGAGACGGCAGACACTGAGACGGCGGACACCGAATCGGCAGACACTGAAGCGGCGGACGCTGAAGCCGCAGACACTGAAACAGCGGACACCGAACCCGCCGAGCCGGAGTCGGAAGCGCAACCTGCGGAACCGGCAACACCCGAAACCGCTGCCGAGCCGCTGACTGTGCTGAACCCCGAAAACCCCGTTACCACCGCCAACGTGGGTGATACCGTAACACTCAGTGTGGACTTGAACCGCGAGGACGTGGAGGTCACCTACCAATGGCAGGTGCTGCGGCGACCATCGAGTTCCGACACAGATGCAGAGCCTATCTACAACTACGCCGAGAACGAGCCGACATGGTACGTGTTCCCGCTGGATGGTGTATCTGAGCATGAGGCATTGCAAGCCAACCCCGATATGACGTGGAACGGCATCGAAACGTATCTGGCTGTTGTAGATGCTCTGGATGAAATCGGCGAGGACAGCACGGCGGTAAGCCTTGCATGGCGCACCGAGAACTACGCCTTAGAGGGGTATGCCGTCCGTGCTGCCAACGTGGACGGACAGGTGCAAATCTACGCAGACAAGGGAGATACACGGTATACCGCAGCCTTAAACAGTGAGAACAAATGGGAATTTGACGTCGCCGAAGGCACTGCCGCTTACAGCTGGCAGGACATTGAGGGCGCGACAGATTCCCGTTTTTCTTTTGAGGTTGCCGAATCGGACTTTACCAGCAGTTACCGCTGTGCGGTCACCGTTACGGATGCCGACTATCTGGCACAATGCGCCCGGCAGCTGGCAGACAACGGCACCGAACTCACGGACGAACAGCGGGCAGCTGATCAGGTTTTGTACAGTCTGGTAATGACCGTGGAATCGCCCGAAGCAGCCGCACCGGAAGCGGCAGATGACGCGGATATCGCCCTGTATGCCGCCACCGGCAGCAGCACCACACCGCACCTGTCCGCAGATGCACAGTGGATTGAAGGGCTGAACAACAATTACCAGTATATCACCAAAGACACCTATGACCGTGCCTACCAGTGGTACAAGGACGGGAAAATCGATTGGACGCAGTTCAATGAGTACTGGTCATACATCGGTAACGGCTTTTCTGATTGGTTCGAGACAAATGAACTTGATAGCAACGGTTTTCCGACAGGAAAGACGCGCCTATATCAGGGCTTTACCCTTACCAATGGTGCCTTAGAAGTCAACAGCGAGTGGTACGGCAAGACCGTATACTTCCGCGTGTCCGGTTCCAGCGGCACCGGCACAGCAATCAATATCCCCGCCTACACCGACCTGACCGTGGACGACAACGGCAATTATATCGAGAGCAGCGCCGGAACGCGGTATAAAAAGGCAATCACATTCCTAAACCCGTATGTGCAGGATTCGTCCGCCATGTACGGCAAGTTTATTGCTGCCATTTCGGACGCGGACGGCTGGCTGTATGATGTAGATTCCAACTGGAACTCCACCGGCGCAGCCAAAGATATCCATATCCGCGTATACACCATTGAATGCGAGGACTTTAACCGCGACCCCGCCCGCTACATGGTAGACGCCGAGGGCAACTACCGCATGGACAGCGTGGGCTGGGGTGTATGCACCAGTGACGAACCGGATTTAAGCGGCAAAGCCTACTGGCAGCTGAAGGATTATATCGCCAACGGCTACGGCTTTTTGACCGGGCATGACACCCTGTACGCCTATGCCGGTGCCTATTACGATGCCTACGGCACCGATCTGGACGAAAGCAGCATCGACCCCAATGACGGCACGACTTGGTATTACAGTCTGAACAGCTGGCTGCCCTACGGCACCACCAAGGACGGGCAGACGAATAACCAGCGCGGCGGTCACTTCTACATGAACCAGTTAATGGGTTCCAATAAGGGCAACGTCAACAGCGGCACCGTCAGCCCGTCTGACGCGCCCGGTCTGATCTTGTCCACCGGCGGCAGCCACGGCGTGTACGGCAAAAATATCCAGTATGGATCCAACACTTTGCACATCGTACAAAATGGCTATATCGCCGCTCAGGCTGTCGAGAATCCCAAGTATCGTACCCCTACCAACTATCCGTATTCCTTTGTGGAAGGACAGGATTATTCTACCGGGAACAGTTGGACGCATACAAACCAGCAAGCCGCCTTTGGCACCCTGTGGGTAGACTATGCGGGCGGCAATCTTGCCGCACAGCTGTATGGCTATTATGACAAGCCCTTAAACTGGACGATCAACAACCAGACAGGCACCAACAACTTTTATCTTTCGGGCAATGGCAACTACCTTATGAACCAAATCGGACACCTGCCTACTAACGCAGCAACCCCGCAGGAAAGTGCTATGTTCATCAACTCGGTTATGTATGTCAGCCAGCGCAAGCAGTGCGAGATATGCGCGGCCAACCAGTCCGGTCAGGAAACCGTCCATTTTGTGCAGCGCATTTCCGGCACAAACTTTAAGGCCGTGACAGATGCCCTGCGCAGCGGCGGCAGCTACTGGTATCCGCTGGACGGCTGCTATATGCTGACCGAGGATATCACCCTGCCGGAGGACTGGACACCCATTGCCGGGTTTACCGGTCACTGGAACAGCGATGTCTACAAAGTCACGCTGAACAGCAAGGGTGCGCCGCTGCTGGCTAACACCCGCGCAGACGGTCCCACCGGCTGGAACCTTGGCACCGACCCGGCCAAGGGAGCGCCCAACGTATTTGACGGCAATATGACCCGCACCACCGGTATAGCCCGCGTGCTGGGTGACCTGAACGACCTGTTCGGCACCAAGACCAGCTATGCCGGGTACGTGGTCAAAATTCTGGGCAGCGACAACCCCGCCTATATGCAAAGCAGCGAGGTTTACAGCTGCACCGTCAACAGCGACAGCAAGTATGTAATCAGCAACCTGCCGTGTATCTATGACGCCGACACACAAGCAGGCGTGCTTACAGCCCGGGTTTACCGCCCGGACGGCAGCGAGGTTACCGAGTACGGCGCAATCCGCACCAATGTATCCAAGCTGTTTTGGGACAATGACGAAACCACTCCGCTGTATTTGGGCGGCTTTACCGCAGAGCCTGTGCAGGACGAAGTTACTTACGAGTCCGCCCAGGCGTTTTTTGTTGCGACCGCCACGGCGGACGAACAGCCCCACCTGACCGGCTGGCAGTACCGCAAGCCCGGCAGCGACTGGCAGAACGTGCCCACCGCCTGGGGCACCGTGGACAACACCACCAACCGCACCGCAGACGGAGATTACGTGCTGCGCAGCACCCTGACCCTGCCGGACACTGACCCGGCCTGGAACGGGTACGAGTTCCGGGCTGTATTTGCCAGCGACCACCACGGCAGCTGGAACAGCTACGAGTATTACCGCAAGGGTGCTGTGGGTAGCAACACTGCCGCAGACGGCTACACCCTGTACCAGGTAGCGGACACGGACGCCGCAGGTAAGCTGACCGTGCTGCTGTGGCCTGCCTACGCAAGGCAGAGCGCCGACAAAACCGTGTATGCAGGCAGCAGCGCGGTATTCAGCGCCAGCGGCTGGGCACCGGACGGTGCCACCGACATTACCGCCGTGTGGCAGTATTCCACCGTGGGCTTTGATGCCTTTAACGGCGGCGAGTACCTGCAATGGCATGATGTGGCCGGAGACCCCGAATGGGGCGGCCTGGAGCAGATTATAGTCAGCAAACCCACGACCCAGGCAGACCCTGTCATGCAGGCTGCTTTGGCCACGGTAAACCCCGAGGCAGATTGGGATACCTTCTGCCGCAATGCCTCTGTGCACCGCGTGACGGGCACCTTGACCCTAAACAAAGTAGACACCGCACAGAGCGGAACGCACTTCCGCTTGAAATTTACAGCCACCAGCGCCCACGGCACCGTGTATGAGTGGTACAGCAGCCTGGCGGACGAGACCACAGGCCGCTATAACACCGATACCGGCGAATTTGGCAGCTTTGTGCCTACCCGGGCCGCAGGCAACAGCAATATTCTGACCGTCAAAGCTCCGGATTTAGAGGTCGTGACCACGCCCAGCGCCCAGTGTGGCGGCGCGGCCAACCCCGACACCATGACCCCGGACTCCTACGGCCAAATGCTGCTGCTTGCCAACCCCACGGCTACCGTGGCAAACGGCAATGCGGTGTATGAGGCTATTTTGTACTATCAGCCGGGAGACAACAACTACAAGCCCACCCCGCAATGGCAGTACATGACGTACAAAGACCGCAAGCCTACCTTTTTTGCGGACGCCAATTCCAAGAGTGGTTTGGTGAGCAGCTACAGCCTGAACGTGAGCGTAAGCAACACCGATTTGGGAGCCGTGACCGGCAGTAAATACAACGGCTGGTACGCAATCAAGAGCGTGCTTACGATCGGCAACGTGCCGTTGAGCATGTACAACACTGAGACCCTGCTGAAATATTATTTCCGCTGCATCGGCACGCAGGAGTACACCACCGTAAAAGACAGCTACACCAACACCCGCGCCGACCAATGGGGCGGCCTGGCTATGGATTATACCATAGACATCCAGCACAACGGTGTGCTGTCCTACGGAAACACCAACACCATTAACGGCACCACCGTTACGGACGCAACCGGTATTGCGGCGGCCACCAGCGGCAAATCCAGCAGCACCTGGGCATACCCGGCACTGAAAATCAACATGCCCGGTGGACGGCACATCAATACCGCCATTGTGTACCTGCAGGGCAGCTATGACAGCCGGGACAGCATCAACATCAATACCGGTGCCCTGCAGAGCCTGGGCATTACCGTACAGACCACCGAAAAGGGCAAGCTGGTGCTGGTATCGTCCACCAAAGACCGTGTGGAGACCAGTACCTGGGAAAACGCCCTGCGGAATTACGTGACCTTTACCACCTATGACAGGGCCAATTTTGACAATGACCGGGTAGCCAACGGCACCACCGGCGGTGCAAAGGTCCGCTGGTACGTGGACGAAATGCGCCTGGCCGGTGTGACCATTGACCCCAGCAGCGGCAAGGCTTACAAGGTGGTAACTACCACCTCTGACATTACGTGGAACCAGGCATTTAACGGTGCCAAGGCGTACAACAGCGACCTGGGTGTGAACGGCTACCTTGCCGAGATCACCAGCAGCGCCGAAAACAGCCTTGTACACAGCCTGCTGGGCAGCAACGTGGCGTACATCGGTGCCAACAAAACCACCGGCAGCTGGCGCTGGAAAACCAGTAACTCCGCCATGAGCTATAAGCCCAGCTTTGTTGACAACGGCAATTACCTGACCATGCAGGCAGACGGCAGCTGGAAAGGCGTGACCGGTACTACAACTACCACCCAAGATATCACGCTGACCAACATTGGCCGTCCCTCGTCCTGGTACAACACCGCTGCAGATATGGGTCCCAAATGGACAATCAATGGGTACGAATTCAGCCGTGTATACTGGCAGTACAACTGGGGCCTGAACACCTCTCAGTCTTCTTCTACCGACACTTTGCGCACCACGTGGGAGAACGGCAAGCCTGTTGGCGAGTGGTATTACGGCTATGATTTTAACGCAATTTCCGGCCACAAATACTATGTGAGATTTGCAGTTGGCAGATTTGGCGATTCGACCGGCAGCGTCAATGTGTGGAGTTCTTTGGAAACCACTGGCGGCTCGAAGGAATACTACGGTGCCCACCCCAACGTGGTCGGCTTCGACGGCATGTACACCATCAATGGCAACAGCCGTAAAATCACCTTCGCCGCAAAGTGCGTTGCCGGTGCCTCCACGGGCAATGCAGCTTACATATACAGCTTGAATGTATACGACCTTACCGCTGCGTTTGGTGCTGGCAACGAGACTGCCGGTTACAACGCCCTGGTGGCAAAACTGCGTCAGACCTATAGCGACAGATATGACAGTTCGGAATGGTACGCCAGATACAACGCTTGGTTTGGTGACCAGACCGTGCAGATTACCACACAGGCCACGGACAGCATCCGCAAATATGTAGTGGAATACGACCTGCCCAACCTGGCCTTTGCCGTGACCAACCACAGCGCCAGCGACACCAGCTATATCGGCACCGGTGTGGCAGCGCCCACCCCCAGCGGGGAGAAAACCCTGCAGGTCAAAATCACCGGCAATAGCAAGGTCTATGACGGCAAGCAAATCAGCCCCGCCAGCCTGACGGTTTCCGGCACCACCGGCGCAAGCCTGAGCCTGCTGACTTTGACCATTACCACCCCGGTAAGCGGCAACAAGGCCGACTACCCCACCACGCAGTTGCCCGGCACCAACTGGCAGAACACCGGCGCGGTCAATGCCACCACCTACCATGTTACCGTTGGCCTGACCGAGGCCGCGAAAAATGCGGGCTGGGTGCTGGCCAGCGGCAGCACGGTAGAGTGCGATTTGATTATTTACCAGCGCCCGGTCAATGTGTACAGCTACCATAACGACAAGGTGTACGACCAGCAGAGCAATGGGCAGATTACGAACATTCAAGCCGCTGCGGCCACGACCGATACCGGCATTGTTGCGGGTGATACGGTGCAGTTTGCCCCCGACACCGTTGAGGGCTACTATGTGGATGCCTCCGGCAAGGGTGCTGTACACAACAGCAAGGGCACGGAATATACCATGCTGCGCACCGGCGACCTGCGCATTGTACACAATGCAGCCAGCGACCCCCATTACAACTACAAGCTGGGCACCGAGGATTACACCGGTGCCATTACGCCCCGGCCCGTAACTGTGCACAGCCTGTATTTGGACACCCCCGAGCAGCCGCGCAACGTAAAAACCTATGACGGCACCGATGCAGCCACGATTCGGGATATTATCCTGGACAATGTGCTGAACGGAGATTTCGTTACCCTAAATGAATACGTCCTGACCGGCACCTATGCCACCGCTGAGGCCGGAGAGACCCTGAACCCGGACGGCACCCCGCAGACGGACCGGCTGAAGAAGCTGACCGAAAACGTTATTACCGCAGACACCCATGCCGAGCTGCAGGGCGACACCTACGGCGATTATTACATTGCCGAGGAAAAGTATTCCGGCGCAATCAGCCGTGCCCTGTTGGAGGTACACACCAAGTCCGAGCGCAAGATGTACGGCGCTGCCGACATTGAGACTCCGTGGTTCATCCGCGACTTTGATGCCAAGGGCACCGGCAGCGTGGACGGCTGGCTGAGTATTACCGGCCTGGCGGGCACGGATACCCTGCATTTGGAGGATTCCTTTGCTTTTGGGGTCACGGACAAGGACGGCAATATCTTTACCCTGAACAGCACCACCCCCGTGGGTGTATACCCTGTGACCGTGGGCAGCCTGACCGAGGCCGACTACCCCGTGCTGCGCAACTACATTGTTGCCAAATATGACGGTGTAGCCGAGATTTACCCCCGCGAGATTGTAGTAACGCCCACAGACCTGGACTGGTATGTGGAGGACGACGGCACGCCGACTCCCTATGCCAAATTTGAACTGCTGAACGATGACGAGGAAAGCTACACCGACCTGGGCACGGACGCCGACACCGATTACACGGCCATGCCGCTGATTGGCAGCGATACCGTAGCCTCTGTGCTGGGACTGTACCGGGACGGTAGCCTGGCCGCCTATACTGAGTACGACAAGCGCTCGGTGTTTGGCAAAGAATCCAATATTTCTTACAGCACCGACTGGTACAGCCATGCACCGGCCATTTACCTGGACGTGGAGAATGACCCCACGCTGGACCCCTGCGCCTGGTGTGAAAACCGGCACGGCTTTACCTTAGGCACCGACCACTGGAAAGTCAGCGGGTATGTGCTGCGCATCAACCAAAATGCAGACGAAGGCAACACCTTACAGGTCGCTGCCGTACAGAATCCGCTGGGCGAGACTGTGCAGAACTACACGCTGCGCTATGTGGACGGCCTGCTGCGGGTACACCCGAAGCTGCGCTTCCAGCTCAAGGCGACCGTGCCCATGTATGTGTGCATGTACGGGTACGCCGGGGACGGCAGCGTGGTTACGCCCACCAATTACGGCATTACGAATCTGTCCAACGGTGCAATCAAGGTCACGGATTTGGTAGTCAGCCAAAAGCGCAGCCAAACTGCGGGCTGGAACATTGTGGACAAGGACCCGCAGACCCTGCAGCGCGGTGAAATGACCATGCGTCTGAATGGCCTGCAGCTGGTTATGGGCAGCAATGCCATTACCAACCCGGACAAGTGGATACTTCCGGCAGATACCCAGCAGTTGTTACCGCTGACCTGTTATATCGCGGGCGGCAACGTCAACGAGCGGCAGGAAAGCTATGTAACCAGCATTGCCTACACGGTGGCGGAATACGGCGTGACCGTGCCCGAGGTGGACGGGGTGGACATCCCGGATACTATTCACGGCGAACCCGTGACCAAGACCGTGGGGTAATCCCCCCCTTCGCCAGCACTTGCCGAAAGCGCCGCCGACAATGTCATACTTGTGGTCACAGGGCGCATTCTCCTTGCCCATGACC